>Ga0209636_10000842_pt1 | contig 30459 bp, 28 predicted proteins | sample DeeMarSWOR152_54_FD_187464 | JGI IMG/M metagenome (GOLD analysis project Ga0209636, IMG submission 187464) | Marine sediment microbial communities from White Oak River estuary, North Carolina - WOR-1-52-54 (SPAdes) (version 2) | ecosystem: Environmental > Aquatic > Marine > Intertidal zone >...
TTAGTCGAGACCCGATTAAGCTAGATTCCATTACACCATCTGCCATTCCTTCGGATGGAGGCATATATTTCATTTCGGATTTATCGCAAAGAAACGAAGAAACTCTCTATATTGGTCAATCAAGCAATCTTTCACAAAGAGTCTATACAAATCAACTTCAAGGTGACAAAATGGCTTCCCAAATCAAAACAGCACTTATTAAGCATGGGCGAGCGAAGGATTTGGAATCTGCAAAAGAATACCTAAGGAAGTTCTGTGCAGTGCGCTTTGACATTGTTCCTGATTATCGAGAACGAGAAATGAGGGAAGGATATGCTAAAGCGGTGTTAAAACCACAATTCTCTTTGTATAAGTCAAAGGAACATTGATTGCCATAGCACTTTTCTACAACATAACATATTCGATAGAAGCTTACGCCCTTTCTCTCATGACATTACTCCCTTCGGTCTTAATTTTGTATATGCCGAATCCGTTAATCAAAATCACCTATGAAGTTTAACCATGACTGAAAGAAGCAATATAATATTCCACGAAACCCAGAAATTTAACCAGTTATGGCTCTGGTTTGCTGTTCTTTTCATTGCAGGTCTTTTATGGTATGGTTCAATAAAACAACTTATTTTTAATATACCATTTGGCAGTAAGCCTGCTTCAAATATTTGGTTGCTAATACTCTGGCTCATTTTTGGTATAGCTCTCCCTGCATTTTTCTATTCACTCAAACTAATTACGGAAGTGCGCAGTGATGGATTATATATACGCTTTTTTCCTCTCCATTTTTCTTTTCACAGGATATCATTAGATAAATTAAAAAGATATGAAGTGCGAACCTACCGTCCTATATGGGAATATGGTGGCTGGGGCATTTGCTGGGGATTAAAAGGCAAAGCATACAATGTGAGTGGTAATCGTGGAGTTCAATTAGAATATTTAAATAGAAAGCGATTGTTAATTGGCTCACAGAAACCAGAAGAACTTGTTAACGCAATTGATTTGGTTTTGAGTAAACGTAATAAGAATAAACATTGATTTATTCATTAATTGTGCTGATTATTCTTGAAAATGATATTGCCTACCTTATTCGGTTGATAATGTTCAGAGCCTCCTCAATAATGATTTCTCCAGCACCCTTGGCAAGATTAGTACCACTTGTCGGTTCATATCCTCCCTCATCGTAAGCTTCGCTGTGACAGACATATCCGATTGCATCATTACTCAAAGAGATAACAAAAAGGTTTTCCAAATCCGCTCTTTTTTTAATCTCCAGACCAATTTCAACCAGAATTTCTCCAGGAAGTCCTAAAATATAAATATCCCCAATTCTTATAACTTGAATCTCTGTCGTCAAATAGTTTGCAGATTTATCAACGTCTATAATCCTATCAGGCGAAAGGGTTTTTTTTATTGGAATGTTGATAGACTTTTTAAGCGCCTTTAAAGTGACATCACCAGATGTAGTAACAAACTGAAGTCTTCTCAAAACTTCTCCACCAAGTGCTTTACCAACCTGTAAACGAGGCTTTCTCCCTCTCTTTATAGGAACTATATCGCCGGCAGTCCCGAGAGCAAAAAGACAAATCCCTCCCTCCATCTGTTCAACAACGCGCATGGTGTATGCTGGAAAATCAGCCGATATAGAATAAAACCAATCATTATATGTACTTCCACTAACAGGATGACAGGCAAAATTAACAATTGACCCAAAAATTTCACCGCTAATATCTTCAACCCTGAGTATGCAAACCTCCGGGTCAATTGGACCAAAAATCAATTCACCCTTCTCAGATGGAATGGTATATGTCATTACCAGTGAACCATCGATTCTTTTTGTTCTTCGATTATAAACTATTTCAGGAATTTCACCTTTTACTGCACCTACCTTTACTTCCTTCATATTTTTATAAGCAATAAACACAGAACATGCAATCTTTTTAACAAGAGTTTGAACATAAGATTTATCAATCTCGGAAGCTGGAACCTTTGGCCCAATATTAGTTTTTGTAAAAATCTTAGGCCCAAAGTGAGTATGTGTTCCACTAATTAAAACATTCTCTTCAGGGATACCGGTTTTTTCTTTTACAATCTCTCGTATCTCAGTGGTAATCTCTAAAGGAATCCATAATAAATCATTGCAAACGATTGCTATAGTATTCTCTCCATCATCAAGAACAAGCGCTTTTGTGTAAAGTTCATCGACTATATCATCACTCGGTTTATCTCGGGAACCATAACCTGTAAGCCAGATTCCCACTGGAGGAGTAATATTCACCTTTGCACATCCCCCTTTAAGAACGCTTTGACCACCATAGCAGAAGTTATGCTCCAATAACACGAAAATAATGGAAACTAATAATGCTATTTTTAAGATAATGTCTCTTTTCATAATAATTATTTCCTTCTATTTTTGTATCAAAACTTTGACAAATTTGCAGGAGATTACCACATCTCTCCGCTCCTCGCAACGACAGGAAGTCAATTTGTCATTTCAAGCAGTGTCTCGAATAAAAATAGAAATACTTGAATATAATAGTTTACTATAAGGGATAGCATCTCCTCCAAAGGCAGAACCGCCTTTAGCGGAGAGAAATCTCATTTTTTTAGGTATTATTTCTGACATAACGAATGAGATTTCTCGGCTTTGTTCGAAATGACAAATTAGAATTAACCACATAACAACTATATTCTCTCAATACAAACAAATTTCCTGAATAACTAAATTTACAATACATGAATTATATAACGACTTATTCTTCGCCAAGGACTGACTTTATCATTCGTATGACACCGTTAACCATTTCATCTTCAACTTCTGGTGCCCAACCGCATGGTGACGCATATTGAATTTTGATAACGACTGACTGATATACATCCTGTCTTACTATTTCACGAGTTGGGATGTAAAGGTTATGTTCTCCCATGTATCCAAAAACCATAATTGGCATACTAAGCCTGAAGGCATCCTTGATACGCATCCCAATGGGTGCGCATACTTCACCCTGCATCGCAACAAATGGCATAGGCCCTATCTTTGCGACAATCACCTCTTCATAACGGCATTCAAACTCTCTCGGTTCATCTAATTCTCTTACTAGAAATCCATCATCAGTGCAAATACGGTCGGTAGTTCTGGTTGGAAAAGGTATCCCCTCCTTATAATGTTTCAATAGATTCCTTATCCAGTTTGTGCCCCTATCAGGATGAGGATATGGAACAAATCCAATGTCTAAAGGGATATCCTTGGCTAACTCCAGTGCTTCTTCATATGAAAGAGGAGGAGCCAACGGTAGTGATATGACCTCAAGTTTGCTTGAAATTGGTCCTGTTACTTCCTGCATAGGTTCCTCTGAAATTTTCAGCACGACTTCAGCCAGTTTTCTCCCTAAAGCCTGAGTCACTTCATTCATTCGCTTCCTATATTCCGCCATATCAGTTATACCCTGCGGTACAGGGAACTGATTGCCCCCACACGCATCAGCATACATCGCCAATACCCCGGGTATTCTTCTTTCCACTTCATCCATTGCAAATCCGGGATGTCCCGGTCCGATGTTATTTGATGACAACTGTGTTGGATGAGTGGGCTGATTGAAAAGCATTGCAACTACCTGGTTTCCGCGCATTACTTTAAGCAGTTGAATTTCATAGTCCGTTGGAGCATTCCCAGTACTTCGGACAAAATATCCTTGCCCCGAGCCAAAGAAAACCTGCACAGGACCCAGTTCGTTTGCAATTGCCTCTTTTATCAAATCTAATAGCCTGCCTGCAAGCCATCTTCCGTAAGGAAAATTACCTGGTACTATTTGTATAGGACCGTTGTGATTATGAGTAGCAAGAAGAATCAAATGGGATGGTTCGAGCCCTAATTCATCTTTACAGCGCTTTCGCAAAATTGGAGTGGCTACATCAAGGCAATTAAGGTCGTAAGTTACTGTGACAAGGCGATTGACTCCATCATTAAGCACAAGAACTCGTGCAAAGATATCTTTATTTACTCCATCAGGTACTCTCCCGGAACCGGTCAAAACATAGGATTTATAATCAGTTGGAGTAATAACCGCCTTAGCTGTTCCTGCTTTCATCTCCATCGCTTCAACATGTATTGTAAACAAAATGCACATGCAGAAAAAGAAAAAACTAAAGGTAATTTTAAAAGTATAAAACGAAGCACACACTATCTTTAAATCTTTCATCAGATTTTTCATTTCATTATTCTCCTTTGTCAATTACCATTGTTGAACCTTTATGTTTGATAATGAATTTTTTAAAAAGTTAAAAAAAAGTGGAAATAATAAGTTTTATTAATATCAATTTGATTATATTTGTTAAAAAATAAAATGCTTTTAGGTTTGAATTATTAATATGGAGAATTCTTTTTAAAAAATTTAATACTTTATATATTTTTTGTCAAGAAAAATATTGATAATTTAAACTACTTCAAATTAATTGAATAACAGATTTTCTTATTAGTAAATAAACAGATGTAATTAAAATTTATTCTTGACTTTTTATACAAAATATATTTAACTTACAATAATAAAAATTCTAATATTTAGCATCATAATTTTTTGATTTAATGGAACATAACATTTTTGATAAGATATCCGAAAATTATAATGTAAAAATTAAGGTTGCAAAATTTAAAAGAGATGCTCCTTCAGTTTTCTCTAAAAATCGAAACATATTTTATATAAATAAAAAATATTTACTTGAATCTCAGACATATTCGATATTCCATACTTTAGCCCATAATCATCTTGGAACGGTATGCTCTAAATCTACTGTTGAGGAGAAAGCGGCGGAGAATCTTACTTATGAACTTTTAATTCCCATAGAGGAAATCAAGGATTATATCGATTATTCACTTTTTAAGTTGAAAGAGATTTTTCCTTACTGTTCATTTGAAACTATTGCAAAAAGACTACTTCCATTGAAAAGAAATATTCTTACAATATGGCATAATTATACACTCGTTTTTAGAGAAAACTCATCAAGTGGGTCTTTTAATGCAAAACTTGATACTTTTGAAATTGAATGCATGAATTATTCATACAAAACTCAAGACTCAATTGGGAGAACAAATGAGAATAGAAAATTAAGGTGCTTTTCATATTTTATCAAAGAGGAATCAAGGAAAAAAGTAATACTATTTACTGAGAGGATAAATATTTAAAATGAAACCAAAAAAAATAATTGTCTTAATAATATTTTTGCTAATTGCACCTTTAAAAATCTTCAGTCAACAAGAAATATATAAAGAGTTTGCAGTTATAGAGAATAAAAATTTGGTCATTAAAGAAAAACCTGATTTAACTTCAAATAAAATTAACTACAATAAATTAAATCCTGCTTTAAATGATACATTTGAAGTCAGTGGCGAATTTGATGAATTTTATCAAATTAAATTTTTGTCAGATAAAAATCAATATACAGTTGGATGGATTTCCAGTTCTGATATTAAAGAGAAATTTACGTTCGGACCCTTTTTAAGCTTTGGGACTGAACCTGATAATACCTTAATGATTCAAAGGATAAAAGAAGTAATTTCTCATCCGGAGTGGAACGCAATAATAAAAAGTTCTGTTTACAATGGTGAAATCTTAAAAGGAATGAATAAACAAATGGCAACAGCAAGTATAGGTGAACCATCTTCATCAAGTAGATACTTTACTGCTCAATCTGAGATTGAGCAGTGGACATACCAAAAAACACCATCTATAGACTTTGTTCTAAACTTCGAAAATGGAGTGATTACATCCTACAAAGGTTACGAAGAACCTTTAAGTATAAAATTTAAAAGAGAACTATCAAAGCGTAAAATTTACCCTTACAGGATTAGAGGATTAGAGTTGATGGGTCTAGGGGGAGTCACATTTATAATTGCAGTTGCCTTCCTTAGGGATTCTGAAGGTAAATCTCTTCTTTTCTCAGAAGGGCATAAAACAGTCTCATGGGCTGCTTTAACTGCTGTAGCCGCCACGGAAGGCTTTGGAATTTATCTATATCTATATTCTAAGGAGTCAGATGAAATAAGTTTAAAAACTAATGATAAAAGTCTTCAACTCGTCTTTAAGCACTATTTTTAGTAAAAGAAATTCTTTACCCTCAAATTAAATAAGGATTTTTATTATTGTTTTAATTGATTTAGAAAAATTTCATTCATTTTATTATTGGAGTAAGATTTAAAAAATGGCAATAAAAAAAAGCGAATGGATAGCGAAAGTCAAAGAAGAAATTCATAAAACGAGAAATGAAATAAGACTGCTTGAAGAGAAGAAAATAAACAATCCCGATATTTTTACTCCAATAGAAAATATGAAATTGAACTCACTGTATGAAGTTTTGAATGAATTAAAGAATAAGTTTAAGAATAAGTTAAAGGAGTAGTTTATAAAGTATTGATTTAAACCGTAAAATGCATTATATTTAAAAAACTGCGGGGTCATCTAGCGGCAGGATGTGAGGCTCTGAACCTCATCACCGGGGTTCGAATCCCTGCCCCGCAGCAATTTTATATGATATATTCTATACTTCTTCAACCACATTAAAACCCATCAATCTTCCCATTTTTTTTATATCTTTTGCATAATTACCATAAAATATGACTCTATGTAAACCATAAGACCAATTATGCAAATATTTATCAGCACTTAACTCCTCCCCATTTTCTGGGTTTATAATTTTACAAACAATTTTTGTCCTGCATGCTCTATTGCTGTCTGAATTGCCTATAATTTTAGCAGTAGAAACAAGCATTGTTTCGGCATCTACAATTTTTACAGAAGTAATTACCTGTCCGACCCGCATTTTAACCTGAACTGAAACCCCCTTATTGTCTTCCATATGTGTTCTAATGATATACGGGGCGGATTCACCCGATGGTCCATCCATTTTTGTTGCTGAAACACAATGAGCGTGCGTAACAGTATTCATATTAGTATCAAAAAATGGGTCACTTACAAATCCTGGTTTTCCACCCGTATAAAACTTTAACATTAGAGATGTCAGAGTCGAGTCTAAATCTGCTTCACAAACACCTGTCAACCCTTCATTATTAAGCCTCGTCCAAGCCACGCACGGGTATGCTTTCAAATCACCTCTTCTGAATCCACCGAGACAGTCTATGGTAATAGCATTAGCACTTTCTTCCGCAAGTAACCTTTTCACTGCTAAATAAAACCTGTTCGCCAATATTATATCTTCCTGCGAAGGTTCAACAACTTTGACAGCATTGTTAATAAATTCTACCGCTTCTCTTTTTGCTTCATTAACGTTAATATCGTTGAAAATTTCATCCAATCTTGAATAATCCATAAGCTTAATTTCAACACCGTATTTATCCTCCAGCTTTTTGATATAATCATTTTTTTTAGTTTCTTGGCGTATACAGATAATTTTTGATTGTTTCAATCTTCTTATATCATCCATAATCCGTGCATATGGTTCGAGTTCCCCGTAATTACTGCTCGATATAACATCAACTCTTTTTCCTTGCTTGATTAAATCCGCAATATTTGACCAATCATGACCGCTGGCAGGTTGGTTGAATAATACCGCAGGATAACCAAGGTTTACAATGTTATTTATCATATACATCATAGTTGAAGTAAGTGGAAAGATAACAATTCCATCAAACTCACCTAAATTATTTTCAAATTTAGGAAAGTCTTCCTGAACTCGTAAAAGTTCACCTCCAGCAAACATTACTTTAAAATTCCACAATTTTTCAAAGTCAGAAAGTTGGGTATTAATTTTTCTCATTTCTGCATCGAGGTCTATGTCAGGACAGGGCCAGGTCGGAACTGGCTTTGCAAGAAACACCTTTTTTATAACAGTATAGTCTCTTTCAGGATTTTTATTTATATAACTGCCATAAGTTAATTCAGAATTATTTGTTTTGTTGTTCAGTGCAATAAATCCCCCACTGCTGAGTATGGTAGAGGTTATAAATTGCCTTCTGGTAAAATTCTTTTCATTTTTCATCGTATCCTCCATATATGCTTATTAATCTATATAATTTAAGATAAATTCTTCAATGATGAAGAAAAATTATCGACAGATTTTTGTATTAAAATACAAAATAAAATTTAACTATGAGTATTAAAGAACATTCTTATTTATATTTAACCTGATTTATTTAGAAATCCTGTTTTTGTCATTCTGAAACACTGACTGTCATTCCGAACTCTGTGCTGAACTTGATTCAGTATTGTTTTGGAATCTATCTTCTGATTTCATATTAGATCCTGAAACAAGTTCAGAATAACATAAGAAGCAATACCTAACCATGTTTCAAAGGCAATTCAATAGCAATATTAATAATTTACCCTATAAAACAAAAAATTTTATGAATTATTCATATTAATTAATAAATCAAAAATTCTCAAAAGTCAAGAAAAATTATTATTTTTTATTATTGGGAGTTAATCTTATTTAAATAAAAATGATTTGGAATTATGATTTGTTTTTTATATATTTTTGATAAATATTTAACAGGTAATAAAAATTTTTGCTCTCTTTTGCTCTCTGTTGGTGTTGTCACCAATAGAGAAAATTAATTTACATAAAACTTCAACAAAGATTTACAACAACATCACATTATTACAAAAATTCTTAAATTATGAGTTTCATTAGTCTGAATAATGTTTCCTTTAAATATCCAAATAATAATAAATGGGTTTTAAAGGACATTAATCTGAAAATACAAAAGGGAGAATTTATTTGCATATTAGGCAAGTCCGGTTCTGGCAAAAGCACACTTACAAAGATATTAAATGGGCTTATTCCAAATGTTATTTCTGGCGATTTTAATGGGAAATTATCTATTAACAGATTTAATAAAAGAAATTTAAACGAACCTTCTTTAGGAAGCATTTCCAGAACAGTTTTTCAGAATCCAGAATTTCAACTTATAAACAATTTTGTTTATGAGGAGTTTGATATTGATTCTGATATTGATTATTATCTTGACCTTTTTGGAATTTCAAACCTAAAGTTTCGGAGGATTTCTGAACTTTCATCTGGTGAGAAACAGATGGTTGCAATTGCTTCCGTTTTCTCTTATAATCCTTCTTTAGTTATTTTGGATGAACCAATATCAAATCTTGATGAGATTTTACAGCAGAGATTTTTTCAACATTTGGAAAATATAAAAGGAGAGAATAATACCAGCGTTGTAATTATTGAGCATCAAACTGAAAAAATAAAACCTCTTATTGACAGATTCCATTTTATTGAAGATGGGAGCTTAAAAGAACTCGATGAAATCGACCCAGAAGAGAAGACTCTTCCTCCAATGTGCAGATGTTCTGTTCCCTTTGAAAATGATGTGCCTCTATTAAAGGTTAATAATGTTACTTATTCAGACAATAATGGTTTCAAACTAAACGATATATCCTTTCATCTTAATTATGGTGAGATATTAGGTTTAACCGGTCCTAATGGAAGTGGGAAATCGACTATTGCATCAATTATTATGAGAATAAAAAAAAATACATCTGGTGAAATATTATTTAAAGGGAAAAAATATAAGAAAAATAATGGGGAATTTGGAATGGTTGTGCAGAACCCGCTTCATCAAATATTTTGCAGTACTGTTTATGAAGAAATCAGTTTTGCACCCGAAAACTTCAGAAATTTTTCTGAAAAATATATAGATAAAATAATAGATGTATTAGGACTTTCAGATTTGAAGTATCAATCACCCCTGACGCTGAGTTTTGGAGAACAGGAGAGAACTGCCATTGCTTCTGCATTTTCATGCCAGCCTGAAATAGTTATAATTGACGAACCTACGTTAGGTCAGGATGACGTTACTATAAAAAATCTTATGGGGTTTATTCTTAAAGAAAGAAGAAGAGGTAAAAGCTTTATTATAATTTCTCACAATAAAAATTTACTAAATAGAATCTGTAATCGGATTATGACACTTAAAAATGGAACCCTTACAACAACCACCTCAGAAAAATAGGTCACGAAATTTAGCGTTTATCGGGATTTTTGGCGGCATTTGGGGAATAACAGAAATAACAGCAGGCTCATATATACATGCTTTCAATATTCCTTTTGGCGGTGCTTTTATGTCTGCTATGGCTATTCTTATTTTTTTGCCTGGAACTTTATTTATCGACGATAAATTCGCTATCATCAAAATCGGTGCCGTTGCATGTTTTATAAAAATCTTTTCAATCGGAAGTATTATACTTCCTCCACTGATTTCAATAGCTGTTGAAGCAATTGTATCAAACATAATTATACTATTATTCTCGAAAAATATTTTCTCTTTTACATTAACAGGAGCAGTCATCGTAACATATACGTTTTTTCATAAATTTATTGCTCAGGGAATTCTTTTTGGAAGGGGTATACTTATTATGTATATTGAAGTATTGAACGCAGGGTCTAAGATGCTGGGGATAAATATTCAACATGCTTTCGTAATAATTTTTTTATTAATAATTCTTCATATAATATTAGGTATTATAGCAGGAATTACCGCCTTCAGCCTCGCAAATCAGGCAAAAAAAAGATTGGGTTATAAATGAAAATAAAAATTCTAATATATTTTACTTTTATCCTCATAATCTCTGCAGTTATAATTCCTTATTCTTTCTTGATAGGACTAACATTATTTGGTTTTATTGGTTTACTTATCCTTGACAGATTTGCAGTAAAAGAACTTGGAAATATGAAATTCTGGATATTTGTTTTTATTATTTTGATTTTTATTCCTGTAACAATTGGAGAAAAAGATGCAAGTTTCTCTCTAATAAAATATTCATCCAAAAACCTTTTGTTAGGTATTCAGATGACTCTGCGCTCAATCTGTATCTATACAGGAGTGGTTTTGATTACCAGAAATATTTCTATAAAAAGAATTACTCATTTTTTAGAAAGAATGGGATTTTCAGAATCCATATATGTATTGCCTATTGGGCTTAATGTCGTTCCTATAGTGAGAAAAAATTTTTTTCAGATTGTTACCATTTTCAGACTAAGAGGTGGCTTCAGAAGAAACAGGATAAGAAATCTCTATAAATTTTTGCTTGCACTTTTAATAAATACGATTAAAATGTCGGAAGAGTTAGCTCAGATAATCGAATTAAATAAAAACAATAAAAAACCAAGTCCTGTAAAATGAAAAATAAAATAGTTATCCTAATTTTAAAAATAAATCTTTTAATTCTATTTCTTAATGTTTTCCCTTCATCATCTCAAACAAAAGACACTCTGATAGTATATCATTTGGGAGAGATAGAAGTAACAGCAAAAAGAGAAAGAACCAAAGTTTTTACCACAAGGAATGATGTCTTACCTGAAAGGATTGAATCTACCAACTCTCATAACATATCTGAAGCATTAAAATTTCTGCCCGGAACAAGGGTCGCATACAATTCCAAAAATGAAATGACCGTCGACATCAGAGGTTATACTCAAAGGCAGCTTACAGTGTTACTTGACGGTGTACCGGTTTATGTTCCTTATGATGGAATGATTGATTTGAGTCAGATTCCTGTGGAAAATGTAGATATGATTGCATTGGTGAAGGGAAGTTCACCAATCTTGTATGGTCCTAATTCTATGGGAGGTGTTATAAATATTATTACCGGTGAATCAATTGTCGGTAATGGATTAGACTTCAAGTTCGCTTCAAGTACAAATATTTCGAGAATGTATAACTTCAGACAGTATGGAAAAAAGGGAATTTTAAGTTACTTCATCAGCGGAGGATATATTAAATCCGATGGTTTTAAACTTTCTAAAAATTACAACGGTTTTAGTGAAAATAAGGGTGAAATAAGAAGTAATAGTGATTACCTTAAAAAGAGTTTTTCTTCAAAAATTATTGTAAATCCTTCTGCTGGAAAAAAATTTGGATTTTCTTTTAATTATATAGATAATAAAAAAGGGTTACCCCCAAGTATTACTGCTCTCAGACCAAGATACTGGAGATTTGCCAACTGGAAAAAATATGTGTTAAATTCTACCTCTGATTTCATTATTAATCCAAAAATGATGGTGAAAAGCATTCTCTTTTACGATAAATATTATAATGTTCTCGATTCCTTTGACGACGAAAAGTATAATTCGCAAACTAAAATATATGCTTTTCATTCAACATACGATGACCATTCTGCAGGAGGAATGCTTTATTTTCTTTATAATGTTAAAGAGATAAATTTTTTAAAATTCTCCACCTCTGTGAAACGCGATATTCATAAAGAGCAAAGTAATAGAAACGAACCATTCTACAGATACGAAACCAATACCTATTCCTTTGGAATTGAAGATGAGGCAAACCTGAGCGAAAAATTCTCAATGATTTTTGGAGGTGGATTAGATATTATTAATCCTATTTTTGCAGATAATAAACCAGTTTTTAAAAAATTCAAGGTACTTAAACCAGAATTCGGATTAAATTACATTATTAATGAAAAATTCTCATTTAATTTTTCTGTGGGGAAGAAAAACAGATTTCCAACCTTGAAAGAACTTTATTCGGGCTATATTAGTGCAAAAAGTATATCCAATCCCGACTTGAGGGCGGAAAGTTCAATATCAGCCGAATCAGGTTTCAGGTTTAATTTCGGAGAACAAAGAAGTGGAATGTTCACAATTTTTTATGATAACATAAAAGATTTAATTGTAAATGTTCCAGTTGGGGAAGGACAAGGACAGTTAAATAATATTGGAAAAGTTATTAGCGGTGGTATTGAAACACTTTACAGGATTACATTTCCAGATTTTTCATATGAAATAAATTATACATTTTTAAAGATGAAAAATGTTTCACCAGAACGCTCCTCTGATTATGTGGAATACCATCCTGAACACAGATTAAATATGCTTTTTTCTTATAGATTGAAATATGGGTTTGTTTATTATGGTGAATTATTTTATACCGGGAAACAAAGATACATTAACTTCGATACTAAAAATTGGGGAACACTCAAAAATTATACTCTTGTAAATATTAAGATTTTAAAGATGTTTTTAAAAAATTCAATTTATTTCAGGATAGATAATCTTTTTGATATAGATTATCAATCAGAATTTGGTTTTCCACAAGCAGGAAGAAGTTATATGTTGGGAACCGATATTAAAATTTGATAATTAAACTTCTTTGCAACTTTTGTTAAAACAGATGCTCATCCACTACAGACCACGACAGCAGAACTACCAACGTAGAAATAACTTTAAATCATTTCTTTAATTTATTTCTAATAAATTATTTACCAGGATTATAAAGATATGATAATAATTTTAAGTGGTGATAAGAACTCAGGAAAAACAGAAAACGCCAGGTTAATATATGAATATCTCATTAATAAGGGCATTTCGGTTTCTGGCATAATAAGCACAGCAGAGATGGATAAAAATGTAAAGAAGTCTTACTACGCAGTTGACCTTCAAAGTAGTGAAGAGAGACTCATTGCCTCAATGGATTTAATGAATGGCGGACAGAAACTCTGTAATTTTTATTTTTTTGAAGATGGATTTAAATTTGCTGATAGAATTTTAAAGAAAAACCTTTCGTCAAGAGTTAAAATAATCGATGAAATAAGTCAATTTGAAATTAATAAAAAGGGATTTTATAAAACCGTAAAGTTTTTGATTGAAAATTATAATGGTCATTTGATTCTTGTTGTCAGAAATTCAAATATAGAAAGCGTGATAAACCTTTTTGATTTGAAAGATTATTGTGTGGTATCCATAAACAATGATGTTAAAGATACTATTTTAAAAAAAGTATTAGAATAAGAATTCTTTAGTGAATTTAAAATAATTTACTAAATGTATTAAAAATGATTAATCCTGTCCCACGGAAGAGAAATTTCACCATTTTTAATTCCTTGCTCTGTAAGGAATTAAAAATAGGTCTAAAATTTCTTTGCTACTTTCTTTTCAAAGAAAGTAGATATATTAAATTATCTTTTAAATAACAAAACAATGACACATTATAAAGAGTTTGAGAGTTGTAATTTATGTGAATGGAGATGTGGTATTAACAGGTATGAAGAAGCAGGTGTATGTGGAGCGTCGGGTGTTCCGATTGTTGCCAGTTCAATTTTACATCCTGCGCCGCCATCATCTTACGATGCATTTTTGGCAGGATGTAACTTCAGGTGCCTTTTCTGTCAAAATTTTTCCATATCCACATATCCCAAAGGCAAATACTATAGAGAATTTGAAGGTTATTATGAACCTTATGTGTGGGCAAGAAAGGCGATTGATGAATTAAATTCTGAACAGGCTAAATGGATAAGAGCAGATAGACTATTTTTCACCGGAGGAGAACCTACAATTTTTCTTCCATGGATTGAGGATGTTGCAAAAGAAGCAAAGAAGATTAAGAAAGATATTAAAGTGAACTTTGATACTAATGGTTTTATGACGCTCGATTCTTTGAAAAGAATAATAAAAATATCAACATCAATAACATTTGATATTAAGGCGTTCAGCGATGAAGTTTTCAGGCAGCTGACTGGAGCCTATGTTACTCCTGTGCTTCGAAATGCGGAGTATTTGATGAAAAATGCAGAAGAAAAGATATGGGAAATTAGAGTGATGATAATTCCAGAGATACATAATAATGAAATTGAACCACTTGCAGATTTTATTGCATCTATTGAACCTTATGTACCAGTGAATTTTCTCGCATTTAGACCGAACTTTGTAATGGAAGAGTGCATAGGTGCTAATTTAAAGTTTATGGAAGAGTGTATGAAAACAGCAAAAAATACTGGACTTAAAAATGTGAAATGGAGCGGTGTTACAGGAATTAAAGGTAAAAAAATTGATTTAAAAAAGATATTGAAAGATTCTGGTTGTATTCAGAACATTGGAAAATGTGGGGAATGTGAAAATAAAAATGACTGCAAGATAAAAAAGTATGAACCGTCAAGAATTACTTAGCAATCTAATATCACATTACATTTATACAGTATTATCACAAAGCAATTTTTAATTCATCCCGGACCTTCGTGATAAGTCTAAAGTTTCTTTTCCTGCGAGTACTCGAGGAATCCCCTATGGCGTACCGCGGCGGAGCTTACTTCTTTTCAAAGAAAGTAAGTCTTAAACAGCAACTGCTAAGGCTTTAAGATATGCTTTTCTGATTTTATTCAAATCGTTAGTAAAAATAAGACCCATCTTTATAAATGTTTCTCTCAATGATTTTATATCAATATCCACATCAAGGTTGATGATATGTGGCAGATTGGATAAACTGGATTTGAAAGATTTTGAAATTTCATTAATATCAGAAATGAATTTTACCTGATACTTTTCGAAGTCTTTGACAATTGGAATAACAACAAAATCCACCTCTCCCTTAAGGCTCTCTAAATATTCGTATAAAATTTTCTCTTTTTTTATTTTTTCTTTTTTCAAGAATGTGTGTTTTTCTTCAAGGATATTTGCCAGTTCTTTTTTGGAATCAACAATCTTAATCCCCAATTCTTTGAAAAATGTTTCAAGAGCATTTTTGAAATTTACTGTTTTTGAAGTTGAAGCGATTGTTACTGATTTTTTCTTACGGTATATAGAATATCCGACAATTTTTTTTACTTCGCTGTATAGGTCATCTTTTAATTTTTTTATGTAATTATTATTCTCTTTCATCCATTTTTTTGTAATTCTTCTTGCTGCGCTTTTGATATATGCTTCGTAAACGTCTCCGATGATTAGCCTTTTTAATATTGAAGCCCATGAATAAAATTTTTTGGTAATCCTATATATTTCTATTTGGAGCTCGTATGGGGTGATTTTTTTAGGTTGATGAACAACGTGGATACCGTCGAAAACTCCCCAGTCCTGAGTGACAAAGTTTTTATTTTCGGAAATAAAAGAATTAAAAAATTTGGAGCCAGGAAGAGGTGTAAGTATCATGAATTGAACGGAATCAATATTCAATTTCTTTGCAAATTCACCAGTTTTCTTGATTGTTTCTACATTATCTTCATCTGAGCCAAGCACAAACATCCCATGTACCTTTATTCTATATTTATGCAAGGTTTTAACAGCATCTTCTATATTTTTAACGCATTCTTTTTTATTATACAGTTCAAGGGTTTTGGGATTAATCGATTCAAAACCCACAAATACCCTGTCACAATTGGCTTTTCTCATAAGTTCCATCATCTCTTCATCTCTTGATGCTTCATGTCTTACTTGTGCTCCCCATAGCGGTGTGAGCTTGCTTTCTATCATCCTCTTTAGTATTTCCTTGGTCCTTTTTTTATTATAATTAAAAATATCATCTGTAAAGAAAAGATATTTTATATTAAGATTTCTTAAATGTGTGTCAATCTCTTCGATAACTCTATCAACCGAATTCGTTCGGAAGACTTTTCCATTAAACGCCGGTACAGAACAGAATGTGCAGTTAAATGGGCAGCCCCTCGATGTTGAAACCGAAATTATGTCTAATTTTTTATAATCATTTACTATAGAATAATCAGGAATTGGTATTTCATCGAGATTTTTTATAAATTCTCTGGGAGGATTGTTATTGATTTTACCACCTTCTTTATAAGATAGGCCCTTAACCTCACTCAAATCTCCATTCTTTTCAAGGCACTGCACAAGTTCTACTATAGTTTCTTCTCCCTCTCCTCTTACAACGTAATCAGCATACGCACACGCCTCTTCAGGCTGGAATGTTACATGCGTTCCACCCATTACTACTGGTATTCCTGCATCTTTTATCATTCGGGCATATTGATAACTGCGTGGAGCAGTAGGAGTAATGGTGGAAATTCCAACAAGGTCGGAATCAAATACCTGTTTGAAATCAATCTTTCCTAATTCTTCAATGAAAACCTTTACCTCATATCCAAGTTTTTTTAAAATTGTTCCCAATAACACTGAACCCAGCCTGGGGAAAACAACCTTTTGGTAAACGTGAACATGAGAGGACTTCGGTTCTATAAATATTATCTTTTTCATAGTTCCCAAATATTTTATTTTCTTTGTGTTTTAAGGTATAATTGGATTTTTTTTGAAACTAATGTATATAAATAAAAGATTAGTTGCAAGTAATATATTTTAGATTTTAGAGTAGTGTGCTGCCTTGCTTGACCTTCTGCTACATTTATTGGAATACTTACTGATGCTCTTCTTAACTGGTCGCTCAAGTCATATATCTCTTTTTCGAACTCGACACCTTTTTTCCAGACAATCAAATCTCTATATGATAAAACTTTTTTATCCATTAATGCCCTCCAACCGGCATAATACACAAGGGTTCTTCTTTAATGTTAAGAAATTTTTTAAGTTCATCATCATAGAACGCTCCAATAACAACCGTTCCAAGTCCAAGCGATTCAGCCTGAAGAGAAATGTTTTCGGCGATATGACCTGCCTCCATCCAGACATACCTGTTTCCTCGATTTCCGTATATTGAAGTTGTTCTCGAAAATTCGGCAGTTATAATGATATTTATCGATGCCTCAGAAATGAAATCCTGACCTAATGCAGCAGAAACAAATGGTTTCAATGATTCAATATTCTTACAAAAATTTATTGAATGATTTTCATAATTAAAGTGATAAAGTCCTGGCTCAATATCTTCAACATTAATAACCAACATATATATTTCTATGGGATAGGTGGCACCTGCAGATGGAGCAGTTCTATAACCTCTATTGGATGTAACACCAGAGGCTGACCACAAAATCTGGGATATTTCTCGAAGACTTAATGGCTTTCTTGAATATCTTCTAATAGACCTTCTTCTTAATATAGCCTCTTCAACTGAAATTCCACCTTTTTTTGCTGCTTGAAGAAGTGCAATTGAATCTTTATTATTATATTTTTCAAACATCTTTTTACACTATGTTAAAATTATTATCGTGTGGCAATTAAAAATTGTCAACTTTAGGAAGGGGTAAAAATAAAGTTAGTATAAGACCTATTATCAGAATCTACTTTGATAACACCGCCGAGTTTTTCGACAATCATCTTCGTATTGTATAATCCGAGTCCAGTTCCTTTGATTCCTGATGTCCTATCATTAATGATTCTTGAAAATTTATTGAAAATAATCTTTTTTTCTTTTTTGTTAATCCAGCTTTTGCTGTTCCAGACGTTTATTTCGAAGTAATCCTTTTTTTCTTTTATACTATAAGATATTTTGGTTCTTTTACCTCCATATTTTATAGCATTGCTGAAAAGGTTGCTATAAATAATTTTTAAATATCGCGGGTCTGTATAGATAATTATATCGTTCTTTTTCAAATTAGGATCGTGTTCGATATCAATATTGTAAAATTTTATTTGATTCAATAATCCTTCAATAACCGGCTCGATTACTTCTTTACACAGCATCACATTTTTCTTTTGTAAAACAATCCCCTCTTCAATTTCATTAAGGACTAAATATTTTTCAATCATATCCTCAAGATTCGAGATTGATTCAATGATAAACTGGAGATACTTTTTTTCATTTCTGTTATTCAACTTTTTTAAAAGTATTTTAGAAAATCCACTAACAGAAACTATAGGGGATTTGAATTCGCGTGCAACTGTTCCTATACTTTGTTTAAATAATTTTATCGAATTCTCATATTCTTCCTTTAAATTTATTTGGTATGCATCATCTCTAATGATTAAAATATAATTAGCACTTGAAAGCCTATAACTTTCTATATGAAGATGTTTTTGTGAATTATTTAGTATAAAATCTCCGTAATATTCAAAAGATGAAATTTTTTTATTCAACAGTGATCTAAGTTTCTTTTTTAAACTATTTTTATCCTTTTCCTTAATTTTAAAAAAGTCAATATATTTATTTATTGAGAGATTATTTTTAATTTCTTTTGCTTTCAATTTTAAATTGGAGATTATTTTCTCAAGGTCTGAATTAATATTGTATCCTGTTATATATCCCTTATCATCAAAGAAAATTAAAAAAGGAGACGATATTCTTTTCAGTCCTTTATTAATATTAGATTTGTGCATAAAACCAGATTCTGAATATTGTTTCTAAAATATTAAAACATTTTTAGTTTATAATTATAAGTTGTTATAAACTTGAAGTGCCTGAATCCAGAAAAACGAAGAATCTGGAATGATACAGTGTATCGAAGAATACTTCTCTTTTACACTTTTTTAGTCTTGAATATAAAATAATTTTTAATTAATTCAAGAAAAAAAATAAAGAAATTTTTCCCAAAAATTTATTAATCCATTGTTTATTAAAAAAGTAGGAATTCGATTTATCAAATCCGCTTACAAGTAAGAAATAAAAACCACCAATTATCCTAATATCTTCGATAACCCCTTCTCTGTCTACCTCCGGGTTGACGAGCTTCGTTAACTTTCAAGGTGCGTCCTTTGAAATCGGAGCCGTCCAATGCCTCTTTTGCTTTTTCAGCTTCTGATGAGTTAGACATTTCAACAAATCCAAAACCTCTACCCTCAATTATATTGACTTGTTTGATTTCACCATAACTGGAAAATAATTCCTCTAACTGTTCAGTGGTTACGGAATAATCAAGATTTCCAACATAAAGTTTACTGCCTTGCATTATAACCTCCTTTTTTTATTATTTCTCTCTATCTACTAATAATGTCTCGTTTTTATTAGATTTTCACTTTAGGAGTCTTAATAATAATAGTAGGTCAGGCATTCCTCTCTGACCAAAACAGATGCTCTCGTTTCAATAAAGGACATTACTATTTTCACAGAACTCCCCAATTTCTTGATGAAAGGTCTTTATATATTATAATAACTGTAACAACAGCAATTAATATATAAATGAAACCTGACATCATATCTCCGAAAATGAATTTACCGAACCCAAAAAGAACACAGTATATAAAAACGCTGCCTAAAAACCAATCCAGTAAATCCCTTCCAATACGGGCATTAACTTTTAATTCGGGAATTTTATCCGATATTGGTTTCCACAATCTTCCTCCCGATTGGATTTTCTTATAAAATTTTATAAGAACCTCTTCAGAGACAGGTTTTGTCAAATATGTAACAATGAGCCAGACGGCGGTGGTGATACCTGTAGTAATCAGAATGATTTTTGTAAAATGGTATGGATTATCTGGATTCAATTTAATATAGAACTGTAGGAAAAGAGAACTGGCAAGTGCTGCACTCATTGCAGATATTTCTGACCAGGCATTTATCCTCCACCAATACCATCGAAGTATATAAACAGCACCTGTTCCTGCTCCAATCGAAATAAGTATTTTCCATGCTCCTTCTACGGAACCTAAAAAGAGAGTAATTATCCCACCTAAGATAACCATTATTAAAGTTGCTATTCTTGATACAAGAACATAATGTTTTTCCGATGCAGATTTAAGTACAAACCTTTTATAAATATCATTGATAATGTAGGAAGTTCCCCAGTTAATCTGAGCACTTATCGTGGACATATATGCGGCGGCGAATGTAGCCAGAAGTAATCCTCTCAATCCTGTCGGGAGATGGTCTATCATAACCTTAACATAACCTAATTCTTTGTCAGCCAGTCCTGGATAAAGGACCATAGCAGCAAGACCAACTATAATCCATGGCCATGGTCTCAGTGTGTAATGGGCAATATTAAACCATAGAGCAGAAAAAATAGAATGTTTTTCATTTTTAGCCGAAAATAACCTCTGTGCAATATATCCACCACCGCCTGGTTCTGCACCCGGGTACCAGGTTGCCCACCAGTTTACAGAAAGATAAACCAAAAAGGTCGAAATTGGCATCCATGCAGCGTTACTTCTTGGGAAAAATTCAAGTATCGTGTTATTTTCACCATAGATATTATTCAATCCTTCTTTTAAACCTGAGATTCCTCCAACCACATCAAGGGCGTAAACAGCAAGAATAATCGTTCCTCCCATAGCAAAAAAGAATTGGTAAAAGCCAGTTATAACAACCCCCCACATTCCCGCAAGCATGGCATAAAGCACAGTAATCCCAAGGCATATTGCAATAGCAATCCATTTTTCAATACCTAATGTTTCGCCAATAATTTTAGCCATTGCAAGATTTATCCATCCCATAACAATACAGTTAATCGGAATAGCAAGATAAAGGGACCTGAATCCTCGCAAGATTGCGGCCGGTTTTCCGGAATAACGTAATTCAGTAAATTCAACATCAGTAAGAATTTCTGCCCGTCTCCATAAACGTGCAAAAATGAAGACGGTCAAAAGCCCGCTCATCACAAAATTCCACCATAGCCAATTGCCAGCAATTCCGTAATTGCCGACCATTCCGCAGACTGCAAGTGGGGTGTCCGCAGCAAAGGTAGTTGCCACCATTGAGGTACCGGCTATCCACCAGGGAAGATTTCTTCCTGAAACAAAAAATTCAACTATATTTTTACCCGCTCGCTTGGAATAATACAATCCTATCACTAATGTAAAAATAAAATAGATTATTACCATTGACCAATCAATAATAGTAACCTTCATTATCACTCCTATCTGATTTGGACAAAATCCAGTCCAGAAAATTTCAGATTATTTTCTTGTTTTATAATAAATTAACTTTCAAATAGATTTGTAACTATTGTGAATAAGATGATGGACCTCGGCTTTTTTCTTCTTCTTTCTCCTCCTCTTTTTCTTCCTCTTTTTCTTCTTCTTTTTCTTCCTCTTCCGCCGGTTTTTCAGGTTCTGGTTGTTCAGGAGTTTCTTTAGAAAAAATTTCAACAGTTTCTGAATTTACAAGTACCCAGATTGAATATATTCCCCATGCTGTTCCATATGGAAAGAAAAATATAGATATTGCCGAAAGTATAAGGGCTAAAATTCGTGCCCAGGATGCTTCACACATCACCCCAGCACCAGCAATAATGAATGCAATAGAGAATAGAATAATAATCGTTCCAACAACTGAACCAATGGTTTGTGCAGGGAAATCGCCAAAATCAATTGGTAGAAATCCGCATAAAACAATTATGCAGATTAATCCAAAAAATATCCCTATAACTCCAAATGCTATATTTACTGCTCCAATTACCGTAAGATGGGTTTTCATAATATTATCCCCTTTCTGTTTTATGACATTATTTTAATAATATTAATTAGTGAAAATTCTAATAAAAACAATTACAAAAATAGCATAATATATAATGAAACATAAGAAATAAAAAACAGCTATTTAATCTATGTTCAGAAAAATAGTTCTCCTTTTAGAATCATCGAGTCAAGTTTTTCAGCGGTTTTTATGTATTTTTCATTGAGTTCTTGCTGCATTTCATCAATGCTAAAAATTAAATCTTCTATCAAAAGGTCAAGTTCTTCACATTCTTTTTTTACAGGATGATCATTGTCTTCTGATATATCTTTTACTAAATCTTTTGATTCTTTTAAAAGATTTTGGGCTTGACTTTTTTGATTGAGATATATTAATCGATATGAGTTATGTATCTTATCTTTTATTTTTATTAAAGGAATATAATAATTTTTTATTTTAATTTCATCAGATAATATTTCATTTATAATATTTTTTGCATCATTTATATTATTTTGGTTTAGTTCATCTTTAACTTTTTGAAGATTTTTAATAGTGATATCTATATAATCCAAAATTGGACCAATACTGCTTACCTCTATTATTGGTGACCATTGAATCTTATTTGGTCTTGTGCAAAATATGCTAAAAATTAGAAATATAAAAATAGTCGGCACAAAGTATTTGTTCATGACAAAATCTCCTTCAACAAAGATTTTAACTATTAATTCTATTTACTCCAGAATTCAGGTAACAATATTATAAAAAATGAGTAAAATTCCAACCTACCAAGGAACATACATAGGCATAATACCCATTTACCGAAAATTGGGATTGAGGCATAATTCTCTGCAGGACCCACCATACCTAATCCAGGTCCCACACCACCAAGTGTTGCTGCAACAGAGGAAAACGCACTTTTTAAATCTAATCCAGTTAAAAGCATTATCAAAGTAAAAATGAAAAATGACAGCAAATATAAAGTTACAAAAGTTTTTACTTTTCTTATTTCAAGGTTTCTGATAGAAGTCCCGCCTATTTTGATTATGAGCTCAGCCTGAGGATGAAGAATTCTTTTTATTTCAATATATATTGATTTAATTATTACTAGAATTCTGATATTTTTTATAGCCCCACTTGTTGAACCCGGACACGCACCTATTAACATAAGTCCTATTAAAACTATCTGGCTGAATTCATTCCATTTATTATAATCCGACGTTGTAAATCCTGTTGTAGTATTGAGTGATACTACTTGAAAAACACCATATCTTATTGAATCCCGGATAGATTCATAATTAAATATCCTCAGAGTAATAATAACAAGAATGCTCGAAATCAAAATAATAATAAGGTAGAATCTTAGTTCTTCTGCAACTAAACTCTCTCTTATTTTTCTTCTGAAAATATTAAAATAAAAAATATAGTTTATACCAGATAAAATCATAAAGATTATTATAGTTATTTCGAAACTTAAATTATTATATTCGCCGATACTTAAATTTTTAGAGGAAAATCCTCCTGTAGCGACTGTTCCGAATGAATGAATTATTGCGTCAAATAAAGGCATCCCAAAAACCGTGAGTAATATTGTTTCTAAAGCAGTTAAACTCAAATAAATTAAAAAAATAATTCTTACCGTTCCAACAATTCGAGGTGTAAATTTTACCTGTCCCAAATTAGAAGTTTCCGTTTGATAAATTCTCATACCACCCCCTCCCAGAATTGGGAGTATCATCAATGCAAACATAACTATCCCAATTCCCCCAATCCAGTGTGTCATACTTCTCCAGAAGATAACAGATTTTGGCAGGCTCTCTATATCTGAAATAACTGAAGCACCAGTTGTAGTGAATCCGGAAACAGATTCAAAGAATACATCTGTAAATGATTCAAGTGAACCCGAGAAGATATAAAAAAGCGAACTAAAAAAAGAGACGGAAATCCATCCAAATACAATAACTCCAATACCTTCTTTTATTCCCAAAGATTTATCCGATTTTAAGAAAATTATCAGGGCTATTCCTATCACTATCGGGGTAGCACTGCATATTAATATAGATTTAATAAATGGTTCACCATATATTAAATCAATTGGTAGGATTGCAATCATTATGATTCCAATGCTGCAGTATAATTTTCCCAGAACTCTGAATACAAGTTTTATATCCATAAGAATATATTTTACAGTATATTAAATCGAACTCCAGAATAAATTAAAATATTAAGTAATTATAAGATTTTAAATATCATTTATAAATAATCTGAAAATTGCGATATAATGAAAAATAATTTCCAAAAAAACCGGATGTTTTACTAAAATTTAAAAAATAAAATGTCATTGCGAGGAGCAAAGCGACGTGACAATCCCTTTTTTAGTTAGAATTATTTCGTGAGATTGCCGCGTCCCGAGTACTCGGAACTCGCAATGACAAAAAGGTCGATTTTTTTATAACACAAATTTGATTTAAATAACTTTTTGTTTATATAAATCTTAAAGATTCTATCGCAATTTTCAGCAGTAACATATATTAAATTTTAAAATAATAAATTTTCCTTGAAATTACATTTAATTTTATTAATTTAATATAAAGAAAGGAAAAATAAAAACAAAAAAATAAAAATATATGATTTCAAGGGTATTATCAGCGGCAGTTTTGGGTATAGATGCATATATTGTCAAAGTAGAGGCTCACCTTGAGAGGGGTCTGCCTGCATTTTTTACAGTGGGTCTTCCTGAGGGTGCAGTTAAAGAAAGTAAGGAGAGAGTGGGTGCAGCAATTAAAAATTCCGGATACAACTTTCCGAGTAGGAGAATCACAATAAATCTTGCTCCTGCTGATATTAGAAAGGAGGGCTCGGCTTTTGACCTTCCTATAGCAATTGGTCTTTTAACTGCAATGGGTGAAGTTGACAATACTCTTCTGGATAAGTTTGTAATTTTAGGAGAACTTTCACTTGATGGCTCCTTGAGGAGTGTGAAAGGGGTTCTGCCTATTTCTGTAAATGTAAAAAAGGAGGATTTGGTCGGAATTATTGTCCCCAAGGAGAATGCCAAAGAAGCTGCGATTGTTGAAGGGATAGATGTATATCCAGCTGAAAATTTAAGAGAGGCGGTTTCAATCCTTAATGAGGAAAGTTATCATACTCCTTTTAAAATCGATATAAAAGAGGTTTTTTCCGAAAGTAATAAATATAATATTGATTTTTCAGATGTAAAGGGTCAAGAACATGCAAAGAGGGCACTCGAAGTAGCAGCAGCGGGAAGACACAATATAATAATGATTGGTCCTCCCGGTTCCGGTAAGACTATGCTCGCAAAGAGAATTCCAACCATTCTTCCTGATTTAACCCTTGAGGAGTCACTTGAAACCACAAAAATCCATTCTGTATCGGGTCTTCTGCCTCCAGATACGGCATTAATAACCACACGTCCTTTCCGCTCACCACATCATACTATTTCAGACGCCGGACTAATCGGCGGTGGTCAGTATCCAAGACCAGGTGAGGTCAGTCTTGCACATTTTGGAGTTTTATTTCTTGACGAGTTAACCGAATTTAAAAAAAATGTTCTTGAAGTATTGCGGCAGCCCATTGAAGAAGGCTGGGTTACTATAGCAAGGGCGACCCTCTCGCTGACTTATCCTGCAAATTTTATGCTCGCCTCTGCGATGAATCCATGCCCATGTGGGTATGCAACAGACCCAAGAAAGGAGTGTGTCTGTACCCCCTCTCAGATTCAGAAATATATGTCAAAAATTTCTGGTCCCCTTCTTGATAGGATTGATATTCATATCGAAGTGCCCGCAGTTAAATATAAAGAACTTTCTGGGAAAATTACAGGAGAGTCGTCAATTGTAATAAGAGAGAGGGTAAAAAAAGCCCGTGAAATTCAGTTAAGAAGATTTAAGGCTGAAAAGAAAATCTTTTCCAGCGCAGATATGCAGTCAAAAGAAATAAGAAAATATTGCCGTATTGACGAAAGGGGAAATGAACTTCTAAAAATGGCCATAACCAAATTAGGTTTATCTGCGAGAGCATATGACCGGATTCTCAAAGTTTCAAGAACTATAGCCGACCTGGAAGGTTCAGAGGAAATAAAACCAGAGTATATTAGCGAGGCTATACAATATAGAAGCCTCGACCGACAGATGTGGATGTAAAAGACTTTAATTTTTATTAAAAACAACATATCAACAAAATTATGACTTAAAGTGAATTCTAACTTGCATATTACAGAATAATTGGTTAATTTTATGTTGTATTGAAAACATTTTATTAATTTTAGTGAACTATGGGTGATAAATTAGTAGTTACAAAACCGTTAGATGATTTTTTCAAGAAGGGTGAGGTGATATTTCGAGAAGGGGATAAAGGCGATGAAATGTATATAATCCAGAGTGGTAAAGTTGAGGTAATAAAGGATACTGGCAAGGAAGAAGTTGTTCTTGCAACTCTTAAGCCAAAGGCTTTTTTTGGTGAAATGGCACTTTTTGGAGACCCGCACAGGTCTGCCACTGTCAGAGCCGCAGAAGACACTAAAATGATAGTTATCAATAAAGAAATTCTCGACTCTCAACTCGAAAAAGTCCCCGAATGGTTTGTTTCTATATTAAAAACACTCATCTCAAGATTGCGAGAAACAAATAAAAGGATAAAATCCAGATTTAAAATTGGACCGGAATTTAGTATCCTTAAAACAATATATTTTCTTACGAAAAGTTCGGGGAAATCTTCTGATGAAGGAGTAAGTTTAAAAAAGGCTTGTGATGAATGTTGTAATGTCCTTGCTATTTCAGAAGAAGAATTTAATAAAAAGTTGAAAACATTGATGTTTGTGGGATTGGTTAAATTTTCTGAATCTAAAGACCTTCTTTTAATAACCGATGAAAATATGCTGAAAGACTTTCTGGCATATTTGAGAAGAAAAAGCGATGAAAATGGAAAGGAAGTGGAAAAATCAGAAATTTTTGCTGACGAAAAGAGTTATATTATGTTTGAGAAGATTTATAAGTTACTCTCCCACAAAAAATTATGAGGATTGTGATGAATATTAATTTTTTAGGAGATTTTGCAATAATAGGAATTTCATTGGCTTTTACCTTTTTAATAATAGTGCAGTCAAAAAAATTGTGGAAGATTAAGTCAAACTTAGAGGTCTTTTTATTTGATATTATAAAATTGAATGAAAATATTCAGAAAATTATAGATGCTTCAAAAGGTAAAAGTATAGATATTGGGGAATTGGATGGCAAAGAAAAAAGGACTTGCGAAAATTGCAAAAACAGAGTCACTTATATAGATTTTTCATATAATGATTTTTTTCAATACAAATGTAAATTAAACAATAAAGATATTGAATTAAATTATATATGTAAAAGTTATCAAAAAGACCTTCAAAATTCAAAAATATAATAAATTAAACTTCCGGGAACTTTAATTTTATTTTCGTTGTTATTTATTTAAATTGTTAATTAACATTCCCTTTTTTAAGTTTTACATCAGATAAGCCCATATCTAATATTCTATATTAATTAAAGCAATTGGAAAGGTATATTTGTTTTAAAAATTCCAAAATTTCTAAGGAGGTAATATGAAGGTTAAAAAAGAGTTAGATAGAAGAGAATTTATGAAAAGTGGTTTAGTTAGTGCTCTAAGTGGAGGAGTTTTTCTTGATTCTTTTAATCGGACAAGAATAATAAATAACTTTTTCAAAAAAGATACCCAGAAAAAGGAAGAGGACGAGAATAAAATAGAATACCGGAAACTGGGTAGTACCGGATATAATGCTTCACTTCTCGGATTCGGAGCAATGATAACTACCGACCCATCGGTGCTCGAAAAGGCATTGGATATGGGAGTAAATTATGTTGATACTGCGCGGGGTTATCAGAGGGGAAACAATGAAATATGGATTGGAAAAGTTATAAAAAATAGAAGGAAGAATTTATTTTTAACAACCAAAGAAAAAGCAGGTTCAAAACAATCATTATTAAATGGAGCGGAAGAAAGTCTTAAAGCACTTGACACGGATTATGTTGATGCCCTCCTTGCGCATGGACTTTCGAGCAGAAGCGAGGTTTTAAATGAGGATATTATGTCTGGATTTGAGCAGTTGAAAAAAGAGGGAAAAGCAAGGTTTGTTGGTATGAGCACTCACTCAAACTCTGCAGAGGTTATTGATGCTATGATAGAATCTAAGTTTTATAACCTTGTGACGGTGAAATATAATTTCAGGAGTGACGATGGCCTTAAAAATGCTATTGAACGAGCGAACAAGGCTGGAATTGCAGTTGTGGCAATGAAACCGATGGCCGGTGGACAGGGATACGTGGGCAGTAAGATGGAAAATTTAAATCCCTTTCAATCTGCTTTGAGGTGGGTTATGAATGATAAAAATGTTGCAACAACAATCCCAAGCATAACTTCCTTTCAACAGTTAAGTGAAAACTTTGAGACTATGGGGACAAAAATGTCCTGGAGTGACAGAAAAATTCTCTATAAGTTTGCAAAAGTAACCGATAAATTATACTGCCGAATGTGTGATGTATGTTCAGGACAATGTCCTGAAAATGTTAAAATTTCTGATGTCATGAGGTTTTTAATGTATGCTGAAGGATATGGTGAACTCCAGTTGGGAAAAGACTCATATAAATCTCTCTCATTTCATGAGAATGCATCAAAATGTATTGATTGCGGTGACTGTGTGGTGAAATGTGTGAATAAATTAAATATTCGAGAAAGAATGGTGCGTGCTAACTCACTTTTGGCATAAAACTTTATTGATGTTTATGCAAAAAAGCCCTGAAAGATTTCAGGGCTTTTTTAATTAAACCAGGGTATTTCTTGATTTTTGTGATATTTAAGCAATTTTATGTAAATTCTCCCCTCTGTTGATATATTTCTAACCTGAATTATTCACACAATTTGAGTGCATGTGAATTTGTCATTTCGAGCGGAGTCCCGGGACTTCGGGACGGAGTCTCCTCTGAAGACGGATCCGCCTTCGGCAGAGAGAAATCTCTAAAAAAATAGAGATATCTTGACTTCGCTCTATATGACAAGTTCAGATATACTTAAATGTATGAAAGAATATGATTTATTTACAATAAATGTAAATATTATGAATAATGCTTGTTAGCAATCCTTTTTATTTTTTTAATCAAGAACAATATTAACAGATGCTTAATATTTTAAACATTTATATCATTACAAAATTCCATAAAGAATCTTAAATCAAAAAGCAAGTACTTGCTTCCCTCCTTTTAACTCCGTTTTTTTATCCTTCCAATAGAACCAGCCTTTAACTCCTTATTAAATTAAACATGTAAAATTCCTGAAAATAAGAAAATGAAGTATTTATTGATTTTTCTGTTTTAAAGAGGGTTATATTAAAAGATAATGAAATTTGATTTGATGCGATAATAGTCTGAACAGATTTTATCTACCCCCCTCCTTTTGAGGAGGGGGTTTAGATAGATGATTTATGCCCACCACACAGCGCCCGGTTTCTCTTTGATAACGATATTTTGCAAGAAGCGGACTGCTTTCTCAAAACCTTCATTAGGACTTAAAAGGCTGTCTTCATGCTCGATGCTGAGAACACCATCATACCCTATAATTCTTAAGGTGCTGACAAAATCGCGCCAGAACGCTTCAGAATGACCATATCCTACAGCTCTAAATATCCATGACCTTTTGATTTCATCAACATAAGATTTTGTATCAAGTACTCCATTTTCCCTGGTATTTTCGGGGTCAATGCGGCAATCTTTTGCATGAACGTGATAAACACAACCTTTGAGTTTCAGTAAGGATACAAGTGGGTCCATCCCCTGCCAGAAAAGATGACTGGGGTCAAAGTTAGCACCCAAATTATTCCCGCATGCTTTTCTCAATTTCAAAAGGGTTTCGGTGTTGTAAACTAAAAACCCAGGATGCATTTCAAATCCAATCTTGACACCATGGTCGGCTGCGAACTTTGCTTCCTTTTCCCAATAAGGAATTGCTACTTCTTCCCACTGCCATTTAACAATCTTTGAAAAATCTTCAGGCCAGGGACATGTAACCCAGTTTGGATATTTATCTTTCAGGGTTCCACCAGGACATCCCGAAAAATTGATTACTGTTTTGACACCCATTTTTTCGGCAAGTTTCACCGTATCCTGATGAACATTATGATGTGCACCGGCAATTGCCTTATTCGGGTGAAGCGGATTACCGTGGCAGCTTAGTGCGCTTATCTCTAAACCCTTGTCTGCAAGTTTTTTCTTGTATTCCTTGACTTTTTGGCCGCTTCCTAACAGTTCACCAACATTTATATGCGGCGCCCCCGGATAATTACCGGTTCCGATTTCAACTGCTTCTAATCCTAATTTTGAAACATACTTAATTACCTCGTCTAACTTCATGCCGCCAAATAATACAGTTAATACTCCTATTTTCATATTTAATCCCTCCTATATTAAATAAATTTTATTAGAATG
>Ga0209636_10000843_pt1 | contig 30458 bp, 31 predicted proteins | sample DeeMarSWOR152_54_FD_187464 | JGI IMG/M metagenome (GOLD analysis project Ga0209636, IMG submission 187464) | Marine sediment microbial communities from White Oak River estuary, North Carolina - WOR-1-52-54 (SPAdes) (version 2) | ecosystem: Environmental > Aquatic > Marine > Intertidal zone >...
CTGAGAAGAGAAAAAGGAGAATGGCATTGGGGTCAGACTTTGTCCTCATTTTGAGGATTGGGCTACATTTTGTCATGTAGACATCATTTGTCGATAAAGTCTGACCCCGATGGGAGCCAGGCTATTTCCCAAAACCTTTACTAATAACGGAAATGGAGATACTTACGCATCCTCAGAATCATTGCAATTTGATGTATTTTATGCTATACATCGTCTTAAATTTTTTGGCAAGAATCTACATATGACATTGCTTAATTTAATTCCTTTTTCCTTTATTCTCGGCTTCTTAGGGATCTTTTTTGCACTTTTCCTCTATTTTTTGGTCAAAAGATATCCAAGAGGAACCGAAATTATGAATGCGATCGCAGAAGCAGTCCATTCAGGTGCTATGGTTTTCTTAAGAAGAGAATACACTTACATTTCAATTTTTGTGGTCATCATTTTCGCAGTACTGTGGAAACTCTTTTCCATCTACACAAGCCTTGCCTTTTTAACAGGAGCCACCTGTTCTATGCTTGCCGGTTTTATAGGACTTAAAGCCTCAACGCGTTCTGCTGTCCGGTCGACCCAGGGTGCCATTCAAGGTGGAACTCCCGCAGCCTTGACTATTGCTTTCCAGGGAGGAGCTGTGATGGGGATTTCAGTTGCAGCCCTCGGCGTCGCTGGAATCGGCATTTTCTACTTTTTCACTAAAAATCCCTTAATCATCAACGGCTTTGCCATGGGTGCCAGCTCTGTGGCGCTTTTTGCTCGAGTGGGAGGCGGAATCTTTACCAAAAGCGCAGATGTTGGCGCAGACCTTGTGGGAAAAGTCGAAGCAGGCATACCAGAAGACGATCCACGCAATCCAGGTGTCATTGCTGATAACGTCGGCGATAACGTAGGAGATACTGCAGGGATGGGAGCAGATCTCTTTGAATCCTACGTTGGCTCTGTCATCGCCTCTATGGCCATAGGTTCAATCTTAACTCCTGCCCTCAAGTATATGTCCCTGCCTTTGCTTCTGATTGTAGTCGGCCTTCTCAGTTCCATCATCGGAGTTTTCTCTATTAACGTTTTAAAGAATATCAGCCCTCAATCTGCCCTGAGAAATGCATATTACATCAGCGGTCTTTTATTCTTAGCCGGGGCATTTTTCTCGGTTAAGATCATACTTGGTGACGTAAGCGTATTCTGGGCAGTATTGAGCGGTATGCTCGCTGGAGTTTTGATAGGACTCGAAAGCGAGTATTTTACTTCTGGCCCCCCGATTAAAACCATTGCCAGAACAGCCCAAACAGGGAGCGCTCCAGCTATAATAACCGGGCTTGCCGTTGGCTTCCAGAGTACTATCCTTCCTCTTCTCACTATCGGAGCTGCTATTTTCATCTCCTTTAAATTAGCAGGGCTCTATGGAATAGCTCTCTCTGCGGTAGGCATGCTGGCCACAATCGGTATTGTCATGTCCACGGATTCTTATGGACCAATTGCGGATAATGCTGGAGGAATAGCAGAAATGTCAAAAGCAGGCCCAAACATCAGAAAAATAACGGATAAACTCGACTCTTTAGGAAACACTACTGCGGCTATCGGCAAGGGATTCGCTATAGGCTCAGCTGCCCTAACTGCTCTGGCTCTCTTCTCAGCCTTCCAGAAAACTGCAAATCTCAAATCCATAAGTCTGACCAATGTCGAAACGGTCATCGGCCTTCTGATCGGAGCCCTTATGCCTTTTGTCATTGCCTGTTTGACTATGAAAGCTGTAGGGAAAACAGCTGATAAAATGGTCCTGGAGATAAGAAGACAGTTCAAAGAAATAAAAGGTTTAATGCAAGGAAAGGCCAGACCTGATTCTGACCGCTGCATTGACATTGTAACTCGTGGAGCTTTAGTAGAAATGATACTTCCCGGTCTCTTGGCCATAATAGTTCCTCTTATTATCGGCTTTTTTATAGGACCTGAGTCTCTTGGAGGATTCTTAGCTGGTGCGACGGCCACTGGAGTTCTCATGGGGATATTCATGGCCAATGCAGGAGCTGCTTGGGACAATGCTAAGAAATGGATTGAAGAAGGAAACCTGGGGGGAAAGGGAACAGAAGTTCATGCAGCTTCTATCATCGGAGATACTGTCGGCGATCCCTTGAAAGATACAGCCGGTCCTTCGATGAATATCCTGATCAAGCTCATGGCGGTGGTCAGCCTTGTTTTTGCCCCCTTAATTATGTGATGGGGAAAGGCTACTTTTTCTTGAAGAAAAAGATAGCTTCTTTTCATCTTTCCAAAAAAGAGTTATAACAGAAAAACTAGCCTGTCCCCTTTTCCCCCTTTTTATTGATATTCTTCCCTAATTCAGTTATAATTCTCGCCTCTTTATATTCCTCTTTAGTGCAACTGAGGCAAAGAAGATGAAAGTAAACGTGTGGAATACTATCCTCCAACTCAGCAAAGAAAGAGGAGTGGAGACAAATGTTATCGTCAATGCCATTGAAGAATCTCTCAAGGTTGCCTCTTCCAAATACTTCACCCATAATGAGAAAGTCAACATCTATTTCTCGCCTGAAAAGGGTGAACTAAGAGTATACGCCGTCAAGAGAATCAGCGAAAACCCTGAAAATCTGGCCACTGAAATCGCTGTTGAAGACGCAAAGGAAATAGATGACTCAAAAGAAATCGGGAATGACATCGAGATCGACCTCCCTTCAGACATGCTAGGCCGAATAGCTGCCCAAGCGGCCAAACAGGTCATCTTTCAGAAGGTCAGGGATGCAGAGCAAGAAAAAATTTATGATCTGTTCGCTCCTCAGCTGGGGAAGATTGTAACAGGTGTTTTAAGAAGATACGAGCCGAACGAGAATATGATTCTCGAAGTTAATAAGACCGAGGTCCTCCTCCCCAGCCGGGAAATGCTAAAGGATGAAAAATTCAAGAGAGGAGATAGAGTTAAGGCCGTGATCATCCAGGTTCTGAAAGAAAATAAGGGACCTCAGGTCATTGTTTCCAGGGCCGATGCAAAATTTTTAGCGAAACTCCTGGAATTAGAAATCCCAGAAATAGCAAACGGTAATATTGAAATAGTAGATATCGTCCGTCAGCCTGGAGAAAGAGCAAAGGTCGCAGTTCTCACCAAAGAGAAAGACATAGATCCTATCGGAGCCTGCATAGGAGTAAAAGGAAACAGAATAATGGCCATTAGCCAAGAATTGCAGGGAGAAAAAATTGATATCATCGAGTGGTCAGAAAATCCTATCTCCTATGCCAAAACTTCCCTAAGCCCGGCAAAAGTCGATAAAGTCTTTATCCTAGATAAAAAAGATAAAGTTATGCAGGCTGTCGTTTCAAAAGATCAGCTCTCGCTTGCTATCGGTAAGAAAGGAACAAATGTCAGGCTTGCTTCGAGGCTAATAGGCTGGAAAATAGAAATCAGGGAAGAGTAGAGCTTAAAGTACTTAATTTGAAGATATAAAATATTATGGAAAGTCAAGAAAAGGAAAAAAAGACGAAACCAAAAGCTAAAACAGCAAAAGCTGCGCCAAAAAAAATTCTGTTAAGCGAAGGTCTGAGTCTAAAAGAACTCTCTGAAAAAACAGGAATCAAATCTAAAGATATAATCAAAAAGCTTGAGCCAAGCGGGTATTCCATAAATGTGAATGATGTCATCAGTGAATCTTTAGCCGATCTGATCTCAAAAGAATTTGGACTTAAGCTAGAGTTGGTTAGCTTTGAGAAAGAAATGCAAATCCAGGCAGAGCGTGATCCCAAAGAACTGGTTTTAAGACCGCCTGTAGTCACCATAATGGGTCACGTTGATCACGGCAAAACCACGCTTCTGGATGCTCTCAGACAATCAAATCTGGTTGGGAAAGAATCGGGAGGGATCACTCAGCACATAGGAGCCTACAGAATCTTCCATAATAACCGCCCCATAACTTTCATCGACACTCCTGGTCATGAAGCTTTCACTCGATTAAGAGCTCGTGGAGCACATTTAACTGATATTGTGGTTTTGGTGGTTGCTGCAGATGATGGAGTAATGCCTCAAACTAAAGAAGCAATAAGCCATGCTAAAGAAGCAGGTGTTCCTATAATGGTTGCTATTAACAAAATTGACAAAAAAGAGGCTGATATTGATAAAGTCAAACAACAATTAACAAAAGAAGGAGTTCTATTAGAAGATTGGGGAGGAGACATTATTAGTGTGGATATCTCCGCAAAAGAAAAAACAAACCTGGAAGAGCTTCTGGAAATGATCCTACTTCTGAGCGATGTTATTGAAATCAAGGCTAACACCAAAGTCAAAGCGCAAGGAGTTGTTCTGGAGGCTCGTCTGGATGCGCAAAAAGGCGCTGTAGCCACAGTTATCATTCAGCATGGTATCCTCAGCCAGGGCGATGCTTTTATTTGCGGGACTTGTTATGGAAAGGCCAGAGCCCTTTTTGATGAAAACGGCAAACCGCTGAAAAAAGTAGAGCCTTCTATGCCTGTAGAAATTCTTGGATTTAGTGATGTACCTGAAGCTGGAGATTCTTTTCAGGTCGTCTCAAATTTAGAAGCGGCTAAACAGATCTCTCAATACCGTCAATCCAAAGCTAAAAAAGAAGAGCCAACAAGGCCTGAGCATCTCACACTTGATGAACTTTTCAAGAAGATCGAAGTAGGTAAAGTCAAGGAGCTACCGCTTATTATCAAGGCCGATGTCCAAGGTTCAGTTGATGTTCTAGCAGATATCCTGCCCGATTTAGGCAGTGATCTAGCCACAAAAATCAGCAAAAAGCCTGCTAAAGCAGGAGAAAAGGCAGAAGCAAAAAAAGATCGTGAAAAAGTGAAGATAAAGATAGTACATTCAGCTACTGGTAGCATCACTGAATCCGATGTCCTTCTGGCATCTGCGGCAAACGCTGTAATCATTGGCTACAACATCAAACCATCTCAAAAGATCCTTGATCTGGCTAAGAAAGAGAATGTAGAAGTCAGAAGCTACAATGTTATTTATGAATTAACTGAAGACATAAAGAAAGCTATGTTCGGCATGTTAGAACCGACGATTATAGAAACATACTTGGGAAGGGCTGAAATTAGGAGAATCTTCCGTATTTCAAGAGTGGGAGTTATTGCCGGCTGCTACGTTGTTGATGGAAAAATAACTCGAAATGCAGAAGCAAAAGTTATCAGGAACGAACAGATTGTCCATAAAGGCAGGATTTCCTCTCTAAAACATCTTAAAGAAAATGTCAACGAAGTCACTAAAGAATATGAATGCGGTATCCGCCTTGAAAAATTCAAAGAATTCGAGGAAGGCGACATTATAGAGGCTTTCCTGACCGAAAAGGCTATGCCGTAATAGAGTTAGGCTCGTTATTTCTTCAATGATCATAGGATTTTTATCTTTAGAGATTTACATTCCCTACTCTCATTCACTGAAGGAAAAGAGAAAAAGACTATCTGGTCTAAAAGATCGCTTGAAGAATAAGTACAATGTGGCCGTTGCTGAGCTGGATTATCACAAAAAATGGCAGAGAACAAAAATAGGAATTGTGACTCTTAACAACGAAAAGAGGCTCGTGGACAGTCTTTTTAGCAAAATCATTGCCGATGCAGAGGAGAATACAGACGGATATATCATTGAACATCAAATTCATTATTTCTGATATTGGGATTGGATTACTGTAAGGGCTTGATTTATCAAACCCATGCTATTTATTGCGATTTATCGTAAGGGCTTGATTTATGTAGGGGCTCGATTTATCATGCCTAGCTTATATATTGTAGGGATTTGATTCATCAAATCCACATTATAAAAATAATAAAATATTATTAAAGACTAAAACGCAAAGCGTAAAGAGTAAAAAGAGACAGGATGCGAAACCGATGGCCACGCGAAGACAGAAAAGAGTTGCCAGCCTAATAAAGGAAGAACTCAGCCGTCTCCTGGTAGAGGAAATCCAGGACTCGTCTTCTGGATTAATCACAATCACCAGGGTTGAGATGAGTCCTGATTTGAAATCAGCCCATATCTATCTAAGCATTTTCGGAGGTGAACAACAAGAGACTATCCTTGAATTTTTGGATAAAAAAAAAGGATACCTGAGAAAATCTATTGCCTCTAAAGTCAAATTAAAGTATAATCCTTTGCTAATTTTTTCCTTTGACAAGAGTCCTGAATACGAAGCAAAAATTGATAAGCTCTTAGAAAATATAAAAAAAAATGAAAGATGACCCTCTAAGCTTAACCAGCCAGAAAATACTCGAAAGCCAGCGTATTGTTATCACTTCACACCTCAGACCAGATGGTGATTCCATATGTACCAGTCTTTCTCTGGCCTTTATGGGAGAACTCTTAGGAAAAGAAGTGGAGATTATAAATAAGGATAATACTCCGTTTCCTTTCAACCACTTCCCCGATATCGGCAAAATCAAGATTGGACAGATCCCTCCCCAAGGTTTTGACGTGGCTATTCTCCTTGAATGCGCTAATGTTTCCCGCTCCGGACAGGAGAACCTGGATGAATATTTTAAAATTAATATGGATCATCACCATTCCAATGATTTCTATGCGGATATAAATTGGGTTGAACCAGAGGCGTCTGCGGTTGCAGAAATGGCCTACAGCCTTGGAGAAAAATTAGATATACGATTTACTTCTCAGATAGCCAATCATCTTTATTGTGGGATTGTCTCGGATACAGGATCATTCCAATTTTCCAACACGAGTGCAAGATGTTTCGATGTCTGCCATAAATTACTCAAGTCTGGAGCCAGCTCCATTAAAGTCTCTGAGCTTTTATTCAACAACAATTCTCCAGAAAAAATTAAGCTCTTAGGTCAGGTCCTTTCCACCTTACAGATGAATAAAAAAGGCAACATTGCCATGATCACCATGTTCAAAAAAAATTTGGATTCCCTTAACCTCAGAGAAATAGATACCGAAGACATCACAACCTTGACCCGCTCTATTAGAGGAGTGGAAATGGTTCTCTTTTATAAAGAAATTAAAGAAGATACATTCAGGGTCAGCCTCAGGTCAAAGGGAAGGGCCAACGCTGCTTTTATTGCCGAGCATTTCGGCGGAGGTGGTCATATTCATGCAGCAGGCTTTACTGTTACTGGCAAATACGATAACTTGCTGAGAGAAGTTCCTGAAACAGTTGATAAACTCTTGAAAAAGCAAGCCAAAATCAAGACTAAGAATGATCAGAAATCTATCGACTCATACTAAGTTATGGACGGGCTTATCCTCGTAGATAAACCGCAAAATTTCACATCCCACGATATCGTCCTCAAAATAAGAAACATTCTGAATATAAAGAAAGTCGGACACTGTGGCACCCTGGATCCTCTTGCGACCGGCTTGATGCTCCTTGCCTTAGGAAAAGCTACAAGGCTTTTTCCTTATCTTTCTAATACAGATAAGGTTTATAAGGGGCTAATAAAACTGGGATTTTCCACCGATACATACGACTCTGCTGGAAAACCCACTTCATCTGAAGAGAAAAATTATCCCCCAAAGGACAATCTCTTAAGAGCTATGAAAAAATTCGAAGGCGAGATTCAGCAGGTCCCTCCGCCCTATTCAGCAAAAAAATATAAAGGGAAACCTCTGTACGTGCTGGCTAGGGGAAAAAAAGAATTTGAATTAAGGCCGAGTAAAGTCTTTATCCATTTTTTTCAATTAATAAAATACAACCCTCCGCTTCTCAAATTTAAGGTGAAATGTTCTTCTGGAACTTATATCCGATCCCTCGCGCATGATATAGGTCAAGACCTGGGTTGCGGGGCTCATCTTTCCGAGCTCACCAGAGAAGATGTGGGAAATTTTAACTTAAGGGAGAGTCACACGATTGAAGAGATAAAGGCACTGGCTGATAAAGGCAAGATCGATAAATTTCTCATCCCTTTTGAATCACTCCTTCCTGAATTTCCTAAAATTATCCTCAACGAGAGAGGCTCTGCTCTAGCCAAAAATGGCAATTTAATTTCCCCTGAGAATATCCAAAAAATAATTCTTGATGAATATTCTTCTGCTGATATCTCTCCTGAAACAGAGAAATTGTTCAGGATGTTCAGTCTTGAAGGAAAATTTCTTGCTTTAGCCAAAGAGGTGCCTGAAAAAAATTGCTTTCATCCTTTCTTGGTCATTGACTCAAAGGAAGTGGCGCAATAAATTTACGATGAAAAAAAGAGAATTGTTTGCTTCCCGCTGGGGAATAATTTTTGCCGGTCTGGGAATGGCTGTCGGTACCGGAAATATATGGCGCTTTCCACGCATTGTCTCCCAACAGGGAGGAGGAGCATTCCTCATTCCCTGGATTCTTTTTCTTTTCCTCTGGTCTATTCCTCTCCTTATAATTGAAATATCCATGGGAAAGAAAACCCGGTCGGGAGTTATCGGGTCTTTCGGAAAAATCATCGGCAAAAATTACGCTTGGATGGGAACTTTTGTTACTTTTGTCACTACCGCCATTATGTTTTATTATTCAGTTGTTACTGGCTGGTGCCTGAAATATTTCCTGGCAACGTCTTTCCAGGGCTTAATCAAAAAAGACTCTTTGGAATTCTGGCATTCTTTCACTTCTTCCTGGGAGCCAGCTCTTTTTCACTTTGCCGCACTGGGGATTGGCGGTTTCATAATCTACAAAGGAGTCGTTAAAGGAATAGAGAGAGCCAATAGAATTCTTATCCCTTCTCTTTTTATTCTCTTGATTATTGCCTGCGTGCGGAGTTTGACTCTTCCATCTGCTTTTCAAGGATTAAATTTTCTTTTTTCCCCAAATCTTGCCAGATTAGCTGATTACGAAGTATGGCTAAATGCCCTGAGCCAATCCGCCTGGTCTACAGGGGCAGGCTGGGGATTGATACTTACCTATGCGGTTTACTCTCACAAAAAAGAAAATCCTATGCTGACCTCAACCACGCTTGGCTTCGGAAATAACCTCGCCTCACTTCTGGCTGCAGTAGCTGTCATTCCAACTGTTTTTTCCTATTTTTCAACGCAGGATTTCTCCCATCAAAAAGTCCTCGAGGTGATGAAAGCAGACAATCAAGGTCTGACTTTCATCTGGATTCCAAACCTGTTTTCAAAAATCCCTGCTGGCTCTTTTTTTCTGGCACTTTTCTTTCTCGCTCTTTCATTTGCCGCCTTTTCCTCTCTTATTTCCATGATGGAACTTGACACTCGTATTTTGATGGATGCAGGATTCTCCAGAAAGAAGGCTATCGCACTGATATGTGTCTGCGCGTTCGTTCTCGGATTTCCTTCTGCCATCAGCATGGGATTCTTTACAAATCAAGACTGGGTTTGGAGTTTGGGCTTAATGGTTAGCGGCTTTTTCTTCACGATCGCAGTGCTCAAATTTGGCCCAAAAAATTTCCGCCAAAATATCATTTCCACTCCTGGTAGCAAAATAAGATTAAAAAAATGGTTTGATATACTTGTCATCTTCCTCCTACCTCTTCAGTTTCTGGCGATGCTCGGATGGTGGTTCTGGAAAAGCTACTCTGGAGATCCCCATAACTGGTTTAATATAGCCTCTTCCGGCTCAGTAGGCACTGTGCTTTTTCAATGGGTCATAGCACTTGGATTATTTATTCTGTTAAACAAAATCATCGCAAAAAAAATGTTAAGTAACAAAAATGACTCTTGAAGCTTTTCTTTTTATGATCTTTATTTTTGCCGTCTGTCTAGGCGGCTTTGGATACAGCCTCTATTTATCATCAAAAAACAAATAAAATCAGGCCTTAACCCCGTATCTTCAATCAATCCTTGAATTTTAATCCAATATATTGTATTTTAAGGTGGAAATGAGACTAAACAAGAACCAAATAGAGCATATGGCTTTCGTTATAGTTCGAAATCTGCTTAAAGAAGAAAAAATTATCGTTGATGACAGGAATAAGCTTACTGAGACCCTTATGAATTTGATAACAGATGAGTTCCAAAAAGAAGACAAACTTGACCAAGAAGTGAGGGAAATTCTCAACAAGCACATGGAAAAAATCCGAAGCGAAAACATTGAATACCAGACTATGTTCAGAATGATAAAAACAAAACTGGCCAAAGAAAGGAATATTGTCCTGTGACCAAGAGATTATCGAGAGAAAAAATAAATTTCCTGGCTCGCCAGGTTCTTAATTCACTGTTTGAAAATGATGAGGTCGAATTCCTTTTTGAACCCAACGAAATAAGGTTATCTGTAGTGAATAGCATCGAAGAAGAGTTAAGACTCTATGATTTAATAGATAAAAGAGCTATTGAAAAAATCCAGTCTCAGAAAAAAGCAATCGAAGAAGGAAGCAGGGAGTGGGAAATCCTGTACCGTAAATACTGCAATGAGGAAATCTCGAAGCTCGGAAAATTTCTCGAATAATACTGCCTTAAACAAGGGGGAAAAGAGTTTCATAGAATTCGAAGAAAGAGTCCGCTATTCTGAAACGGATCAAATGGGGGTTGCCCATAACAAAAATTACTTCGAGTGGTTTGAGATCGGTCGAACTGAATACTGCCGCCAAAAAAATATTCCGTATAAAGATATCGAAGCGCAGGGATTCTATCTGGTTGTTGTCGAGGCTTTCTGTAAATACAAGAAACCGCTAAGGTATGATCAAGAATTCCTTATTCGCGTTTTCTTGGAAAATATAACTCCAAAGAAGGTAGAGTTTGCTTATGAGCTGGTAACCAAAAAAGAGAAAAAATTGATAGCCTCAGGTCATACAGTCCACATCGTGACTAATTCAAAGGCCAAAACCTGCTCTCTCCCAACCCATATAATTAACAGTTTGAAGGATTCTCTGGTTTAAGGGAATCCTTTGATCTTGTCCTTGAGATCATCGCTCGCCTGCTCAATCATTTCATGATGCCGTACTGACCAGTCAAGCTATCCTGAAACAGAGGGCACCGGGGAGGAAGATAGGAAAATAGAGAAAAGGCGGCAATCATCAAAGCCAGTACTGCCCCGACGGCAATTCTTGTCTTTGTACCGAAGGGCTCCCGAATCATCAGTGCAAAACTGATCATCTGTCCGGCGACCACCGCAAGTCCAAAAAGGGCGATGTCTAACCAAAGAATGTGCCTGCCTAACAGGGCCGTATAGCCATAGAATACTGCCACAATAATGGCCGGCATCGTGAAGAGCGCACAAGTCTTGGCCACCCAAAAATTTTTCGTTTTTGCTTTAAGAAAAAAGAACTCGATCAGAGCAAAAATCAAACCGGGCCAGAAGGCCAGCTTTAAATGCTCCCAGACGCTTTCGTTGACCGCGGCAATCAGCGCTGCAGGTGGCCATCCTCCTACCCAATCAAATACGAAATGAAGAACGCTCCCGGAGAGAAAAATGATGGCAATTCCACCCAGCTCCCACTTGAGGATGGAAGCTCTCATTCTGATCAACTCCTGAATCGTAAGTAATGACCTTGTATTTTGGCTTAAAAGGAACAACCTGGGGTGGATCTGCTTAAAAATTTTTTATAATAGTCCTCTCCGAAAGGCCAGCTGGAAAATAATACTTAATAATTTTTTAACACTACTTACTATTCATACACTAGTATAACCACTCGCCTGTTCTGGGCTCTTCCTTCCCTTGTCGAATTGTCAACCATTGGCTTGCTACTTCCATAGCTAATCACTTCCATCCTGTGGAGAGGAATATGATATTGTTCGTGCAGATATCCCATCACTGCTTCAGCTCTCTTCTTTCCTAAATATACATTCCAGTCCTCTGGTCCTGTACTGTCGGCATGCCCCTGGATTTCAAGATATAGACCTTTATCCTGAGCAATGAGTTTCTCGACAAACCTGTCTAACGCTACTTTGGCTTCATCGCTAAGTTCGTAGCTTTCGAATTCAAATTTAGCTTCATCATTTCTTATAATCTCCTGCAAAACCAGTTTTCCTTCAGCGAATCTTCTCACCTCGCCTATCTTGCCATCTAATTCGGAAGTCTTTTGATTCAAGTCGGACTGATGCTGGGTAATGAGCGAACCAAGAGTGGTTAACCGTTCATCATGTTCTTTGATTCTCTTCTGATTTTCCTCAACCGCAGTTTCTATCCCTTCCATTTTTTGATCCAGAGCAGCCGCCTCTCCCAGAACGTATTTTTTGGAAGCGCAACCCGTGGTTGCTATCAATCCTATGAGAAACACAGCTCCAACAAGAAATGTGATTCTGTTTTTATTCATTTTCACCTCCTTTCTCTTTTTATTAATTATTAATAATCAGCTTTTGATAATATAAAATTATTTGAATCTCGTCCAGAATTATTTTTCATAGCAAGAGTTTTATTATCTTCAAAAGTATTTTTATGATTTTTTCTCCTCCAATTCTCCTCCAACTTCACGCTAAAACGAAAACTTATTATTTAGTGTCTTACGTTAGACTTTATATAGTAACCTTAATTAACAAATAATCATAACTATTGTCAAGGGAATTTCTTTTCACCGCTATAATATCCTTCTCTTGTTCTCACTTTGTAATTCTTTTTCGAAGTAATAACTTTGATTACTCGATATTCATTTTCTTGATCACTATAGGAAGTATATCCGAGTATATACTGATAACCGAGTTCTCTTTTTATCTCTCTTATAGCAGTTTTCAAGTCTTCAGCTTGATTAATGAAAAATGCCTTTCCTCCTGTAGCCCTTGAGAATCTTCCAAGAGAGTAAAAAATGCCAGAGGAAGTTAATGAAGGAGAATGTTTATACTTTTTTAAATATTGGTCACTAAAAGGAATTTTATAGCCGATGGTATATATAGGTATATCTACTCTTCTAGCAATTTCAACGGCTTGATAGTGAGAATATTGGCTATCATTCTCAATCCCATCTGTAATCAAAAGAATAGCCCTCTTTTCATTAACTCCTCTATTAGCAAATTCTGGGGTTACCGCAACCGCATCGTTCAAAGCTGTCTGGCCATAAGCTTCGGTCCTCTCCAGGACTTCTAAAAAATAATTCTTATTATTGGAAAAATTCATAGCAACCTCCACCTCTCCGTCAGCAAAAATCAATAAAGAGAATTCATCCTCGAGATCAAGAAGGGATGTCGCTAGATATTTGAGTGATTCCTTACTTTCTTTCAGCTTATCCTGGAGAGCCATGCTTCCACTTACATCAAGGAGGATCGTTAAGCTCAAAGGTGCCTTAAAGTCGTGGTTAAAGTAGGTTATGTCCTTCTTTTCATCGTTCTCAAAAATAGAAAAATCTTCCTTGGTGAGGTCTTTAATGTATCTTCCTTTCTTGTCATGGACCGTTACGGCTATTGAGATAGCACTGACCGCTACGGTATGAGATATTCTTTTATCTTTTTTTTCTTGTGAATAGGATGGTAGGGTAGATACATTTATCAACGCCGTAAAAATGAAAATGAGAACAACTGATACGGGCAAAATTATTCTTTTTTTGTTCGGTTTAATCTCCCTTAATTTTTTTATTTTCAGCATTTTTTTATTATTATAGCTTAAAATTGATGAATAAGTGTGAATCAATGACTATCAACCACTCTATTGGGGAAAATTTCAAAAAATGATATTTTCTCAGCCCATATCATATATAGTCCTTCTTCTATTAATTAGTCGTATGAATAGCAACTAATGAGGAAAGAGTCAAATTGTAGGAGACTATGGTTGTCTGTTTCTTACTAACATCAATTTCCTTCGCAAAAATGAAGCGAGAAAGACCGCAAGGGCAAAAATAAGGAAGGTCATAACTGCAGTAATTATGGGACCAAAATTGACCATCGCGTAACTGAAAGCAATAATAGGCAGTAGGCCAATCCGAACAGCAACCTTCAACGCTTTGTGTCTTGCAATGAAATGAGCAAAGAATGGTGAATATTTGTAATATAAATCAACGAGTTTACGACCGAGCTTGCTTGGCATAAGGTATGTATCCCGGAAATCCCGAAGAACCATTACATGAGGATGGGCTGGCAAATCATAGGCAGCGGCTGAGAAGCATTCTTCTTCCTCCAAGCTTTTTTTTATTCCATCAATTACGACATATATAAGGATAGCTGCACCGGCCGCACCAATTGCCAACGTAGTGAAAAGAGGCATGCCTTTCTTCTCAACTTGTATCTGGTATATGTCCTCCCAGCCAATCTTTATCGGGCCTTCTTTATCCTTGACAATAATTCCTGAAGATAAAAACGGAATTCTGCCTTCAGAAATCAGCTTATTTATTGTCTTTACTTCACAAACTTTTCCCTTGCTATCCATAATGTTTTTTATCCTACTTAATTTTGTTTTCTCAGATTCGGCTCTTCCTGTTTGTCTGACCCATATAATTCCAAAGTCAAATCCCAGGAATTCACACTCAAATTTATTTCCGCGCGCGTTTAACATAATGACATTTTCACCCAAGGCAGGCAGCATAATTTCTCCCTTATTTTTTTCTCGACTATCAGCGTAGTTTTCAGCATATTCCTCAGGGGGAATTTGAGCAAGTCCATCGAATTTCCCACTCACAAGAGTTCCCGAATTTAGGATAACAAGGACACGAGTGCCAGGCTTTATATTTCCCTTTGAAAACGAAATTATATCTTGTTTCAATTCTGGAGGAGTCTTTGGCCTAGATTTTCTTTCAGGAAGTTTAAGAGTAATGCAATTTATTGTTAATAAAGATATGACAAGAAACAAGGCTATGAACTTTCTGCTTTGTAAATTTATCGTCCTTCCTAATTGACAAAAAAATATTATGCAATATTAAGACGCCTATCAATCTAAAAGAGAGTTAAAGGAAGTAAGAATTAATTTAAGAAATGTAGCCTTTTTTGATTAGATAATCCTTGAGGGCTTTCTCCCAGGTTGAAAATTCAGTCAATCCTATCTCTTTTGCTTTCTTGTTTTCCAAGACTGAATAAGAAGGCCGGCGGGCCCGAGCCCCGTAGGTTTCAGAATCGATAGGCTCGAGCTTAGGCCTTTTTCCCATTAAAGAAAATATGGTGCTTGCAAACTCAAACCAGGAGCATTGACCTTCGTTTGTTAGATGGTAAAGGCCATAATGCTGAGTGCGGATAAGCTCACCGATTCTAAGCGCAAGCTCCGAGCTGGATGTTGGCGTAACTACTTGATCGTTCACGACTCTTAAAGGTTTACCTCTTTTCTCTAAAAATACCATGGCATCAACAAAATTGCTTCCCTTTCCCCAACATCCTGCTTCCCCATAAAGCCCGCAACTTCTTATAAGAAAATATTTCTCCAGAATATTCTGGACAAAGTATTCACCCGCTAGCTTGGATACAGCATAAACATTCAGAGGATTGGGATTATCCTCTTCTATATAGGGATTCTTCTTATTCCCATCGAAGACATAATCTGTGCTGAAATGAACTAAGGTCAAGCCAAGCTCCTGGCAAATCAAGGCAAGGTCCCTGACAGCTATTGAGTTAACTTCGAAGGATTTCTGGGGATTTTCTTCGCATTCATCAACTCTATGATAGGCAGCAGTGTTTATGACAACTTCAAGGCTTATTTTAGAAAGAGTTTCCTTTGTTTTTTCAGGGCTTGTTACATCAAAATCAGGATAATAAAAAGGAAAAACCTTCTCTCCTTTGAGGACTTTAACCAGGTCAGAACCGAGTTGACCGTCAGCTCCGATAATTGCAATTTTCATCTTTATGTATCACTTCCTCTCGAACAATTAATACCAAAACTATAATCTTTATTGATCTATTTATTATTGCAAAAAAAGGCCAGGAATTTCTCCCTGACTTCCATATTCTCATAGAAACTATAAGATGAGCCTGAAGCCAACCATCAGCTTGGTATCGGCAAGGAATCGCCCTTCAACGAAAATAGAGCCTTTCACCACCGTAAAAGAAAAAATTGGAAGAGGCGCCTTCTCTGCCCACTCAATGTTTTCGACCACTTTTATCTCTCCACGAGCACGAAAGAGCATCCACATTAATGTATCGCCGATGGGCAGCTGTTTTTCCTCAAAAGATACAGTCTCTATCTGTTCAATAAACGGCAGGTACAGCTCTCCGTAACCAGCTAGGCCAAGTCCATATTTGATATCTTCTGAATACTTTTCAAGAATGGTCTTCATTAGTTAGGGGACGGGAATTTCTCCTTTTATCCGGACAAAAGTAAAAACTCCCACTCTTTTTAGTTTCTTTGTTTCAGCTATTTCTGCATATGAACTCAGAGAGAGGAGAATAAAGATTCCGATCATCAGGAGAACTATCTTTTTACTGCACATCTTTACTTCCTTAGGATTTAAAAAAGACATGATCAGTGATTATAATAACCTTTTTTTATTAAACTGGATAAAATATTCTTTTGTCAAGAGAAAAAGATTCTTTAGCAGAACGCACCATCTTTTGATTAATTTCTTTCAGTCTATCTCTCTCGGAGCTAAAAAATTCTTGACAATCCTCCGCACAAGCCCGGAATCCCTAGGGGTAGATTTTAAAGCTTTCTCAAAAAAGGGCTTTGTTTCAAGATCCAACGACATGAACTTTTTCAATAGTATTTGGGCATTAGAAATATTTATCTCAGGATGAATCTGAATCCCCCATATCGGTCTTTTTTTCAGTTGAAAAGCTTGAATCTGGCAGTCTTTGGAAGAAGCAAGAACAAGGAAGGCATCGCTCAAATTCACTACCTCATCGAAATGACTGGAAAAGGAAAAAGCAGTTCGTTTTTTCCCTAAAAGCTCATTTTCCACCTCTATCTGGATAGGAATCCACCCCACTTCAGGGTGAACACATCTTTGAACGCTGGACGGACCTAAAAGAGCCAAGGCAAGAAGCTGATGCCCATAGCAACTGCCGAGTATGGAGCGTCCTTTTTCCACAGCATCTTGAACCACCTCGATCTCTTCATAAACCCAGTTCTCTCTCTCTATTATAGATGCCTCGCTGCCGCTTAAGATTAAATGCGTGTAGCCCTTTTTTAAATCAGGAAAATGGCTTTCAGTCGCTTTGAAGGAATCCCATTTAATGCCTAAATAGGGCTTCCAGTGTTCTTGCGGATTGTAGATGGAGGAATCTATAGAATTATCTAAGAAGGCAACTTTTACTTCTTTTTCTCTCATCCCAACTCACTTTCTTCATTTTTGCTTTCCCTAAAATTATAAGCATCCATTAACAAAAAACAACTTCTTTCTATTTTATTAATATTTTCTTTGTTTTTGAGATATTGATTCTGGTATAATTCAGATTCAACAAAGGAGAAGGAAAATTGCCTAACGTAAAACAAGAAACAGAACTCTATGTTATCACACCGGATGAGCCTGGGATTTTGGGTAGAGTCCTGGGGACCTTAGCCAATGCAGGTGTAAATCTTAAGGCCCTCAATGCTCGTTCCGAAAGAGGGAAAGGCATCTTTTTTCTCATAACCTCCGATAATAAAAAAGCGGAGAAAGCACTTAAAGGAATAGGATACGAGGTGACAACCAACAACGTGGTAACCGTCGGAATCGATGACCGCATCGGAGCTGGAGCAGAAGTGGGCGCTCTTATCGGAAATGCGGCCATCGATATCAAATATTGCTATGGAACCTCTTCTGGGGGAGTGAAAGCCTTGCTGGTGTTTCAAACGAACGACAATAAAAAAGCTGTCGAAACTCTGAAATAATTAAAGAAAAAGAAAATCGCCCGCCCCTAAAAAAAATGAGTTCTTCCCTTAAGGGACATCTCAATCATCAGACACCTGCTTTCGTGAAAGAAGTAATGTATCAAAGGCTGGATGATGACGAGATAAATTCCTTCATTAAAGCTACAAAAGATTGGCAAGAAAAAATCACTCCTGCCGGCATAAAGTTACCTAAATTCGCTCCATTCTCAACAGGATGGTCTATTGATAAAGTATCTCTTTTATTGGTACCGCTTGTTTCCTCAGCAGGTGTTGTTGTTTCCAAAATCGCTGAGCTCCATACTTTATTAGACTCGGCTCAGAAGCAGGCCTTTTATAGTCTGGATAACTTTAACGGGCATTCGAATAAACTGCAATCAATTCCTGGCTTTCAAACTTCTCTCAGCCCCAAAGAGATTAAGAACCAGCTTTCCCATGTAGGAGCAGTTATGTTTTCTCCACCGAAGCAAATGGCTTCTTTTTTTAAAAAAATCTCTGCCATTAAAGATGCCCGCTCTCGGCAAGATCTTCGTTATTCGCTCCTAGGCTGCTTCATGAGCAGCATATTATTATGCGGAGTGGAGGGAGCTTCTTTCGATATTAAGGTTGGAGAGGGTTCTTTTTTAAGAAACTCAAGGGAAGCCAGAATCCTGGCCCTATCACTGAAAAATGTTTGTAATCGCCTGAATATCAGCTCAACCTTTATCCTCAGTGATATGAATCAGCCACTTGGCCAGGCTTTGGGAAATTCTCTTGAGATAAGAGAGGCTCTGGAAATCCTCAAAGGAGATGGTCCTTTAGACGTTCTGAAGCTTGTTTTAGAGTTAGGAACAGAAATACTCCTTTTAGCCAAAAAGCCCTTAAACAGGACAGAAGCAAAAATAGTCCTTAAGGAGAAAATCATAAGAGGTGAGGCTCTCGAAAAGTTCAAACAGATTATTGAAGCTCAAAAGGGAAATCCTCGAATTATTGACGATTATTCTTTGCTACCTCAAGCTAAAGAAAGATTGAAAATCCTCTCTCCCAATAAGGGCTTCATTCAAAAAATAATGATGAAACACATCCGCTCCGTTTGTCTTGAATTGGAGACAGGAAAAAAGAAATCCGCAGATTCAGATGATTATGGACCTGGGCTTTTAATCTTCAAGAAGATTGGTGAAATAGTGGAAAAAGGGGAAATTCTGGCCGAAGTTCACTTTAACAAGGTCAAAAATGTCTCCAGGCTTGAGAAGGAAGCCCAACGGGCTTTTATGATCTCAGGAAAACCTCCAGGTTTTCGGCCATTTATTATTGAAAGGATCGCAGCGAAAGTGTAATTTGAGAGGGAAATAATCTTTTATCTTTTTAGTTAGAAAAAAAATCTCTTCTATGTTAGACTGCTTTCTGTTTTAACCTAGCGAAAGGACGCGTAAATGGAAGAACACAAATCTTACGTGCCCGATATAACTCCCTATAAAGATATTACTCTTAAAGCTGTTATTATCGGAGCAATATTCGGTGTCGTTTTTGGCTCTGCCAATGCTTATTTAGGATTAAGGGTAGGATTGACAATATCCACGGCTATTCCCTTAGCTGTTATTTCTGTGGCCGTCTTCAGAGCGTTAAGCCCAATCCTAGGAAAAAGCACAATCCTGGATTGCAATATAGCGCAGACTACAGGCTCGGCCAGCTCTTCTTTAGCTTCGGGAATCATTTTTACTATACCTGCCCTCTTTCTATGGGGTTTCAATCCAAGCCTCTTTAAAATAGGCACTTTAGCTCTCCTTGGAGGAATCCTGGGGGTTCTCTTTATGATTCCCTTAAGGAGAGCGCTGATAGTAAAGGAGCATGCAGTCCTCCCCTACCCGGAAGGGACAGCAGCTGCTCAAGTCCTGATCTCAGCAGACCTAGGAGGGGCAAAAGCCAAGAATGTATTTCTTGGTTTGGGAGTAGGAGCTTTTTTCAAAGCCCTGGTTGAAATTTTGAAACTCTGGCCCGAAAAGATCTATCTTAAGATTCCAGTTTTGAAAAAAGCTCTGCTCGGAATGGAACCCACACCTGCCCTTTTGGGTGTGGGCTTCATCCTGGGGCCCAGAATCGCAGGGATAATGGTGGCTGGGGGGTTGCTTTCCTGGATTGGAATCATTCCTTTGATTTCCTACTTCGGGGAAAACCTGAGTACGCCCTTGTTTCCTGAAACAGACCTGCCCATAGCACAGATGTCTGCAGAAGAAATCTGGAGAAATTACGTCAAGTTCATAGGTGCAGGTGCAGTAGCTGTGGGAGGAATCATCACTGTCGTCAAATCGCTACCCACGATGTTCAACGCGCTGAAGATAGGAATTAAAGACTTCAGCCTTAGCAGACAAAATGCTGAATTACAGAAGAAAAGGACTGATACCGACCTTCCGATCACGGTTCTTGGTCTTGGAATTCTTATCGTGATAATCATAATAATACTCACTCCCCAAATCCTGGGTATCAGCACAACCTTTCTGGTGAGGCTTATAGCTTCAGTCTGCATCGTTATTTTTGCCTTCTGCTTTGTGACAGTCTCATCCAGAATCGTGGGCATGATAGGTGTATCCTCAAATCCCACATCCGGCATGACTATCGTCACTCTCCTCGGGACAAGCCTTTTGTTCTTAGCCCTGGGCTGGACGGATATCTTAGGGATGGCAACAGCCCTTACTGTAGGGACAGTAGTTTGCGTCGGTGCATCCATCGCAGGTGACATCTCCCAGGACCTTAAAGCTGGCTACATAATCGGAGCCACTCCGAAAAGACAGCAGAGTTCAGAATTGGTAGGAGTGCTGGCATCAGCTTTTGCTATAGCGGCAGCGGTCTGGCTTCTGGGAGAAGCCTTTTCTTTCGGGACAACGGCTCTCCCAGCTCCTCAAGCCACCTTGATGAAAACCGTTGTCGAGGGAGTGCTCGGCGGCGACCTTCCCTGGGGACTTGTTTTGGTTGGAGGGGCTTTTGCTATCGTAGCCGAGCTTCTCGGGATCCCTTCTCTTCCGTTTGCTGTTGGTATCTACCTTCCTCTTTCTACTATGACTCCTGTTTTCGTAGGAGGGGCTGTCAGACGATTTATCGAGAAAAGAGCCGGCGATGAGGAGCTCAAGGCCACAAGAAAAGAGAAAGGAGTCCTTCTCGGCTCTGGGTTTATTGCTGGAGAAGGAATCCTGATGGTTTTTGTCGCTATCTACGCCTATATCGCCAAAGCAAAGCCTAAAGGAATTGGCCTTGTCTGGCCAGGAAATGTTGGTGATTTCGTAGCCTTAGCAGCTTTTATTGGCTTAGTGGCCTATCTCATTGTAAAAAGCTCTAAAAAGTAATGCTTCTTTTTTAATCCAACGTCAGCCTGACTTTTGACTTTAGGCTGGTAGCAACGGTAAGAAAAATAAGATTATAAAATCCTGGCCCTCGCAGTCGGCTTGCAAAATCCAAAAATATTAAATATATTTTTAGAATAATAATTCCAATGGAGATGAAATGAACTCCCTGATTGTTGCTATCATCCTTATTGTCTGGCTCATCCTGGGCTATAAGATATACGGCGGTTTTATCGAAAAAAAAGTTATTAAAGTTGACAACTCCCGTCTCACTCCGGCCAGAGAATTGAAAGATGGAATCGACTATGCTCCTGCAAAAAAGCCACTCCTTTTTGGTCATCATTTCTCCTCGATTGCAGGAGCAGGTCCTATCCTGGGACCTCTGCTCGGCGTTTTGTATTTCGGTTGGCTCGGCGCTCTCCTTTGGATAGCGCTCGGCAGCATTTTCCTGGGCGCAGTCCATGATTATACCTCACTTATGACATCTGTTCAGAATAAAGGCACTTCTTTGGCAGACATATCCAAAAAAACACTTGGATTTCGGACAAAAATAATATTTTCTGTATTTATCTGGATGACCCTGGCTTTGGTTATCGCTGTCTTTGCTGTCGTCGCCTCCCAGACCCTTGTCTCTCAGCCAGAAATCGTTATTCCGACTTTTGGACTTATATTAATTGCCATGATTTTTGGCCGGCTTATTTATAAAAAGGGCATCAATATTATCGTCGGGACTACTCTTTCACTGCTTTTCCTTTTTTTCCTCATCTATATCGGTAACCTGGTGCCAATAGTTCTTCCCTCCCAGATACTTGGAATATCCAGTCAGAACTTCTGGTTTTATATCCTGATCATTTATAGTCTCTTTGCTTCCTCTCTCCCTGTCTGGTTTCTTCTCCAGCCTCGAGATTATATCAGCACCTGGATTCTCTTTTTGGGGCTAGGTTTGGGCTATCTCGGTTTAATAGTTGCCCATCCCTCATTGAATGCTCCTCCTTTTGTTTCTTTTACTAGTAAAGGAGGCACTCTCTGGCCTATGCTCTTTGTGATTATTGCCTGCGGAGCTATCTCTGGTTTTCACTCGCTCGTCGCTGGAGGAACAACAGCCAAGCAATTGCCGGACGAAGCCAGCGGAAAGTTGATAGGCTACGGGGCAATGCTCACAGAAGCTGCCCTTGCGGGCCTTGTGATATTCATTGCAGCAGGTGCTTTAATCTGGGATCCTTCCGGGTCAGAAAGCCAACTCGGTCTCCAGTACTTCATGACATCCCTTGGGAACCCGATTAGGGCTTTTGCCGCAGGTTACGGAAAGCTTATCGAATCTCTTCCCGGTCTTACTCTGACCATAGGCTCTTTTTTTGGGATGATCATGCTCAATGCTTTTGTCCTTACCACCCTTGATACCGGTACCAGGATTGGCCGATTTATTACAACAGAGCTTATGGGAAAAAAAGTCCCTCCTCTTAAAAACAGATGGATAGCATCTCTTTTTATTCTTGTTTTTGCATCTATCCTGGGCGGAACCGAAGGTTATAAGGCCATCTGGCCTATCTTTGGCGCGTCAAACCAGCTTGTAGCAGCCCTGGCTCTAATAGTTATTTCTTCCTACTTGGTAGGCATAAAAAGACCTAAAAAATTTACGGTTTACCCGGCTATCTTTATGCTTCTTACAACACTTGGAGCCCTTGTTTACCAGGGATACAGCTTTTTCCAAGCACAAAAATTTCTATTAGGATGTGTTAGCCTTATCCTTATCTTTCTGGCAGCTATCATTGTTTATGACGCACGAGCCATCCTGTTCACAAAGGATAGAAGTTCTAAAGAGGATAGGCAATAAAGAAAAACTGTAAGAGTTTGATTCATCAAACACACGTTTTAATAAAAACTTCGTTTGACGCAGGGATTTATTTTTTTAAACCATATTGTAGGGGCTTGATTTATCAAGCCCGCACTTTTAAAAAAGATTTTGTCTGAAGTAGGGGTTTGACTTATCAAACCTGATTCTGATTAAAGCTAGTGGCTAAAATAATCAAATTATCAGCCAAACAGGTTCCGGATTTAAGGAAGGGGAGTAACCTTGAAAACAACTCCTTTTGGATCAGGACAGCATAAGGTTTCTGTCTCAGAAATCCAATCATCATGAGGAAGTTCATCTTCCCTCTGCTTGGTGGTTAAAAAAGGAAAGAGACTATTCAGTGCATAAATACATACTTTCTTCCTCTCTGGTATTTCAATCGTCCCTTCTCCCCTAATGAAAAAGATGTCCCCTTCTTTATGTTTCGCTCCACACCGTTCTTTAACTCCCACCACTTCTACCTTTAACTCTCTCATGCTTCCTCCTTTCTTTGTTCAATACAAATATATATGGCATCCAGGAAAAAATCAAATAAACACGTTGACAAAGCAAAAAAATCTGTCGTAAAATTAATTTGTAGATAATCCTGGAAACAAGGAGGATGTGATGACTACAAGAGCTGAGCCCAACGTGGTTCCCCTGTGTGATGTCCTACTGGTTCTGCTCATTATTTTCATGGTTATAACGCCGATGGTGCAAAAGGGAGTAGACGTGAAATTGCCTGAAACTTCCGCAGAGCAGTCAGGTCCACCTGCAGGTGTTATCGTTATGACGCTGCATAACAATATGAAAGTGGATATTAACCAAAGATACATGGAGTTTGATATTGTTCAGAATGAACTAAGAAATATCTACGCTCCCCGCCAGGATAAGACAATATTCATCAGGGCCGACGCAAGGATCCCTTACTCCAGAGTCATCGAGCTTATTGACATTGCTAGAGGAGCAGGAGTTGAAGTCATGGGCATAATCCCTGAATACTTCACAGAAGAAGACGAAACAGGAAACATATAAAAAGCGTAGTTCCTCTCTCCTGATAAATATCATATGAAAAAAACAATATCTTCTTTTTTGTGCGTCATTTTTTTCCTTTCCATCTCTCTCTATGGAACATTAGAATTACTCGGGCCTCTGAGCAAAGAAGAAATCATAGAGAATTTTCCTGACTGGCAAGAAAAAGCAGTTTCTTATGTTCCAAACATGGAAGTGATTGAAAAGCTTCAATCAATTCAATACAAAATCGAGATAGAAATCCTTCTGGGAACATGGTGCCCTGATACAAAAAGAAATGTTAGCGCCTATTTCCATGTTATGGATATGGTAGATAATCCTCTTTTCACGACAACATACATAGGAATCCCAAGAGATAAGGTTTCTCGAGAGCCTTATACCGAAGGAAAGAACATCATAAAAGTCCCAACCTTTATTGTATTGATAAATGATGAAGAAAAAGGAAGGATAATCGAAAATCCTGTCAAATCTGTCGAAGAAGACCTTTTAGATATTATTAATAAATAAAAACCACAAATACCATAAACAAATGCGGGCTTGATAAATCAAGCCCCTACAGAAGAATAATCACTCCAAAAAAAAGGTGAACTTGGTAAAATCAAGCCCCTACAGAAGAATTAATCCCCTTCATATGAATCAAATCTTGCAGAAAAACCGCGGATCTGATGAATCAACGCCCTACAAAGAAATATTTATTTTATGGGGCCTATAACTTCTCGTGAGATGACCAGACGCTGAATTTCGTTTGTCCCTTCATAAATCTGAAGGAGCTTAGCATCCCTCATCAATTTTTCCATTGGAAAATCTTTCATGTATCCGTATCCGCCTAAAATCTGGAGGGCTTCAGTAGTAACCTTCATTGCAACATCTGATCCGTAAGCTTTAGCCATAGCTGATTCTTTTCCGCAAGGCTTTCCTTGGTCCATGAGCCAGGCTGCGTGCCAGACAAGATGACGGGCAGCGTTTATCTCCATAGCCATCTGGGCTATTTGAAAAGCTATATGCTGAAAAAGAGCGATAGGCTTTCCAAACTGAATTCTCGTTTTTGCGTATTCAACCGCGTATTGAAGAGCGGCTTTTGCCACTCCTACTCCCGCTGCTCCAACTGGAGCTCTCGTTTTATCCAGAGTCTTCATAGCGATGAGGAAACCTATCCCTTCTTTTCCTAAAAGATTTTCCTCTGGAACTTTAACATCCTCAAAAATGACTTCTGCAGTGTTCGAAGCCCTTTGACCCATCTTATCTTCAATTTTTCCTACAGTTAGACCAGGAGTTTCGCGGGGAACAATGAAGGCGCTGATTCCGCGCATTCCTTTTTCGGGCTTTGAATTGGCAAAGACAACGTAAAAATTGGCTATTACTGCGTTGGAAGTAAAACATTTAGTACCGTTAATAACGTATTCAGAGCCGACCTTTTTCGCCGTGGTCTTCAGAGCACCTGCATCAGAACCAGCTTCCCTCTCGGTAAGACAAAAAGAGGCAAAAGACATCTTTTCAGTCTGAGGAGTTAAAAATTTCTTCTTTTGTTCATCGGTGCCAAAAAGAATAATCGGCGTGTAAGCTAAGGCATTGACCATCATTGTTGTATACATTCCAGCACAACCAGCAGCCAGTTCTTCACTTATGATAACTGTATCAATATCAGACAAACTTCCTCCTCCGTATTCTTTAGGGACTGTGCAGGTAAGAAACCCTACTTCAAAGGCTTTTTTCATGACGTCTTCAGAAAATTCCTCTCCTTTATCATATTTTGCAGCATTGGGTTTCATTTCTTTTTCGGCAAATTCCCGAGCTGTAGCCCGAAGAGCTTCCTGCTCCTCGGTTAAACTGTAACCAATCACTTTATCCTCCTTATTTATTTCTTTGGACCGATAATAATATCAAAGGATTGCTATTATCATCAAGCTTTATACTGGAAAGCTTTTGTTATGTCAATTTTTCGTCACTTCTAAACAAAACCTTTTCCCTGGCCATCATAAAAACAGGATTTTTTATCCGTAAAATATTCTCCACAATTTCTTGAGAACGGATATTTTTATGTGGAGAGTGCTTCAAATAAAAGTAAAGTTTTTTCCTCTTACTATCAGCAGATATTCCTTCGATGCTCCCATTTTTATTATTTGCTAAAAAATCATCGACGATTTTCTCCACTTTCTTACAATCATCATCTGTAGAGATATTCTTTTCTTTACAGATTGCTTCTAAAGCCTCTTTTATTTCTTGATCCTTCAAGTCAACTGAATAGACCAAAGTTTTTATCTCTTCATTCAAACGGGGTTTAAAAGTTTTAAACTTCTTCAAACTTAAAAATTTAACACCTGAAGGCCGAAATTTGTTCACGTGTGAAACAAATTTGTCTTCTTCAAACAGATACTGGGATTTGAACTCAACAATCTCTGCCTTTCCCTCCATACCCAACGGAAGGGCGGGAAGGTAAGATATCGCCATTTTTGGATGGAAACCTTCTGTGTGGACGACTGAAATACCAGCTCTCCGGAAAGTCCTCTGGATAATATTGCTTAAGTCTAAATGAGATATGAACTTTGCAGTTTTTCGCTTTGAATAGATTGCTCGATAACGAAAGATATTCTGTGTCTTCTTTCCAAAAAAAGAATGAGGCTCTGATGAAATTTCAATTTTCTCCTGAAACTCTCTCTCCAGCAGAGGCGAAAGATCGCATCCTTGACACAAATCACATCTATTCTCGAGGCAGGATAAAGTTCGCTCTTCTTTTAAAGCCTTATCTAACTCCTGAAGCAGATGGGATTTTTTTATTCCTGTATCAATATGATCCCAAGGGAGGACTGCATTCCTGTCCAAACCTTCAAGATAAAGTCTATAATCGATATTTTCAGATTCAAAAGCTTTTTCCCAGGTATAAAAGTCGAAGAAATCGGTCCAGCTTTCAAAGCGAGCACCATTTTTCCACGACTGAAAAAGGACCTTAGTAAGTTGACTATCGCCCCGGGAAAAGACAGCCTCTAGAATAGAATTTTTTAAGGAATGATTCTTAAATTTTACAAACGGAAATTTTCTCAGGCGGGACTTAAGGAATCTGTGTTTCTCTCCCAAGATCTTTTCTTCTTCCATTTTAAGCCATTGGAATGGGGTATGCGGTTTGGGGATGAAGGATGTGGCGCTGATATTAATATTAGGAGGAGATTTAAGAATTTTAGATCCAACCCTAATCACATCTTCCACTAAGCTCACAATCCCTTCTAAATCTTCATCTCTTTCTGTCGGAAGCCCAACCATAAAATAGAGTTTAAGTAGCTTCCACCCTTGAGAAAAGGCATTCTCTGTAGCCTCGAGTATCTCATTATCTTTCAGATTCTTGTTGATGACCCGACGTAATCTCTCTGTCCCTGCTTCTGGAACCAAGGTAAAGCCAGTCTTTCTAACCTTTATAATGTTCTCAGCGATCTTTGAAGATAATCCCTTGGGACGCAGAGAAGACAACGAGAGGGAGATCTTTTGTTTTTCCAGCTCGGTCATTAAAGTATCAACAACATCACAGAGATAAGGGTAGTCACCCACAGAGAGAGAGGATAATGATGCGGCTTCATAACCCGTTAGCCGAAGGCTCTTCAGTACCTTTTCCAGGACAAAAGAAGGACTTTTCGCTCTATGAGGAAAATAGATACTCAACGCCTGGCAAAACCTGCATTTATGATAACAACCCCGTGCCACCTCAACTGCTACTCTGTCAAAAATGACATTAATATTTGGAACAACAATCTTTTCAGGAAAAGGGGCATCAGAAAAAGGGAAATGAATTCTTTTTTCGATCTTCTCCGGCACGCCATTATCAGGTTTTACTGCCATAAGAAAAGAGTTTTGAGGTTGGTAAGTAGTATATAGGGAAGGAACATAGACTCCTTTAATTTTGGCCATCTCTTTTAATATTTCGCTTTTTTCTTTCAATTCCTCTTTTAGGATCATGAATCTTTCAATGATTTCTATGAAAGCTTCTTCCCCGTCCCCGACCAGAAACAGGTCAAAAATCGAAGCTACAGGTTCCGGATTGAAAACAGCCGGCCCTCCTGCGATGATCAAAGGATGTTCCTGATCTCTCTGTGAAGAAAAAAGAGGAATATGACCTAAATCAAGGATGGTCAATACATTGGTATAATTGAGCTCATAAAGAAGCGAAAATCCCAGGACATCAAATTGATCAAGTGGAATTTTGTTCTCGAGAGAATAAAGAGGAATATTTTGTGATCTAAGTTTTTGTTCAAAATCAACCCAAGGAGCAAACACTCTCTCTGCTAAAATAGAGGGATTATCATTCAAAAGAGAATAAAGGATTTTTTGACCTAGGTAGGACATCCCAACCTCATAAAGGTCAGGAAAAATAAGGGCAATCTTCGTTTTCACACGTTGGGGGTTCTTTTTTATTTCATTCCACTCACCGCCTGTGTAGCGCCCAGGCTTCTCGACATCTTTCAGGATATTTTCTAAATCTTTCATCGTAGAAAATCAGATTCTTACCGTATCATTTTATTTGTATTGAATTTATTGTGCAATTGATAATGCGGAAAGTTTTTATTTTGCCTTTGTTATTTGATGGTCGCTGATATCGCGGGCCAGTCGTTATCTTAGTAAAAAGAGTAGTAAAAAGAGGGACAGGCTACTTTTTCTATACATTAACGAATCTTCTCATCTTGACGTTTAATACGAGGGCAATTCCTAAATAGGTGGTAAGAAGAGAGGACCCTCCGTAACTAAGTAGAGGCAAAGGGATTCCAGATATCGGAAAGAGACCAATAACCATCATCAAATTGATAAGAAATTGGAAGGCAATCATAATCGCCACCATAAAAATAATATATACCCCTGCTCTATCTCTCGAATGTCCGACAGATTGAAACAGTCTCCAAAGCAAAAAAGAGTAGGAAAGAATTATAAGCACCACGCCTATGAAGCCAAATTCTTCTCCGATGACCGAAAAGATAAAATCAGTATGCCTGGCAGGTAGGAATCTCAACTGGCTTTGAGTTCCTTTTCTAAAACCTTTTCCTAAAAAGCCTCCTGATCCAATAGCAATTTTTGATTGCAGGATATGATAACCAGAGCCCAGAGGATCCTGACTGGGTGAAATTAGCGAAGTTAATCTCTTTTTTTGATAGTCTTTAAGGGCAAAACTCCAGCCAAATATCCCTAGAATCAATCCAGCAACCAATATACCAATGGTGGTTTTCTTATTTAATCCGGCTAAGACAAGCGCCGCTAATAAAATAGGAATATAACTAAAAGCAGTTCCTAGATCAGGCTGTAAGGCAACAAGGAAACCAGGAACAGCGATGATTGCAACGCCTAAAAATCCCTTGCTTGCGGAAAGGTGGTCTCTTCTAAATTTAGCAAAGAGATGAGCCAAGAGAAGGATAATCATTATTTTAATAGCTTCAGAAGGCTGAAAGTTAAAAAATGGAAATTTAATCCATCTCCTAGCTCCCGACACGCACGTGCCAAAAAATAAAATTGCTCCAAGCATCCCTATGAAGACGATATATAAATAAAAAGAATAAGTGACAAGAGTTTCATAATCTATGGAAAGAAATAAAAAAAGAGCAATCGAGCTTAAAATAATCCAGAAAATCTGCTTAACATAATAGTTGCCGGGCAAATAATGAGAGCTACTGTAGATAAATGCCACTCCAAGAATGGAGTTCAAGAGCAAAATGCCTATCAATATCCAGTCAGTATTTCTCAGGAGGTTTCTATCAATCATATTTTCTTCTGTATAAATTAAATAATTGCCTTGCTAGAGGAGCTGCGGTAGCACCACCCATACCACCATATTCAACGAGGACGGTTACAACGATCCTCGGATTATCCTTCGGAGCGAATCCTGTAAACCAGGAATGAGTCTTAGTTTCTTCCTCTTCTTCCTCTTCCTCTTCCTTCTCCTCGTCTTTTTCAGTACTGATAAGCTGAGTTGAGCCTGTTTTTCCGCAAATATCGAATCCTTTTACATTAGCAGCCCATCCTGTTCCTCCTCCATTAACTACTTCCCACATGCCTTGAATAATCGTTTCAAATGTGGTCGGTTGAATCTCCACGGTATTGCTTTCATCAAATATTTTACTCCCGATTTGGGATTGAGAACTAAGCAAATGAGGAGTAACCTTTCTTCCTCTGTTGGCGATAATAGAAGTGTAGATAGCAACCTGAAGAGGGGTTACTAATAAGGGGCCTTGACCTATTGAAACAGAAATTGTCTCTCCTGGCTGCCAGCGTTCATTTCTGACTTCCCTTTTCCAATCAGGATCAGGGACCAAACCTATTTTTTCTCCGGGCAAATCAATACCGGTTCTTGCCCCAAATCCAAGCATCTTGGCATAGCGAGAAATCTCTTCGATGCCCATCTTCTTTCCTACTTGATAATGATATATGTTACACGAATTGCGAATTCCTTGAATAAGATTCATTTCTCCATGACCTTCTTTAACCCAGCAGGCAAAGCGCTCGTTATAAATTTCTACCTCACCTTTACATTTAAAAGTCGTCTCTTCATCCACTATTCCCAATTCAAGTGCTCCTAAATCTACAACGAGTTTGAATATTGAACCAGGAGCGTACTGGCCTCTAATGGCTCGATTCTCCAGGGGGAACTCAGGACTATTGACTAAATCGAGCCATTCTTCAGGGGTAAACCGGTCAATAAATTTATTGGGATCAAATGTGGGAAAACTGGCCAAGGCAAGTATTTCACCGGCCTGGGGATCCATCATAACA
>Ga0209636_10000844_pt1 | contig 30443 bp, 22 predicted proteins | sample DeeMarSWOR152_54_FD_187464 | JGI IMG/M metagenome (GOLD analysis project Ga0209636, IMG submission 187464) | Marine sediment microbial communities from White Oak River estuary, North Carolina - WOR-1-52-54 (SPAdes) (version 2) | ecosystem: Environmental > Aquatic > Marine > Intertidal zone >...
CTTGGAGAGAATTCATTGTATGTAGAATTTCCTGAGTCTGAAGAAGGGGCCGTACTAAGTAAAGAAATGAAACTGACTATTATACGCTAGGAACTATGGGAATAGAAATTATTATAAATAATTTTTACCCAGTAAAAATTCATCCTTTTTCAAGAGATAAACGACTTTTTTCAGCTCGTTACCTGAAGAAGGCAGAGGATATGGGCAGTAGAGTCTGCCCTTTAAACTCCTAAAATTTTGGAGAAATCATAATAAAATAATTTATAAATATAATACCTTGACAAATATAATGAGTACAAATTATACTAAAAAATGTATTGTAAATAATATAAAAAGACTTGGGGGAGCCATGAAAGATGAGGAACTAAGTCTAATCGATTATAAAATTCCAGAAACTCTCGGCCAATCAATATACAACTGCCTCAAAAAGGCTATCATCGAGAATAAGATTAAGCCAAATCAGAAGATAAATGAAAAGGAAATTGCCGATAGCTTCAAGGTAAGCAGAACCCCTGTCAGAGAAGCTTTGGTAAGATTGGAAGCAGAAGGATTCACTAAAATAACTTCTCACCGAGATGTGGTTGTTAAAGAAGTTTCTTATGGGGAATTAGCAGAGTTTTTCCAGGTGATAGGAATTTTAGATTCCCTTGCAGTATCTTTAATAGCTGATAAGATCGATCCCAAAGAAATTATTAAGGTTGAAAAGATGACAACTAAATTGGAACATCACTATAATCAAAAAGAAATAGAAAAATTTATAGACATGAATTATGCAATACATGATAGAATATGGAACCAGCTGAAAAATAAATATCTTCAGCAATCTTTAAGACAGTGCCTTTCTCATATTAAGAGATGTAATTATGCTCTTATTTCTGCTTTCAATAAAAAAGAGATGCTTGACGCATCAATAAAGGCCCATAAAAAAATATCGGAAGCACTAAAGAAAAAAGATAAGGAAAAATTAAAACAAATTATCAAGGAACACTGGAACCCTCCTTTATTGTAATCCGGATCTAATAAAAATTATGTATATTCAAAAAATTGTATGTGATTCAATTTTTTGAATAATGTTAAGATACTAATCTTCGCCCTCCAATCGTAACTTCCTGATTTCAAACCAATTCGCTTACTTGCCTGCTTGGCATAAATATTGCATAAATTATATTAAATATAGAATATGGTATATTATATTCAATTTTAAAAATGGAGGTGAAAAGAGGAGAAGGAGGAAGAGTGAAAAATCTTAATAGGTTCTCCCTAGACTTTCTCTGAAAGGAGGGAGAGGGCATCCTGTGAAAGCAGGATAGGAAAAATTCCTTAAAAATCAATTTAACCAAGGAGGTAAAATTGACAAGGAAATCACTTAAAGTCCTGATGACTGCTTTACTTGTCATCGGACTCACTTCAATTCTATGCGCCCAAGGTGCACTAACTGGAACACTCAGTGGAAAAGTTGTAGATAATGAAGGAAATGCTCTTCCTGGAGTTACAGTTACAGCCGAAGGACCCGCCTTACAGGGAAAAATAGCATATGTCACCTCCGAAGCCGGAATGTTCCGCTTCCCTTCGCTTCCTCCAGGCATCGGTTACAAACTCACCCTTGAGCTTCCAGGATTCAACACTATTGTCAGAAAAGGCTTAATCGTTAGCGTTGGTAAAGCGACTGCAGTTACCATTAACATGTCGATGGCTACCTTAGAAGAGGAGATCACTGTTGTCGGAGAGTCTCCTACAGTAGACGTAAAGACATCCAAAACAGCTGTTAACTTCTCCAAGAGTTTTATCTATAACATCCCCATGTCCAGAGACCTCTATGATGTTCTAAACTCGATTCCCGGTTCTTTATCTGAAGGCGTGAGCTACCGCCGCACATCCTACATTGCTGGAGGTACAGTGCGAGGCAACCAGTATTCGCTGGACGGAGTTACGATCAACGACCCCGTTGTCATGTACCCCATGACAAACATCAACATCGATGTTTATGAAGAGGTTGAGTTTGGATTGGGCGGCCATCCGGCAGAAGTTGGTATTGCCGACGGTGGATATGTCAACATCGTCACCAGATCTGGCGGGAATGAATTCCATGGTGCTGCGACTGCAGAATACTACAACGAAGACATGCAGAAGAGCCTTTTAAACGAGGAAGACCTGGCAGCCGTAGGACTAACAAAACCGACTGGCTGGAATAAATGGCAGGACTTCTCCATGTCTGTAGGCGGGCCTATCATCAAAGACCGGGTCTGGTTTTTCGCCAATGGTCGCTATTTCAGCTGGGCTCGCGATTTCAGCCATGTTGTCTGGGATGATACTATTGCTGCTGGTGATTATGTTTATACTCTGGATGAAGCACCCCATGATGAATATAATATATTTGGCAAACTAACCCTCCAGCTCGCTCCCAACATTCGCTTGATGACAACCTATAACTTAGCTATCATCAGTGAAGAATTCTACACCAATCGCATTCAAAATTATCTGGATGTAACCTCAACTACCAAATGGGACAAGGAAATGGGACACACCATAAGCTCCCAGCTCAACTGGGTTTTTAGCCAGAACCTCTTCATCGATGCCCGCCTGGGGTACATCTCCCGCGATTTTCCTATTCCTTACAGCGATTATGCCATTGCAGATGCTCCCAGCCTCTACGACAGATATTATGGAATCTACAGGAACAACCCCCGCTACGAGGAAACATATATTCGCCACAGGTTTAATCCTTCAGTTGTTGCTACCATATTCCAAGACGATCTCTTTGGCGCCAGCCATGAGATAAAAATCGGAGCTGAATACGAATACACAGATGGCAACTGGGACTGGTGGAGACAAAATCCGTGGAGGCGATATACTTACGCAGGAGACTTTTATGCCTATACTTCTTCTACTTATGACAATCGAGGCCGTGTGCGTTGCTATACAAGTGGAGAAACGGAAGGTTCTACTGTAGAGGAAGATAATATGACCCATTACGGCTTTTTCTTCCAGGATGCGGTGACAATCAAGGACCGTCTGACTTTGAACATAGGCGTACGGTATGACACAAGCACCGGAAGATTCCCCGAACAGCATCACAGTCCAACTCCAGATCCAATGGGTATTCTAGACTCTCTGAAAGCAGGGTCCATTGCGTGGGACGACTATGATTTTCCAGAGTACAAGGTTACAACCTGGAGTCACCTCTCACCCCGTATCGGCTTCTCCTATGATGTTTTTGGAGACGGTAAAACTTCAATCAGAGGTTCCTGGTCAAGGTACAACGAATACCTGATGATCCAGTACTTCTCTCTTTGCAATCCCATGTATCCATCGTCCGGTTCCTGGTACTGGATTGATGATGATTATGATTATGTAGTTGAAACTACTGATACGTTCGTAGAACAGTACTTGCCGGTCGACCCAACCTCATTTGTTCTAGAGGACGAAATAGACGTTGATTCAAGTGCTCCCTACACAGATGAATTCACTTTCGGTATCGAAAGGGAAATGGCCAGAGACTTAAGCCTTGGGCTTGTCTTCACCTACAAGCACAAACAAAATGTCTTTGAAGATGTTAATGATTTCGGTTTAGGAAAGGGTGAAGCCTGGAAAGGTTACCGTCCGGGCAGTCCTTACTGGCAAGAATTCACATTCAACGATCCAGGAGACGATGGCGAATTCGGAACGGCTGATGACATCACATCTTCCTGCTATGCTGAACTAGCTGGAGCACCTGCTACCCACTATTGGCTGACAAACGTCGAGGGCTCTCACCGAAAATACTGGGCTCTTCAACTTCTCGTCAACAAGAGGATGTCCAACAGATGGCAGCTTCTAGGATCTATTACCTGGAGCAAAGCCTGGGGTAATATCGGCGGCGACTATAACTTATCTTACGGTGCCAGTGGCACTTTTGACACTCCCAATTCCTTCCTCTATGACAAGGGAAAACTTAACTATGACCGGCCGATTAACATCAAACTCCAGAGCACGGTTATCCTACCCCTTGATATAGTCCTGAGCGGTTATTTCAATCACAGAAGCGGTTCACCCTGGAGGAGAGATGTTACGGTAACTATTCCCGATGATCCCATGTGGAAATATCCAGCAGATACTTGGAACGTTCCTACAGAAAATAACGGAGCGAGACGCAATCCACCAGTGACAACCCTTGACTTGAGGATAGAAAAGAGATTCCCGCTTGGAGATTTCGGCACCTTAGGCGGTTATGTCGATATTATCAATGCCTTAGGCCGAAGCGGCTATGAGATCTCCAGTGACCCTGGCGGCTATGTTGATTACAGCGATCCTGCCAACCCAACTTTCACAAGATGGGGAGATTACGGCAATATAGACGAAGCTTACGGAAACAGAGTTTTCAAGGTCAGCATTCGCTTCACGTTCTAAGTAGAGACGCTCGAGTAGATAATCAAAGAGGGGAGGATTTTTCCTCCCCTCTTTTTTTTACCTTCCCCAAAAAGGGGACAGGCTACTTTTATTTTCGACAGAGGCTGAGTAAAATTATAATTTAGACAAGGAGTTAAGCTGGAGGAAAAATGAAAAAGACATCAACTGCCATAAAATTAACAATATGCTTAAGCCTGTGCCTTCTCCTTATTTACTGTGCAAGCAAAGGTCCTGGAAAAGTATCCCTTGACCCTCAAAGTCAACAGTTCCTGGATTACATCGGTTATATCATCCTTCCTGTCGAAGAGAAAATATTCCGGGAAATGCCTCCTGAAGACAGGGGAGAGTTTATCAAAGATTTCTGGGCAAGGCGTGATCCAGATCTTTCCACTTTAATAAATGAATTCCGCCAGGAATATTACACACGATTAGCCACTGCGGATAAAGCATTTCGAGCAGGAAAGCCTGGCTGGAAAACTGATAGGGGCAGGATTTACATATTATTGGGCCGGCCGACAAACATCCTTAGAAAAGCCATGGGGGATGTTCCTTATGAAGTAGGGAAATATGTTACAGCAAGCACCTTAGAAACAGGGACCCTAACAGAAAAACCGACAGAAATCTGGGTTTATGACAACTATCCTGAGATCTTCTCCGGTCCCTTGCGCCTTGTCTTTGTCGACCACCACGGGACAGGAGAATACAAGCTCACCACAAGCGTGCAAATCACTCCCTTTTCCATGGTTGACCCGACTTGGGATGAGCCAGACATGGCAAAATACCAGTGGCGGGGCGAAATCGAGATGGATGGCAAAGGTTATGAGGCGCTGGCTATCTTTGATTATGATGTCTCTCTGGAAACAGAAGAGGGAACGGCTGGCTCTCTTGTTTCTCTTTCCATCGATGTTCCCTACTCAAGGGTGGGCATTCGACAGGAAGGAGAGAATTACGTCTGTGACTTAATCATCTCGGCTGAAGTGATAGACAGCCAGAATCTTAGAGTCTCACAAAAAGGAGAACCATTCTCCCGCACTCTTTCTAAAAATCAGCTGAAGGATTTGATCAAAAATAAAGCTCAAATTCACAAGGACTGGGATTTCTCACTACCTCCGGGAAAGAACCTCGTTTATGTGAGTGTGACCGATAGTGTGAGAGGGAAAAAATTGCGCAAGCTTTTTCACGCAGAAGGTAAATAGCCAAAACCTTTTACTTTACTTTATTAATTCTTCCAGCTTTGGAATTAGATTCTTAATATTCTCAGCCTGGGGATCATCAGGAGCCAGTTCTACAAATCTCTTCAAGCTATCGACGGCCTCCCTATACTTGCCTTTGTTTAAATAAGCGTAACCTAATTGCCTATGGGGAGGAGGCCAGCTTTCTTTGATTTTAACGGCTAGCTGGAAATACTCAATCGCGTTGTCTATTTCCCCTTGTTTGAAGAATATTTCCCCCACATTAAAAGCCAGGGCTTCATCCTCCGGAAAATTATCTACAGCCTGCCTTAAATATTCGCTCGCTTTTTCCAGGTTGCCCTGCTTAAAATATGTTTCTCCGATACCTGCTAGAGCTCTGGCGGCACTTTCATTACCTTCAATCGACTCTTGGTCTTCTTTTATCTTCTCTAAGACCTTATTGAAGGCTTCGATGGCTTTATCATACTCACCCATTTCTCGATAACAATTGCCGATATTGATGTTAATCTGATAAACAGTGGGATTCTTCCCAAGGAATTCCTCAAATTTCGCAGCTGACTCAGCATACTTTTTCTGATCAAAAAGGTCGAGTCCCTCATCAAAAAGCACTACCGATCCCTCATCCTCAATGGCTGGCATATTCATATCAACCACTTGAACCTTCTTTATAGTGAAAGTTAGAGGAGGATTCTTTTTTGAAAACTGGCTAACGTTCATCTCGTGGTAGACGGTTCCATATCCTTCTTTGGATGCGGTGATGCGGAAATACCCTGTTCCTAGCCCGGCTACAGCCCAGTTTCCCTTCTTATCAGACTCCGACGTAAAGGTGGTTTTATACTGAAGATGCTGGGCGACAATTTTCGCTCCTTCTATAGGATTACCAACTTCATCCTGAACGGTTCCTCGAAGTCTTCCCTTTCCACGTCCTTGCTGAGCGGAAAGATCCAGAGAGAGACAGGAACAGACAACAGAAACTATGAATATAATGAATATATTTTTGCTTCTCATTAGATCCTCCCTAAAAGGTTAAGAATACTATCATGCTCCTTTAATTATTAAACTTTTTTTGCTTAGAATTTTTCAATGATTTTCCACAAATCCTCGGAGACTTTATTCTATTTTATATTTTCCTAAAATTCAAGACGAAAAAGCTTGACTTGCGTCATCAGCCAGACTTATATAATCAGCTAGACTGGATAAATTAATCCGAGGCTTTACACTGGAAGTCAAACTTCACATCTTGATAAAAGTCAACTGGAATTAGCGGCATTTTTTTGGGGGAATATTTTTCCACCTTCATCGTCAGGCCCATCTTGTCGAAGTATTCCTGGGCTTTTTCCTTCTGTCCGAGGTGAAAATAGGCTCTTGCCGCACTCAAAAGGGCTCCTCTATCCTCAGGCTCCGCTCTTAAAATATTCTCCCATATCTCTAGAGATTTATCGTATTTTCCCTGGTTATAATAAACTGTCGCCAGATTCCGTCTAGCTTCAGGAAATACTTCCGAAGTTTTAGAAAAATTTTCGATAGCTTTGGCCTCATCCGTGAGGTAATTAGCGACAAAGCCTCCCAGGAAGCGCAATTCATCACTCATCTCGCCAGCCTTAATTATCTTTTCGAGATGTTTCTTGGCTTTCTTATAATCTTTAAGGCGGCAAAGGACAACAAGAAGCTGTTTTCTTACCTCTATCTCTGGATACTTATATTTTAATGCTTCAGTAAACCTTTTGCTCGCATTTTTGAAATCCTCATTTTTCCTGTAAAGCATTCCCAGTGCAAATTTCATAACTCCTCTTCTTCCCTTGGTAAACACCAATCCCCCGCTCTGGGCAAGGTAGGCATCTTCCTGACTAAAATCTTCCATCTTTTTACCTGCCGACATAGTACCCTTCGCTTTTTCTAATCTTTCTGTTTCAAACTCAACTTTATTCAGGGTCTTCGTCGACTTTTCAAAATCTCCCTGGAGATAGTAGGCCAGACCCAGATAGAGATGGCAGTCAAAGTTGTTAGGATACCTTCTGAGCTTTCTTGTTAGAAGACGAATTGCTTCATCTACCTGGCCCTTTTCAAGATAGCTGCAGGCCCTGTTCTCCTCTAGATACATCTCCTGAGCAAAGCTTGAAGGAATAGTAAGGCACAAAACCAGTAAAATTGCTCCCATGAATAAAGCCAAAGGTTTCTTCATATCCTTCCTCCTTACAGTTAAATTTTTGTAACGTCTATTATTATTCCCTTTTTCCTACCATCTGTTATTTTGAGGAGCGTAGCGACGCGGCAATCTCATTCTTTTTTTTATGAGATTGCTTTGCCCTTTCAGGGCTCGCATGGCAGGAAATGAATATCTCTCCATTCCTCGCAATGACATACTACCGATTAACTTTGCGATAAAGCTAAATTTTAACTTTATTCTTGGCTTAAGGTTATAAGCGGAACTCCATGATCTTTTTCAGCTCTTCACCACCTGTTCTGTTTATGATAAGAGCATGAAGCAGGTTTTTTCCCTGACGAAGCTTTTCTAAGTCTTGCTCCAGAACTAAAGGGATTTCCATTTCGTACATTTTCTTTTGTTTTTCTTTAAGCTCGTCTTCTTTAATTGCAATCTCAAAGGCCTCTTCATATTCCCAGATGAGGCTACCCTCAAAATCCTTTAACTCTAGACGGACATCAAGCACGGTCTTCAGCATATCATCTTCAGACTTATACCAGATATTTCCGAAGGGTATCTCTATGGTGATTGTTCCTTCCACTCTGTCTTCTTCGACAACATCTTTCTTCACTCTCCATTTGAAATCAAAAAATCTTTTCTCCTTTCCAAAAGTATGCTGCGCTCTTGCCTGGGCTTTGGTTAGCTCGTGCATATACATCAGGTTAAGCTGACGAAGATTTGAAAGGTCGTAAGTAACCAGCGCGTAAATCCCCGTGCAGGTTCGATCAAGAAAGACGACCGGAAAAGCTCCGTAGTACCAGATCTCCCGGCAGCGGCTGTAGGGGTCTCCACCCATAGGATATCTTATTCTATCTGTGGGCGGACCGAAAAGGATGTAGATTCTTCCCCTGTCGGTCAACCATCCTGGTCTTGCTTCGCTAACAAAAAGTTCAGTTGCTTTTTCTATACGGTTAAAATACTCCATTTTGAACTCGTTCTCTTCGGTATCAGGATCAGGATCACGACGCTCCCAGAAACCTTCTTTAAACTGTTCCTTTTCCGAGTCGGGAAGCTCGAGGAAAATTTTTCTCTCTTTTTTGGTGATAATATACCTTACCTTGGAGAGAAAATCAGCATTTTCAGGATCTAACTTGCGCTCTAAATTATAAAGGCGACAGGAGGAAGAAAAGAAAACAAGTAATGAGCTGGATAGAAGCAGTAAACAAAGGGTTAAGGGGAATGTTTTGGATTTTTTCTCTAAATTTAAAGAATGACTCATTTTTTCTCCTTTAAAGCCTCGACACTCTTCTTTATTTGAGGCTGATTCTGGTTTATCTCCAGGGATTTTTGCCAAGCTGCTAAGGCTGCTTCTGGCTCACCCAATTGGAAATAGCACTCGCCTATGGTATTTAATAAATTGATATTTATTCCATAATGAGAGATGGCTTTATCTAGCACCTCGATTGCTTTGCTCAATTCTCCCAAATTCTGGTAGGCTTTGCCCATCATAAAAAACACCTCGTATTTTGGCGGCTGGGGCTGGTTTATAAAAGGAAGCAACACTGTTTCAACCTTTTTGTATTCGTTCGAGACCATGTAAGTCTGGGCCAAGTTTAAAGCCAAATCAGCTGAATCTGGCTTTTTCTGGAACGCTTTCTCCAGATTGACTCGAGCCTCTTCTATTTTGCCGCTGTTGAAAAGCTGGGTTCCGATCGAACAAAGATGGAGAGGATCTTGGGTATCGGGCGCGAATTTGGAATAAACCCAGGGACGCGCTATGGCCTCAAGATGAGTTATATCAAACTCTTCGCGATCAAAAAGGACTTCCTGACCATCAACTAAGAAAGCAACTTCAACCCTGTAGTGAGCTGGAGGGAACTTGCTAAGATCAAACTGCTCCAGAATATTTGGCAAATCTTGGTATTCTGCGACTTTCATCTTTTTAGTGAGAAATTCTTCTCCGCCTTTAAGAAACACAAATTCAACCTGCCCTTTCTCTCTCAATTCCCCATTCAGGCCATGAATCTGAAAAACTATGATCAAATCTCCATCCTTGAGAAAAACTCTATTGGCCTGGAAATAAATCTGGTATTCTCCTGCTTGAAACGGCCGCAACCTGTTATATTGCGGTGTGCTCTTTTTAATGCCGTAGCCCAGAATGAGCGAAGTCATCTGCAGGGCTTCCTCATCCTGCGGAATGACCAGGTCTCTCTCTAGCGAGGTAAATTCTTTGGATGTTTCGTTTTTAACCAGGATGGAAAGTTTGTAATTCCCAGGGATAAGAGGAAACATGTCCTGAATAAGAAACGGCTGGCGTCTTATGCTCTTTATTCTTTCTTCATCAAGATCAAGAGAAATGTTTTTTTCAAATTGGTAAATGTTTTTCCCTTCCATGTTAGAGACAGTGCCGTTAAGTTTTAGGTTGGCGTAATATTTATTCTCGTATTGGCCCACAGAGAGCTTTGCTGGTTCAATGGCATAGTGAACAAAGTAATATCCTGAGCGGTCTTTAATCACTTTAACCAGAGAATCACTATCGATATAGTTGGCCGTATACTCCACTTCCACGATATCTTTGTACTCGAGAAACTTTTTGGCATATTTCTCCTCTATTTGTCTAATGGCAGTGGTCTCTACTCTCTGTATTAATAAATCCGAAGACAGAGAGGGCCGGCCTATAGCACCAGCGCTACCTTCTCCAGGAATTAGAGACAAAGAGACCTGGGCCAACTCTGGCTCCATCTCCCTCAACTCATTGTAGGCCATTAAATAATCTGTAGGATCTCCCCAATAAGATGTCATCAAGGCCTGGGGGCCATCCTTAAGGGGACTGTAAAGTTTGAACTCTCCGAAGCTTCCTTCCTGGAAAAAAACAACGTGAAAGCCCGGAGGAAGACCCAACTTTGTAAGGCCCTGATAGAACCATATCACAGTAGGATATACCATAGTCTTTCCCTCAAACCTTTGTATATCATTGGGTGCGCCCAGAATGATGTATATCCTCCCCCTGTCAGTTCTCCAGCCTGGCTTAGGTACCCCCCTTCCAAAAAAATGATTGGCATAGTTTATACGCCGATAGTGCTCCTGCCTGAATTCATTGGCCGGGGTCCCTGGAGTAGGATCTCTGTGCTTCCAGAAAGCTTCTTGGAAAAGGTCTCTTTCTCTATCTGTCTCAAGCTTAAGAAAAACTTCCCTCTCAATCGGAGCCATGATATAAACAACTTCCTCTTCCAGCCACTTTTGATATCTGGGGGGAATTTTGAGGGTTTCTTTCTTCTTACCGCCATAAAGGAAAAAAGCGGTTATTATTATTAGGAGAGAAAAGGATAATTTCTTTTTCACCTGTGTACTCCTTTATTATCTTAATATATGTGTCTTCTCCACCTATTAAGTTAAAGTGAACCGCAAATAAATTCAAGACATAATAATGGAATTCATATAAAAACCTTCGTGCAATTTTTATGCCAAAATATCTTCAATCGAAGCATGCATTTCTTTTTCCGTGATTAAAAGCATAATCGTATCTACAACAATGTGGGTTTGATGAATCAGACTCCTACACCGGATAAATCATGGCCCTATGTAAAAAAATATCTTTTCAAAGTGCGGGTTTGATAAATCAAGTCCCTACAGATTTATGATTCGCCATATAAGCTCTGTTTATAGCGCTATTCATCTGAATTTTCAGCTCTTTTCTAATACAAACGCAATTATTCCCGTGTCATCGCAAGGAGCGAAGCGACATTGTCATTGCGAGCCCCAAAGGGGCGAAGCAATCTGATATAATACAACGTCATTGCGAGTTCTGCAAGAGCGAAGCAATCCCTTAAGAAAAGGTTGGGATTGCCGCGCCGCTACGTTCCTCGCAATGACAATTGATTGTATGAGATTGCCGCGCCCTTTCAGGGCTCGCAATGGCATTGTAAAAATATATATTGCGTTTATATTATTTCTTGATATCTTGACTCTTACTCTATAGTCTACTATTTTAAAGAATCAATAAAAAGAAAAAAAAGATACTCAATGTCAAATATTGAAGAAAAACCCCGTTTAATAGGATAGATAAAAAAAAGGAGACTCAAAGTGGGAAAGAAAATATTCATATTTCTATTGATTCTATCTCTCCCGGCAGGAATAGCCTCCAAAGCTTTTGCTCATGGACAAACAGGCTCAATCAAGGGGAGCATAACTGACAAGGAAGGAAAGCCTATGCCCGACGCCTTCATCTATGTTTCTTCACCATCCATGTTAGGAATTCGGACTTATCTCTCCTCAAGAGCAGGTACTATCAGATTCCCTGGCCTTCCTCCGGGTATCTACAAAATCATGGTAGAAAAGCCAGAATTTAAAACATTAATCATAGAAGATATCATCGTCAAGGTTGGAAAGACAATTAACCTCGATATAGCCATGGAGGGGACTCTGGTCGAAGAGGAAATCAGAAGCAATATTCCTTCGCCAACTTTAGATGAAGAATCGATAAAAACTTCTGTAAACGTGGAAAGAAACCTCCTGAACAATATTCCTTTCGCCAGAGACCTCAATGAGATTATCAACTCCGCGGCTAGTGTAACTCAATATAACGTACCCAATCAAAAAGCGCCCAGCGTTCACGGCTCCACTGTGCGGGCCAACATCTATACCCTTGACGGCATGATCATGAACGACCCTTCAGGAATGCATCTCATCAGCAATATAAGTTTTGATATTATTGATGAAGTTGAATTAGAAACCGCTGCCCATCCCCCACAAGTCAGATTCGGCGACGGAGGATACATCAACGTTGTAACCAAATCAGGCGGGAATAGATTCATAGGAGACATCATTCTTTATTACGCAGATGAAAAATTTGGAAGCACCTTGAGGTCGTACGAGGAAATAAGCGAGACCGGAGCTTCTCCCCCACCGTTTGATAAATATTTGGCGGACTTTTCTTTCTCTTTAGGAGGTTCATTGGTGGAAGACAGACTATGGTTTTTCACGAATGCACGTTTTATCTCTCAATCTCGAACTACCGATTTTATTCCCTGGACTGATCCTCAGGGTAACAGCCACCAAAGATACAACTGGCAGGGGAACGAAAGAAATGGATTTTTCAAGCTGAGCAGCCGGTTTATTCCCGAGCTTAAGGTAACTGGAATGTTTAGCTATTTTGACCGCAACAGATCTGTGTTTGAATCTCCTGTAAGCTGGAATTTGCCAGAAGAAGCCACGCGAAACCTGGGCCTTGAAAAAAACTTCTCTGCATCAGGAGCACTAAACTACATCTTTGATCAAAATACTTTTGGAGACATAAAAGCAGGCTATATGCATCACAGCCTTCCTCTGAGGCTGAATGAAAAAGGGAGAGACAATCCTCAATATTTCAATGAGGGAACAGGCCACCTCTGGGGAAGTGCGGGATTTAACGAATCTCAGACGAAAGAAAGATTTCAAGCTGGGGGATATCTAACTCGGTTTCAAGATAGCTTTTTAGGAGATCACGAGTTCAAGGCGGGAGCAGATTACGAATTTGCTTCCGGAAAATGGACTACGTGGAAAACAGACAACTTGATGCAACACTACTTTTATGGAAATCCTTATTATTTTGATCCTAATTATTTCGGCCAGGCTGTATCTCCAGTGACAAGTAATCCAGTCGATAAAGGAAAAGTTTCTTTCTCTATTGCGGGAAAAGAAGAATTGGGAACAAGCCAGAACGAGCTTTCACGGCTAAGCCTTTTTGCTCAGGATTCAGTCTCTTTTGGCGGAAGACTGACCTTGTTTTTAGGTCTAAGATTCGACCGGAGCAGTGCCAAACTCCTTTCATTAGAGAAAAGAGAAAGCGGAAATCCTGTTTCCATAAAAATTGGCGAAGAATTAATCGAACCACTCTGTGGGGTAAATCCTTATGGCACAAATCTAGTTCCAGAATGGCGAAATATTGTGGTCTGGAATTCCTTGTCACCCCGCTTTGGCTTGAGCTTCGACATCTTGGGAAATGGAAAATATATCCTCAAGGCTTCCTTTTCTCGTTACGCTGAATATCTGATGCTGGACTATATCAAACCTCTTAATCCTTTTTATGCTCGCCGCTCTCAACAATTCTACTGGTTCGACGAGAACATGGATGGCATAGTAGATGTGGATGATACCTATACCCTGTATCCTGAAGACTTGCGTTCGTACAGCGAGGAGGACTATCAAAAAAGGGTAGCTTCAGATATAAAATCTCCTTATACAGAAGAATTTACAATCGGGCTCCACCAAGAGCTGTTCAAAGATTTTTCTATCAGAATAAATTATATTCATAAAACCAAACGAAACATTATTGAAAATGTTCTCTACGATCCTGATTCTGACAAAGATTGGTACACAATCGCCCAGGATACACAAGGTTGGTGGATACCTTTTGAAACGATTGTCCCCGAAGTTGATGATTTTCCCGATACTCAAGTCAGCGCATATTACCGATCTACGAACGCGCCCGTTCTCTTCTATCAACTGAAAAATGTTCCTGAGCTAAAAAGAAAGTACCAGGCCTTAGAGATAGCATTCAAAAAAAGAATGTTAAATAATTTGCAGTTGAACGGTTCTTTGGTAATCAGCAAAACCACGGGGAATGTAGGCTTAAACTACGATGCCAGCACGGGATTTTCAAGTGCAGCAGACAGCCCTAATTTTTTACTGGTTAACCTTCCAGAAGATTCGAGGCTCGATTTGGACAGACCTCTGGTCCTAAAGCTTATGGGAACGTATGAATTTCCCTACGGTTTTTTCGCAAGTTTCTATTACAACTACATGAGCGGCACTCCATTGACCAGAAGCGTTACAATTATTCCTCCTGCTTCCTGGGTTCAGAGTAATAATGCTTACAGCGAGCCAGCAACGGTTTTACTTGAAAAGCCAGGAGAAAGAAGAACTGAACCCTGCAGCAATCTTGATCTAAGAATTGAAAAGGAGTTTAGATTTGGAGGTTCTGGAAGAATAAGTGTATACGTCGATATCTTAAATGCTTTGGGAAAAAAGAGCAGTTTTATTTATAAAAACGACGGCGGCTTCTGGTTTCCAGATGCTGAAAATACAACTCAGGGCACCCGAGTTCTGAGCGAAATCTACAAAAAGATTACTTCTCTTTCTGGAACGAGGACGATTAGATTAGGCCTGAACCTCCGCTTCTGACGTTCTTTCTATTTCTGATCTTTTCTCTGTCTCTGACTCTATCTCTATTTTTGACCTTCTATCTGCTTCTGATCTGCTCCCTTTCTATGTACTTCTCTCTTTCCCTGACGAACACATCATTTTTTGTCGATCTTTTCGTCTCCTTCTAACTCCATCTTTGCGCTTCAAGCAGCAAGAGGCTTATCCACAAGCTCTTTTAGGGATTTAAAATCCCGGGGAGAAACACTCCAGCCGAGATAGGGAAATGTCATTTTGTTGTGGAGGAGGGGATCAGCATCACGGCCTAAATATCCATTCTCAACAAGATATTGCCATTCTTCAGTACCAGGGATGGGAGAAAAATAGGTCAATCTGGGCCTGGCACCTAGCCGGCGAACACGAAGGACGCTCTCTCTTATGCCAGAAATATCCTGCCCTGGCAGCCCTACCATGAGATAAACATTTATCTCCTGCCGGCTGTAACCTGCTTTCTCCAAACAGGCCAAAGCTTTCTTTAAGTCACCCTCTGAAACTTTCGAGCATGCTTTCTTCAGCACATTTTTATCGAGTGATTCCTGGCTGAGGAAGAGGGACTGAAAGTTTGCTTCTTTAAAAAGAGAAGCCGTCTCAGAATCAATCTCTCTCACATGAAGGCCGTTGGGTGTGTGAAAAACAAGAGCAAGATTTCTCTGGATTATTTCCTTCAAAAAAAGGAAAATATGATGTTTTTTTTTGAGGAGAAGAGTGTCATCATAAAAAGCAACGTTTCGGGTTTTATGCTTCTGGTAGTTGTATTCTATCTCAGAAACTACAGAAGAAGGCATTCTTTGTTCAAAATTCTTACAAAGCAAAGGGGCGGCACAAAAAGTACATTTAAAAGGACAGCCTCTCGATGTTAGAACAGGGAGCGTTTCTTTATTGCTTAAAAGCTCAAAAGCTGGCCATGGAACTTCGTCAAGGGTTTCAAACTGATGTTCTGAGCAGGATTTGTCCCCTAAAATTTCCCTCAGAAGAGGCAGGATTTTCTTTTCCCCAGGCCCTTGAAAAACGATATCTGCTCCACAAGAGCTCTTTGCATGCTCGGGCATCAATGTGGGGTAAACTCCTCCTAAAATAACCGGAACTCGGCCAAATCGCTTACGGATGAGTTCTACAACAAGTTGAATCCCAGGATACCAGTAGGTCATTGTACACGTTGTGAGAACAAGGTCAGGAGAAGGGAGATGCTCTAGCTCATGAAGAAAAAGCTCGAGGGGAATTCCATAACGGGAGTATTTCCGCGGAATATCCTTCAGGACAGAAGGCTTTGCCACGCCTTCTTTCAGGAAAGCACCTCTTCCATCAGGTTTTGTCTTTAATTTTCTACCTAAAAGGGGATGATAGCGGTCTAAACAGTCTATAAAGTGCAGGCGGAAATCCGTATGTTTCTTAAGTACTGCAGCGATATAAAGAAGCCCCAAAGGCTTCAGCCAAAAATCATAAGCAGTAAAATCATAAATCCAGGGATTTATGAGAAGGATGTCCTTTTTGGAGGGCATATGTCCATTATATATTTAGCTTTGTCCCAAAGTCAGGCAGTATAATGAGATGCATTACTAGTTACCTTTTTCATTGCGAGAAGCGAAGCGAGGTAACAATCTCACAGAAATAAAGGCTTTATTCCTTTCTATGAGATTGCCGCACTGCCCACGCAATGACTTAGGATCAACCAACTTTGGGACAAAGCCTTGTATTAAATGGCCGAATTGGGCCTCTTTAGTTTCGTTGAATTGGTGCGGAAGGTGGGACTCGAACCCACACGGTCTAAAAGACCATAAACTCCTGAGGCTTACGCGTCTACCAATTCCGCCACTTCCGCACGCACAAATTTTCCACAGCCCTTGTAAGCAGTTTTTATTATAATCCCATCTCAAAAAAGAGTAAAGTATGGGGTCAGACTTTGAAAACTTTTATAACTTTAATTTTTATTTACTTCTTTTTTTTTAAAAAAAACTTCCTCTCTTTCTGCCCCAACATATTCAAGTTATAAAATTTTAGAATGTATAACCCTAAAAACAACATATTCAAGTTATAAAAATTTTAAAGGTCTGACCGCAAAAAATGCCCGATTCTTCGAATACCTTCCTCTATTTGTTCAGGGGACGAGGCAAAAGAGATTCGCAAATATCCCTCACCTCCCTTGCCAAAAGCCAGACCCGGAATAGTAACAACTTTTTCTTTTGACAAGATGTTTAGTGAAATTTTCAGAGAATTTCCGTACTCGGGCATTTTGCTTAAAACATCTAAAAACAGATAAAAAGTCCCTGAAGGTTTTACATACTTTAAATCTGTGTATTTTTCCACACAGCTCATTGAAAAATTTCTTCTTCTTTTCAATTCTTCAATGTTTCGCAATTTTTCCTCTCCTGCAAATCCTTTTAGGGCAAATAAAGCAATCTGCTGTGAAATCGTCGGTGCGCATGTAACAGCTAGCTGATGAAAATTAACTAAGGGTTTTATCAACTCTGGTGATGTAATACACCATCCCAATCTCCAGCCGGTCATACTGAAGCTTTTGGATAAACTGTTTATCACCACGCAATTTTGAATGTAATTGGCAATAGAATCAGGCCGTTCCTCAAAGTAGATATCCCGATATACTTCATCTGAAATAGCAATAATGCCCCGCTGTTCAAGAAGCTCTGCCAATTTCACCAACTCTTCACTTGTATATATAGCACCAGTAGGATTATTTGGACTGTTTAAAATAATGGCTTTCGTTTTGATGCTAATATTATTCTTTACATCCTCATATTTTAATGAAAAATTATTTTCCCGATAAAGTGGATAATTTCTCGATACACCTCCTGCAATTCTGACAACCGATTCATAAGCGGGGAAACCAGGATCTGGAATCAGGACCTCATCCCCCGTATTTATGACGACCATCAGTGTCGATAAAAGAGCTTCTTCCGCACCAACAGTTATGCAAATCTGGTCGGCCGTGACCTGTAATCCGCTATTTTCTGCTATGAGTTCCCTGAGCTCCTGAAGCCCTTCGTTCCGGCTGTATCTCAAATTCCAATCGTCTATTTTTTCTTTAAGGTGATTAAGGATTGATTTCGGCGTTGGAAATAAAGGCTCGCCCAAACCAAGATTGATACAAGATGAATCGGCCTGGTCATTAATTTGGCGCAGCAGAGTTTTTTCAATACCGCGCATACGATCGCTGAGAAAGGGCTTCACCATAATGCACCCTCTAACACCACTGCAGCCGTATTTTTCTCATCTCAATATTTTACGATTATCGAAGTGCAGATTGAAATTCCGTGCTCTTGCCCAAATGGACTTTTCACTGTGTTCTTCAATATTCTATTTTAAAAGTTATGTTAGAAGTTTTCTCACCAGATTTTTGTAAATTTTAACCGCCTCAAGCAACTGACGTTTTTCAATCTTTTCGCACTCTGTGTGCGCCACCAGAAAAGAACCAGGCCCCAGCAAAAGAGGTTTGCCAAAACTTTTTAGATGCGGGATGTCTGTTCCGTAAGGTAGTACAACTTGCTCGAGGTCGGGAACCGTAAATAATCTCTGGGCTTCAGATTGCGTAAGAACCTCAATCTCGACCTTTTTATTAAGCACAGCCTTTACTTTGTTGAGAATTTGTTTAGAAGGCAGGGCGCTGCGGATTGTAATTTTAGCACTAGCATAATTTGCAACGACGTTCGGGGCTACACCACCTTTGATGGTTCCAATATTGAGAAAGGATTTTCCAATAACTGGGTCCTTGCCAAAATCTAATGCCCGAATTCTTTGCAGTACATCTAGCAACTTCTCGATGGCTGATTCACCTGACTGCGGAAAAGCAGAATGAGCTGCCTTACCTTTTGCCGTTATCTTAAACGTGATAATTCCTTTATGGGCGATACCCAATTTGTTCTCTGTCGGCTCTCCAAAAATGATAAAATCAGATCCAACTTTTAATGAATTGGCCTTCTTTGCACCGATGCTGTCGGTTTCTTCGCCTACAACAATCAGGAGGCCAATATCAGTCAAGCCCTCCCCCTTCATCTCTTGAGCAGACCAAATCATAGCGGCCATAATGCCTTTTGCGTCACAAGCGCCCCGACCATAGATGTAGTGCTCATCCTCTGAGGCGGAAAAATGCGGTGGAACAGTATCCATGTGGGTACATAAAATAACCCTGGGTGCCGAACCAGCGGTTGCTAAAATATTTCTTCGCCTCTTATCGATTATCTGTTCCTTCAAATCAAAGTTTCGCGCTTCAAGGTATCTGCAGAGAAAATCGGCAATTTCATCCTCAAGACCCGTGACAGAAGGGATGTTTACCAATTTTTTCGTAAGCTCAAATAAGGTCACTTTGACACTCTCAAGGTTTTTGCAGTCTCAGTTTTAGTAAGCCTTCCTATCTTATGAGGAAGAATATTAATCTAATACAAACGCAATTATTCCAGTGTCATCGCGAGGAGCAAAGCGACGTGGCGATCTTGTTAATTCATCTTAAGAGATTGCCACGCCCTTTTAGGGCTCGCAATGACATTGTAAAAATATATATTGCGTTTATATTAGGTTATTCTGACAACGTTATGAATGGTGATAAGGTCGTCCTTAGAATAATTTCCAGAGGCTGAGTTTTTATGATATTCATCTATTTTTACGCAGGCTTTTTACTATGGAAATTTTTTCCTTTTGCGAAACATCCTCTACTCTTCCTTTTACCTTTGCAGGAACACCAGCTGCAACAAGACCTGGAGGTACGTCTTCCAAGACTACTGCACCAGCGGCAACAACACTTCCTTTGCCTATCTTCACTCCCTCAAGCACAACCGCATTTCCCCCGATAAATACATTGTCTTCAATGACAACAGGTTTTTTACTGGGCGGTTCTAACACCCCGGCTATCACTGCGCCAGCGCCGATATGGCAATTTTTGCCGATTATCGCCCTGGCACCGATTACCGCGTTCATATCTACCATGGTCTTCTCTCCGACCTCAGCGCCTATATTGATCACCGCTCCCATCATTACAACACAACCTTTGCCTATGCGGGCGCCCACTCTCACTATGGCTCCTGGCTCGACTCTGGCCTCCACTTTCCTTAGATCAAGAAGAGGAAGGGCCGAATAACGGGCTGTGATATCAACAAAATGGTCTTTGATTTTATCTCTATTCTTTTTTACCCATCTCTCTATAAAGGGGTAATCACCTATAAGGAGCCAGAAACTTCCTTCTCCAAACGCTTGGAATCCCTGACCTTTAAAATTCTCTTGATTAAAATTGCCCTGGATGTAGACCTTGGCAGGGGTTTTCTTCTTGCTTGTTGATATAAGTTCGGCAATCTTCTTATAATCCATTGATCTCTTCAACACCAGTATTACTTGCTTTGGTTATGATGACTTTGTTTTCGATTCCTCCTTGCCTGCCCAAATTTTTCATTATTTCTGCAATCTCGCCTGTTTTGTCTTCTTCACATATAGCAAATATCGAGGAACCGCCTCCGCTCACGTTACAGCCATAAGCTCCAGCATCTAAAACTTTCTTTTTAATTTCATCATATCCGGGTATAAACCTTGATCTTACTGGCTCTGATATATGATCTCTGTTTACAGCTTCGCCAATATCTTTCAAGTTTCCGGCTGAAATTGCATGGATTAATGAGGAACAATAGGATATCTGTTCCCTTGCTTTAGTTAAACTGATGCGGCCAGGAATCGACCCTCTTGATGTTCGCTTAGCTTTTTTTATAATGCAGATTACTATGGGGACATTCGGCACCTCTATCTTCACTACGTCTATGGGGTGATAATTCTTGATTAAGACGAACCCCCCGAGCAGGCATCCAGCAACATTATCAGCATGGGCAACACCCCCTGAGGCAATCTCTCCCCGGCTGGCTATCTCTATCATTTCATTGCGCCCTAAATTAGCACCAAAGAGGATGTTTAAACCATAGACACAGGCAACAGCAGAAGCTCCCGAAGATCCCAACCCAGCGCAGGATATCATTCTTTTTCTTATTTCAACATCTACACCCTTTGAAGGATCTGTCTCTTCGAAGAAACGAGTAGCAGCCAGACCTGCTGTATTATTCTCTACTGTGATGGGTATCCCTTCATCCATCCCAACGATTTTTACATTAATGGAATTCTTGTCATTCAGCCTTACTTTCACTATATCGCAAGGTTCTTCCAAGGCCAAGGAAAAGACGTCGAAACCGGGCCCAAAGTTGGCGATCGTTGCCGGTGCTTTAACGATTACTTCTTTCAAATCAATTCGCTCTCTTTTAATATTTTCTTCAGGATATCCCTCTTTGGAGCACTTAACCTTGTGAGGGGAGGTCTTAATCCGCCCCCAGGCAATCCCATGAGACTCAATGCCTCTTTCGCAGCCATCGGATTGGTCTCCATCCTCAGGGCCTCGAAGAGGTCATAGTAAGCGTAATGAATCTCTTCAGCTTTTTTGAACTCGCCTTCAAGACAATATGTCACTAAATCCCTCATAACTTCTGGAACAACGTTTCCAGCCACGGTAAAAACACCGTGTCCACCAAAAGACATCAAAGGAAAGGCGGTCGTGTCCTTTCCTGTGAAAACACTAAACGATTCGCCCTGAGTCAAGTACAAAATTTTAGCCAGATAATCCATCTCCTTATTGCCATCTTTTGTGGCTATTATGTTTTCATTTTTAGCCAATCTCAAATAGGTCTGGTGTTCGATATTTATCCCAACCCTGGCTGGAGCGTTATGAATTATGAGGGGTATCGTAGAGCTTTTGGCTAATTGTTCATAAAAGTTGGTGACGCCGGCTTGAGTAGGTTTAACCAGGAAAGGGGCAAAAACAACCGAATAGTCACAACCAATATCCGCATACAGATTTATCCTGCTCATGGTCTGACTCAGATTGTTTGAGCAAGTATCAGGGGCGACTTTGCACTTGCCATCCGACTCCTCAACGACAATCTCAACTACTCTTCTTATTTCTTGCTCAGTTAACAACGGATTTTCCCCTGTTACTCCCAGAGGAGCTATTCCATGGATTCCACTTTCAATCTGTCGGCGCACGAGAATTCTTAATCCTTCCTCATCCAAATTCATCTTTTCATCAAAAGGCGTTATCAACAATGTGTAAGCTCCGTTTAACATTTCACGTCACCTCCTCTTGTACAGCATAATCAGCTGATTGCAAGAAATAAAGCGATTAAACATTTTTGAAGGAATATTAATTTTCTTTTTTATACTTTTGCTAATCTGCAATTTCCGCTAGATTCCCTATCTTCTATCTCCGAGTTCTAGCTAAAAACTTATATCACAGGTGAAGTCAGGTGTCAAAAAACGCCTTCTGTATGGAGTCAGACTTTCAAAGCCTGACCCCGAAGACTTGACAAACAGAGCTTCTGTTCTTATTTTAGCAATACGTGTCGCAATCCATCATCCGTTATCTTTTTCTAAGCGTATCTATGCATCCTATCTTTTTATCTATAAAAAGGAGGTCTGATGAAACTTTCGAATCGGGAGCAAATTGAAAACCTCTCCAGATTCAAGAGCAATAGTTTTTTAACTACTTCATTCTATATCAAGACAGATAAAAGCAGCATGACAAAAAAGGAGATAGCTCTCTCTTCCAAAAACCTTCTCAGCAGTGGCAGGTCTCGGCTGGAGCAGATGGAAATGAGCAAAGATAAGAAGGAATCCGTATCCCGGGATCTTGATAAAATAACCCATTTCTGCTCCGAGCACCTTTCTTCTCAAGATTTTTCGGGACTGGCGATATTCTCATGCAGCGGTCAAGATTTCTGGGAACTCTTTAGCCTTCCTACTCCTCCACAAAACAGGATAATATTTGACCAAAATCCTTATGTTCGTCCACTCTCGGCAATCCTGGACCAACACCAAAGAATCTTTGTTCTTACTTTCGAAAGACGCGAAGCCAAATGGTATAACATTTTTATGGGAGAAATTTCTCTTCTTGAAAATCTCAAAGAGGATGTCCCCAGCAAAGTCAGAGAGGGAGGATGGGAAGGATACGAATCAAAGCGAATCGAAAGACATGTTGCCACCCACCTTCACGATTATTTCAAAAAGATAGCACAGAAGACATTCGAGTTATTCAAGAAGAATCATTTTGACTGGTTCTTTCTCGGATGCAGAGAGAAATACTGTTCAGATTTTGAGCCGCTTCTCCATCCTTATCTAAAGACCAGACTAAAAGCCTGGCTTAAAGCAATGCCAAGCGACTCCCCTGCTACCGTTCTCAAGGAATCGCTGGGATTAGAAAAAAAACTAAAAAAAGAAGAAGAGGATGAGATTGTTCACAAGTTCGTATCTGAGCTTGAAAAAGGCGGACTGGCCACTTCAGGATTAAAAAGAACTCTTAGGACTCTCAATAAAGGAGAAGTTCAGACACTGATTGCCACTCGTAACTTCTCTAAACCGGGAAGAATCTGTCCCAAATGCAATTTCTTGTATGTCGATGAACTCCGCTGCCTCTCCTGTAAGCGGAAGACTGATCTGCTGGTAGATGTGATCGACGAGGCTGTGGAGGCAGCCATGGATAAAAACTGCCAGGTGAGACACATCACTCCCCCTTCTAAACTTGATAGATTCGGAAAAATCGGAGCTTTCCTCAGGTATAAGGCTTAGACGTAAAGCAGGAATCGAGAAGACAAAAATTAAATATATAACCTAAAAAAGCGAATTATGAAAAAGTGTGGATTTGATTAACAGATCTTTTTAGAAAATGAAAATGTGGGCTTTATAAATCAAGCCCCTACAATAAATCAATTCCCTACAATAAATCAAACCTCTAAATCTATATTCAGTTATTCCACCCAAATTCAGTTATTCCACCCAACTCCCATTGCTTTATCTAATTCGGCCAGGGATATGACATAATCATAAAGGGCTTGTGAATAGTTTGTCTTAGCCTGAGACAAAGCGGCCTGAGCTGAACTTATATCAAGAGTTGTCGCCAAGCCTTCAGAAAAATTCAGCTCGGCAATTCGCAAACTCTCCTGGGCCTGTTCAACATTCTTTTCCTGAGAAAGAAGGGATTCCTTGGCTTCTTGTAACCTCAAGATAGCCTGTCTGACTTCGAATTTTATGATATCAACAAGCCCTTTCTGAGTAAAATCTAGCTCCTTGATCATTGCCTTGGACTGAGCCACACGGGCAGAAGCTGCGAAGCCGTTAAAGAGAGGTATGGTGAAAACAAGATTAACAGCGTAGAAACTCTGCCATGTATCCTTCCTGAAGTTAAGTTGGTCTGCCCAGAAATTATACGTGGCAGATACAGCGATGCTGGGAAGATTTGAAGCGCGGGCCAGTTTCAATCCTTGTCCTGCCATCTGTTTTTGGTATTGAAGCTGGCTGATTTCAGGTCTTTTCAGCATTGCCTCGGCCACAGACTCCTCTAAATCAGGCTCAAAAGGCTCATAGGTTAGAGTTCCTTTAATTTCGATCGGCTGATAAAGGTCTAAACCTAATAGAGTCTTTAGACTTAGCTCTGCTATCTTTAAGTTGTTCCTGGCTCTAATCAACTGAGGCTTCAGGTTAGCCAGCTGCACTTCAGACCTTAAGAGATCGAATTTGGAAGCCACGCCGACCTCATAAAGGCTTTTCACGTTCTTTAAATGCTTCTCTGCGACATCTACAGCCTCCTCGGCTACCTTAACAAAATCCTTGGCAAGTAAATATCCATAAAAGGCTTTCTTCGCATTGAAAACGGTTATATGCTTTGACTGTCTCACCGCTTCCTCTGTGGAGCGAAGGCTGTACTTGGCCTGCTTGTAGCCAGAGGTCAAACGGCCGCTGGTAAAAAGAGGCAGAGAAAAATTCAGAGAGAACTGATAGTCCTTGGTAAAGTCTATGGATATTCTCTGAGGAGGATCGTCAGGGATAAAGGAAGGAAACTCCAAAATAAATAGTTTCTCAGTAAGTGTATGGAGTCCTTCAGAATTAAGAGAGGGGAAAAAACCTGCGGCCGCCTCCCTGACTTTGGCTTTGGCTGTTTCTAATCTCTCCTCAGCAGCCAAATGATAAGGATTCTGGGAAAGAGCCAAGCGTATGCTCTCCTCAAGGGTCAGAGTCTTTTTTTCCAGGGGAAAAGAAAATTTTGCCGCCCAAAAAATCAGCAAAATCACCAATAAAATGGTTTTTGCTTTCTTCATGTCGACTCTCCTTTTCAAGCCTTTTTATAGCATCAATAAAAATGCCACGGATTAAGCTTGTGTAATCTTCAATATTATATTCTTTCTCGCGCCAAAACTCAGTAAAGAAAAATCCGTTTAACAGGATTTATATAAGCTGTCAAGAATTATTCTGAACTTTCTTTTTGTGGAATTATGGGTTCTTTTATTTTATATTTTAAATGTAGAGAAATGGCTAATAAACTGCTCATTCTACTATTAATATCGTTACTAACTATACCTCACCTCCTGCAACCTGCTTACAGCTTTTTCTTTTCCACATCTGATCAAGCTTTGCCACTCTGGTGGGAGATTAAAATCCTGCTTAGATCAAGTGGGATGTATAAAATTGAAGAGGGGGATTCATCCTATTCAGCCAACTACTCTTTCACCCTTCTCTGGACCGGCTGTATGGAAAAAGATAATGGAGACTATCTTCTTTATTATGAGAATTCAGAACTAATAAGTTTTGAAGCTGAAGAGAAGGGAAGATATCCTGAGTCTACTAAAATCATATATGCAGATGGTTTCCCCGATAAACCTTCCTTTAAGCTAAATTATATCTTAAGAAAGGGTGAAAACCTCCATTTTGATTTTTTTGTCAAAAGCTTCCTCATCCCTAAAAATAAGTCTAAACGTAAATACCAACTCAGCCTGCCTGCGTCTAAAGAAAATTCCCGCGGTTCTTCTGAAATTGACTACAATTTATATGTTGCCAAAGGCTCTAATCTCATCTTTCTTGAGGAAAAAGAGGTCTTTCTTGATACCGTAGAGAAAAAATTTGCCTGGAAATGGAAGTACCAGAAACCTCGTTTACCGCAAAGCATGCCTTCGTTTTTTTCCCACAGCCATGATGTCAAAGTCGAAATCTCCATAGATCCCCATTTTTAATGAACGAACCAAGAAGCTGGACAAGGTGGGTAATGATCCATCGTAGGCGCTTGATTCATTGTAGAGGCTTGATCCGTTAGGGACTTGATTTATCAAGCCCGCATTTCTAATCAAACCAGAAAAAGTCAAGCCCTGGGATGAAATTTATCATAGACGCGACGGAGCTGCTGCCGGCTGACGTGGGTATAAACTTGCGTAGTGGTTATTTGGCTGTGCCCCAGCATTAACTGCACAGACCTCAAGTCAGCTCCTCTTTCAAGAAGATGAGTGGCAAATGTATGACGCAAGATATGAGGGCTAATTTTTACTCCTAAATCTGCCTTCATTGCATAGGATTTCAGAAGCTTCCAGAGGCCCTGGCGGGTAAATACGCTCCCGCGACGAGTGAGGAAAAGGTAATCATTTGGCTGTTTCAAAAGCAGTGGTCGGGCATTATCAAGATATCTGCGGATGGCCTCTGCAGCCGAGTCTCCTATAGGAACGATCCTTTCCTTCCCGCCTTTTCCCAGACAGAGTAGAAATCCATCCTCCAAATTTAAATCTTTTATCTTCAACGTGACAAGCTCTGAAACCCTTAATCCTGTTGCATACAATAGCTCCAGCATAGCTTTATCCCTGATTCCAAGGATATCCTTCTCATCTGGCTGGCGGAGAAGTAATTCGACTTCACTTACAGTTAGAAATTTTGGCAGTGAACGCCAGGTCTTTGGCGAGGAGAGATTAACAGCTGGATTTTTCTTGATCATTCCATCTAAGACCAAGAATTTATAGAAGCTCTTAAGAGAAGATATTAGCCTGGCCAAAGAGCGAGCTGAAAGACCGGATCGACTCTGGTGATGGATGAATCTTATCAGATCCTCTTCTTGGGCTTTTAACCAATGTATTTTTTCTTTTCCAAAGAACTGAAAAAGCTTCTTCATATCGCGTGAGTAAGAAAGCACAGTATTCAAAGATAGTCCTTTTTCAACAGAAATGAACTCAAGGAAAACCTGGAGAATATCCTCAGGCGGGGAGGAAAGATTTTTCATATGATAAAAGGATTTGCTCGCTTTTCCTGTCCTACTGTTGTAGAAGGGCCATGGCCCGGAAGGATCACCATTTCGTCGGGCATGGTCAGGATTTTATTTTTAATCGAACTCTCCATATCCTTCCAGGAACCTCCGGGAAGATCCGTGCGCCCTACTCCTCCAAAAAAAAGGGTGTCTCCGGAAATAAGAAATCCATCTCCTAAGAAGCTTACGCTTCCCGGAGAGTGTCCGGGCGTATGGATAACCCGCAGGAAAGATTTTCCAATCTTTATCTTGTCCCCATCATTTAGCAGATTATCTGGAGGAGGAGAATCAACTGCACCCAGAAAAATGGCCATTTCAGACTGCTGAACATTTTCCAGCATGGGGCTATCAGCAGAGTGGAGATATAAGGGAATGTTAAACTTCTCCTTAACGTCTTTATTGGCCCCAATGTGGTCTATATGGCCATGAGTATTGAGTATGAGCTCTGGCTTAAGATTTTTTCGGGCAATCGCTAGAAATATCCTGTCTGCGTCAGCTCCAGGGTCAACAATAGCGCACTCCAGGGAATCCTGACAATAAACAAGGTAGCAGTTTGTTTCGAGAGGACCCACAATCAGTATTTCGTATTTCATTCTTTTTGTCTCTTTTCTTCGATAATAATTCTATCAAAAAAAAGGGGGACAGGCAAAAAAAGGGACCGTCCCCATAGAAACGCTGGGCGAAAGCTGTACGGTGAAAAAACCGTGAGAAAGGCTGAGCGGGCGTTGCGAGGAGCAAAGAAGATTCCTTCGCTTCGCTCGGAACAGGCTGTGCAATCTCTTAAATAGGTAGAGGAGAGCGAAGCCTTGATCCGAGTTGCTATTGACTCGCTGGGGCAAAAGCAACGTGTTTTTAAAACATATGGCCTGAGCCTTTTTTTCTTGTTTTTTCCCAAGAAAAAAAATATAATCCTTTTTCTATCCGTTGGTTTGGATTTTCTCCTTTCAGGATAAATCGCTCTTCCGGAAAAGAGGTCATCGGCTCACGATACGGGGAAAAAATTTTGATATGATCTAAAGCTTGAAGGATGGAGCAAAGAAAAAAAATTGGCTTTCTCCTTGGCCCTTTTCTTTTTTTGGCGGCCTATTTTTCTCCTATTCTCCCCCATAGCCCGAAAGCCAACAGCCTTCTGGCCGTGTTTCTTTTAGTTGTGGTCTGGTGGGTTACGGAATGTATTCCTATCCCTATTACTGCTCTCCTTATCCCTATTTTTATAACGGTTTTTCATATTGCACCAGTCAAAGAAGCCTTTGCTCCTTTTGCTAATCCCATTATCATGCTCTTTTTGGGGAGTTTCATGCTGGCAAGGGCAATGAGTGTTCATGCCCTCGACCAAAAATTAGCCTTCTCTATTCTCTCCCTGAAATCCATCGGCCATAAGAAAGCCCGGATCCTTTTTGCCTTGGGACTGACCACTATGTTTCTTTCCCTGTGGATAAGTAACACGGCCACCACTGCCATGATGTTCCCGATTGCTCTGGGAGTTTTGGGCACCTTCGACTCAGAAAAAGGCAAAAAGGGAGTTCAACCTTTCAGCATAATCCTGCTCTTGACATTAGCCTACTCAGCATCTATTGGAGGAATTGGCACTCCAATAGGGAGTCCCCCGAACCTTATCGCCATCGGCATGCTAGAAAAACTGGCTGCCTACAGGATTACTTTTTTTCAGTGGATGATCATCGGCTTTCTGGTGCTTATTCCTATGTTTTTCGTTCTGTTTTACTTCATGAAGTTTAGGCTTAGACGAGAAAAAGATTCCGGGGAGCTAACCAATATTCTTCCGTTTAAGGGGCAAAAAATCCATAAAGGGTTGGGGCGAGCACAAAAAAATGTCCTTGTAGCCTTTTCTGTCACTGTTTTGCTCTGGATCTTTCCAGGTTTCGTCTCTCTTGTCTGGGGAAGAGAGGCTCCTCTTTTCCTCTGGCTCCAAGAACGCTTCCCGGAAGCGGCAGCCGCTATAATCGGAGCAGGTCTCCTTTTTATCCTTCCAGTTAATCTAAGGCGCGGACAATTCACCCTTTCTTTGAAAGAAGCATTGAAGATCGACTGGGGTACTCTTCTTCTGTTCGGAGGAGGATTGTCTTTAGGATTCCAGATGTTTGAAACTGGTTTGGCTGATTCCATAGGAAAGTTTTTTATTTCCTCTGGTGGAAGCGCAGCCAGCCTTTCCCTGATCACTCTTCTCTCTGTTGTTTTAGGCGTTTATCTTACCGAACTAACCTCTAACACGGCCTCAGCCAACATGATTATTCCTATTATCATCGCCATCTCAAAAGCCGCTTCAATCAGTCCTCTTCCTCCTGTTTTGGGAAGTGCTATCGGCTGCAGTTTTGCCTTTATGCTTCCTGTGGCAACTCCTCCCAATGCTATTATCTACGGCTCAGGAATGGTTCGACTTCCTCAAATGATGAAATTTGGGTTCTGGATGAATATTGCCGGAATCATAATCATCTGGTTGGGAGTAACGCTCATCGCTCCTTTATTAGGACTGATATAAAGAATAAGGATCACAATTTGGACCAGGGGACCTTCAACGAAAGACCGAGAGAAGTCTCGATCTATAACCAGTATTTATATTATTTCTCTGGGCCTATGCACTTTCTTTTTCTCGATTATGAAAGCTACGGAGATCATAAATTAACGACTGATGTTGAGGTTAAGCCTTTTTCCATGATGTCTTATCTGCATAGTGATCCCCATATAGTAAAGTATCAATGGATAGAGGAAATATAGGGAAGTGAATCTCTTCTTTCCTTTGAATAAAGGAAAAAACAAGATCTATTTTTAAGTCCGTGATAATATGCATCAAAAAAGACTCCGTAAATTAGACATCGTTGAAGTAAAAAGGTAAGAATTCTACAAATTCGATCCAACACGATCCAAATAAAAAAACCAAAAAATTGAATCAAATTCATTTTTTTGGATTAATCTAGCCCGCCCAGCTTTTATTACCATCTTTACTTATAAAATTGATGTTGGATACGATATTTTCATTATAGCATATAGTATATATTATATAGTATTTATTCCGCTACCATAATTAAGCTAAACAATTTAAAACCAGCAACTTACGATTAATGGACAAGCATTATTTCCTTTATTCTCTCTAAAATTTTTTAAAATTCAACCAAAATAAAACTAATATAAATCTTTTATTTTCGAAAAATTAGAAAATTAATATTATTGGCATGGATATTGCTGTATGTATGATAAAATCCAATATTTTGTAAGGGAGGTGATAGAGAGGGACATATAAAATAAATAATTCGGTTAAGTTGGGAAAGCTAGTCTTTCCTAGGGCAAGGGGATTAAATATTGTAAAAAGAGGTATAAAGAATGAGTAAAAAAATCTTTAAAGTCCTGTTGGTATTATTCCTATCAATAGGACTTTCTTCAACAGCTTTAGCTCAAAGACAGACTGGATCACTTAACGGAGTAGTTAAAGACACGGAAGGAG
>Ga0209636_10000846_pt1 | contig 30425 bp, 22 predicted proteins | sample DeeMarSWOR152_54_FD_187464 | JGI IMG/M metagenome (GOLD analysis project Ga0209636, IMG submission 187464) | Marine sediment microbial communities from White Oak River estuary, North Carolina - WOR-1-52-54 (SPAdes) (version 2) | ecosystem: Environmental > Aquatic > Marine > Intertidal zone >...
CTAGGACTAATCAAGAAGAGGGTGCAGCATGCGATCACGATAATGAGAAAGAAAAAGGAAATGGCCGCTCAAAATATAGTGGATATTAAACGGAAGAGCAAAGAGACAGCGAGTGCAATTAAGGATGAACTCGTTACTCTTGTACGAAGTAGTTCATCAGAAGAATCAATAGATACTCTCATCAAAAAGCTTCGTCGTCATCTCATTGCAGACACCTATGATCTCAGACGATTAAAGAACGAATATCAGGAGTATATAAGAAAAGAGAAAGAGCTGAACAGCATTTTTGGTTTTAAACCACATGATTTATTGAAATTTATTTTTAGAAATGAATTGGATTCTTTTATAATACTGTTTTTAAACAGAGACAAAACTTTTGCCGAGGAAGAACTACAATTGATCGTGAAGGAGGCTATGAACGAGATCAAGCATGACAAGACTGCAATGGAACTTATGAATAAGTATCGAGTTTCTGGATTTCTAAAGGAGAAATACAACGCAGAAGCAATTAATGATAAGTTTCACACAGTTATAGACGAAATAATATTACCGCTCGTGCAATCATTCCTGTTAGAAGAATTGATCGATTACTACCCTAAATTATCGGGTGTTGTACCGAGTGAGGGCATTCGCTATCTGGCGGAAGAAGCGCTAACAAATAAAGTTTCGGTGATTGAAAAAGATATTGAGATTGCTCAGGAAAATAAATGCCTCTCCGGTTTAAATATTTCACACTACAAAAACTTAGTTTCCGCTCTCATTTACGATATAAGAGGTTCTACGTTTATGGGAACTAAATTAAGAGATGCCAAAAGAGAAAGCGAAATTAGGAATTTTTTTCAGGAATCCATGCTTTCTACCGTAGAGAAATATGGCGGTATACCCATAAAAGATACAGGCGATGGTGGTGTTGTACTCTTTGTGGCTAATTATCGAGATATTAAGAGTAATGAGACACTAACGCTCGTTCCAGGTAGTGTTCTTCCTGCTGTGCGTTGTGGGCTTGAGATGATACAAGGAGCCCATAATTTTGTTCAAGAGAATATAACAAAATATCGGGATTGGTTTCGTGAAGCAGAAAAGCGCAGAATTGATTTTGAAGGAGCAACATACGCTACATTACCTCCACAATACCAATCAATTTTTCAAATTGGTGTAGGTATTGCCTCAGGATCATTCCCGAAAGAGATCTATTTAGACAAGAATGCCTACGGAGAACTTGACCTCGCTGGCATGCTTGTCAGAGAGGCTAATTTCTATTCCAAAGTGAGAGGTAAGGAGAAATCAACAGTGATATGTGATGATGCGACGGTTTATAATATGTTATTGAACGTAAATAAATTTTCGTTCTTGAGTGAAACAGGCTTGAGAACCGACCCGCTATTGCTTGATGTTGAACAGGGATTAGAATATTGGATAAATCAGAAGATATCAAAACGTGGATTTATTCTTGATTTGTATAAGATTTTTGTAACACAATTGGGTCAAGAAATAACTCGACCCGGTAGTTTGAAAATACTGTTGGGGGTTTTCGATATTGCGATTGATGAAACCGGTGAAATAAAAGATGAAAAGGGTGGGCGTGGTAAGTTCCTTTTTGAGGTGTCTTCAGAGGCTGTGAAATGAATAAATATTTTGTTTGTGACATTCAAAATTATATTGAAGAAAACAGCCAATACTGTGTTCTTTTAAAAGAGCGGTTTATTAATGAAGAGAAGTATGGACATAATCTATCAGCAATTAAACAGGGTTTAGCATGTTTGGGGATATCTGATGAATCTACGAAAGCATTTGAGGATAGGAGATCCTTCATAATTTGGTTGGGACGCCGACTAACTGAATACAAAGGATATGAATTACCAATGTACATTGGGCATAAAAAAATGGGTATGCCCATACCTGATGGTTTGGTTGAGAAATGTCCTCCCAAAATCGTGACATTAATAGAAAAGGGAAAGCGGCATGAGCATCTACATAAGTATAATAAAGAGCTAAAGGAAGTGTCTTTTACACCAGAGATTTTTTTGTGTGTGCATAAGAGTTTTATGTGTGCCCGCACCGAAAGTCTTTTGCCAAATTTATTATCTGATATTGAGAGGCTTACCTTTACAGATGTTGATAATGCATTTGAGAAAATACCAAAGGTATATTTCAATTACTTATCTCAAGGCTCACTCGCCAAATTGATCAAAAAAATTACCGCAATGCTTCATGAATTAAGAAACAAAATGGAGCAGGAGCTTAAAGATATTGATCTCTATTCCCTGCGATTGAAAGAACAGTTTAGTGAATTGTATCATGAGGTTGAAAAAGGTCTAAATAGTATTGTAAAGAATGAGGTAGAGAGGGGTGTCGATATCAATATCATTACACAAAAGACATCAAGTTTATTTTCACGCTTAGGTAGACTCTTTCTTGGAAATATATACCACCTTAAAGATTATGAGAAACGGCGCAAAGAAATACGTCAGTTCATGCAACAAGAAAAAGACTTCAGATACAAGGAAGAAGATACTGCTGATGCCGGGAAGAAGATTGATGATATCTATAATGAATACATGTTTTTCGAGAAATTCGGTCCTCTTAATAAGGAGGAAGACAGGATCCTCTCAAAAACGTTGACTCAAGAGTTTGAGCAATTGCATCGAAAAAAGAGTTCAAGCGTTGCACTGCTCAAGACATTCGAAACAAAAGGTCTTTTATCCGTCGAACTTGATTTTAATAGTATTAAGGATGCTTATCATTTATTCATGAGAGATGTAATCATTCCACAATACCTTTGTCACGCATTATTTGAGATGGTTAGCTGTTTTCCTCCAGGCAATGATCAGCCTCTAAGACTCGTAACTGACATGGCAAATTTAAAACTCTTGTCGCTTGATGGCAAAAATATCTTAAAGGTGCGAGAGAAAAATCATGATTACTCAAAAAGTATCATGCGTTTCTGTGAGAAATATCGTAAATGCATCACTATACTCGTTTATGACATTAGAGGTTCTTCCTATATGGGTATCAAGTTACATAATGCGGCTAAGGAGCAGAGAATTAAATACAAGTTTGCCAAAGAAATGGTTGATATCGTTAAGAAATATGGTGGTTTTCTCTTAAAGGACACAGGAGACGGTGGTTTGGTTTGGTTTGCGGAGAATTCGTCATCCTTGTATAATTATCTCTATACTGAATCAGTAACTGGGCGTGGTGTAAAGCTTCGATCTTCGATATTTTCGGGGGCAGAATTCGATCTTATTCCTGGATGTGATGCAGCGAAAAGAGCCTTTCTTTGTGCCCGTGACATGATTCAAAGAGCTGAGGAATTTATCCGTGCTAATTTTATGCATTATCGCGAATGGTTTGCTGAAGTGGCCGAGCGAACACTTGAACTCGATGGTATTACCTATGCCCTATTACCGCCGGAGTTCAAGAGTCTTTTCAGAATTGGCATTGGCATCGCCTCTGGCCTGCCTAATAAAGACGTTGTTTTCTCTGCCAACTCATACGGCGATCCAGATCTGGTGGGCACTATCATCGCAGATGCTCATCTCTATTCTATGGTGCATCAGCCAGGACGTTCAATGGTTATTGCTGATCTGCCCACGCTTATTAATATGATTTTTAACATCGAGAATTTCGAATATCTAACAACAGAAAAGGATTTTGAACAGTATATTAATGGTGTTGATGAGTTGAGGCAAGGTCCTCGCGGTTATGCATTTACGGATCATAAGATATCAGTTGTTCCAAAAGGTATCCACTATTTAGGAGAGCTTCATAAGAGCAAGGCAATTGTTGACGCCAAGATTTCCGAAATCTGGTTAGATGAAGATTACTTCTACGACCAACACAAAAAGAAGATTAAATTGCTGTACGAAATTACGCCCATCTCATGAAGGCATTGATTTATGATATCGACCATTTAAGACTTGCCACATTGGCTCGCAATGTGCAAGGATTAGGATTAAATTATACTACTGTAGTTAGACTTGATAATATTCGAAAGCATGTAAAAAAGAAAAAATTTGACTTGCTGATTCTTGACAGTTCGGCAACTAAAATTTTAGATCGTGTGAGAAAATTGGATGAGACGATTCCCATTATCATTATAGCCAATAGGGATTCAAAAATTGATTATGAAAGTATTTTTCTGATGGGCGTTGAGGGATTAATTCTGAGACCGTATCGTATTGATTTGCTGAAGAAAGTTGTTGAGAAAGCAGTAAAACGTAGGAAGGTTGTACTCGCTAATCTGAAGGCAGTAACGTCTTTGAAACAAAAAATTCAAGAACTTCAGGCACTGAATGAAATTGGTCAGGCTATAAGTTCTTCTTTGGAACCTAAAAAAATCTTACGGACAATTATGGAAAAGGCTGCGGATCTGATTAAGGCCGAGGGATGGTCTGTTTTACTTCTCGATAATAACCGGCGGGAACTTGTTTTTGAAGCTGCGGCTGGCAAGGCAGGAAAAAAACTTGTCGGAATGAGATTACAGATTGGTCAAGGCATCGCTGGTTGGGTTGCACAATATGGTCAATCATTGATTGTCCCCGATGTCACAAAAGATCCAAGGTTTTACTCAGGAGTCGATAAGACAACGAAGTTCACCACGAAATCAATTCTCTGCGTACCCATGAAGAGCAGGGATAGAATTATTGGAGTGATTGAGGTTGTCAATAAAATAAGTGGTGAGCAATTTACGCAGGATGACCTTGAGATATTTGAGAATCTTGTTTCCCATATCACCATCGCATTAGAAAACGCTGCTATTTACCGTAAAATGGAACAGGCCAGTCTAATTGATGATCTTACGCAACTTTACAATAGTCGTTATTGTAATCAATTTCTGGACAATTTTTTTACGAGCCGAAGGGCTAAACAATCTATTGTCTCATTAATATTTCTCGATATAGATTTTTTTAAACTCGTGGATGACAATTTTGGCCATCTTGTTGGGAGTGAAACACTAAGATATGTTGGTGAAAGGCTGAAAAGAGTGGTGAGAAGTGATGATGTAGTGGTACGCTATGGGGGAGATGAATATATTGTCATTCTGCCAAATACTGATAAGAAGACAGCGGCAATCATTGCTGAGAGAATAAGGAGAGAGGTGAATAAAGAGCCATTCTATGCATTCGGCAATAAGAAGTTTTCTCTCTCGATTACGTCGGGTGTGGCGACATATCCTGATGATGCAAAGAGTCGAGATGAACTCATTGGTAAGGCTGACAAGGCGATGTACAAGGGAAAACTTTCTGGCAGAGACAAAGTTGTACTTGCCTGATTCTGATACACTATTGAAAATAATCGTTTTTTAAATATAATTATATTATGGACATCAAAAAACTACCAGTTTCCCAAGTAATGAATCGAGAAGTTACCACAGTCAAACCATCGACGACATTGACAGAACTGATTAAGTTGATGCAGAAGACCAACCAACATATGTTGCCGGTTGTCGATGAAGGCAATGATCTTCTGGGTATAGTAAATTACCGAGGCATTCTCAATATCTTTAGACCATTTTCTAAATCGGTGAGTGAAATTGTCGAGCGGATGCCTTTTGTTGAGAAGGTAGACGATGAAGATTTAGACCTTGATCTCTCGCCAGAAATGGGGACATTAATCGTCGTTGATGATGTCATCAATACTAACTATATTTCTATTAAGGAAACGAGCACGATTCAAGAAGCGCGTCGATTGATGAAACTCCATAACGTCGAAACGCTGCCCGTTGTTTCAGGGAAGAAATTGATAGGAGTGATAAGTATCTTAGACATTCTCGTTTATGTGTTTAAGGAACACTATATCTTAGAGAAGTGAATTCGCTCCTGAGTGCGGGTCTGATCCTCATCTTGGGATTTCTCGGTGCACGTCTTTTAAAGTACGTCCGCCTACCAAATGTTACCGCTTTTCTTATTGTTGGCATTATTATTGGACCTCATATATTAAACCTTGTTACACCAGAGATATTTACTGCATCAGATTTTTTTTCAAACTTAGTCCTTGGCATCATTGCATTTAGTCTCGGTGAAAATTTCCTCTTGGATAAAATCAGACACGGCATGAAGCATGTCATGTGGATTTCAATTATTGCTGCGCTTGGCGCCTGGATATTAGTTTCAGCTGCTCTCATTATCTACTTCATCTTTTTGAAACTACCCATCTACCCTGCACTTGTGCTCGGTGCTGCTGCCTCGGCTACAGCACCTGCGGCAACCGTCTTAGTTATCAGAGAATATCGTGCAAGCGGTTTTCTGACTGAGCTTCTGCTGAAGGTGGTTGCCATTGATGATGCCTGGTGTCTTATCTTCGCTGCCCTTGCCATTGCATTTGCCAATGCCATGCGTGCAGTTGTGTTTGACATGGGAATAGTCTTTGCTGGTATTGGAGAGATTTTTGGTGCACTCATTCTCGGTGCCATACTGGGTTGCCTTTCCTCTTTTTTAAGCAGACTCGTGAAGACAGCGGAGGAGCTTTTGATACTCATAGTGGGTCTTATACTATTAGATGTTGGGTTATCAGTTGCCCTTAAAATTTCTGTCCTTTTATCATCAATGACGATGGGACTCATCGTTATCAATCTGGCTCGTGAAAATTACAAATTTTTTGAAGTATTGAGGTCAATCGATGCACCACTCTACCTCATTTTCTTCATCCTATCTGGAGCTCATCTGGATTTCGGTATTCTTTACAAAATGGGGATTGCCGGCATTTTTTATGTAGTATTCCGTGTGATTGGAAAGGTTTATGGAGCAAAGATTGGAGCAAAGATAAGCAATGCGCCGAAGTCAACAGAGAACTGGTTGGGTTTAGCTCTGACACCGCAGGCTGGTGTTGCTCTCGGTATCGGTCTCGTTGCAAAGGCAACATTCCCTGATTATGGCAATTATATCTTTACCATTATTGCAGCGACAACCGTTGTATTTGAATTAGTCGGACCGCTTCTCACAAAATATAGTCTTACTAAAGCTGGAGAGGTAGTGTCAGCTGAATAGTATACTTGGTTTAGCCCTCATCATCCTTGCTGGATATCTCGGCTCGAAACTATTACGGAATATAAATTTTCCTGCAGTCACAGCATACCTCATTCTCGGCATCGTTATTGGTCCGTACATTTTAGATATTGTCCCTGATAAAATTATCAACGTCTCATATTTTATTACAAATTTTGTCTTAGGTATAATTGCATTTTCGCTCGGAGAATATTTCACGCTCAAAGATATGAAGGCAACTGGGAAACCGGTGATTTGGATTTCCATTCTTGAGGCTGGATTTGCATGGATAATGGTCACCGGTATTCTGATACTCTATTTTCTGATACGTGGCATATCACTCCACCCGGCATTCGTATTAGGCGCGGCAGCAGCTGCGACCGCGCCAGCAGCTACGGTGGTGATTATTAGAGAATATCGAGCAAGCGGTCCTGTTACCGACACATTACTCAGAGTCGTAGCAATCGACGATGCATGGTGTATTGTTTTGTCGGCCGTGGCAATCACACTTGCCAGCGGTTTACAGAGCGGCGTTTTCAATATTACTATAATCTTGACTGCATTTATTGAGATTCTGGCTTCATTGTCATTTGGTGTTGCCTCAGGATTTGGATTTCACTACTTCTCACGATTGATAAGAAATGCAGAAGAATTACTCATTGCAACGACAGGTTATATTCTGCTTCTCGTGGGACTATCTATAGCGTTGCATTTGTCGCCCTTGCTAACATGTATCGTTGCAGGAATTGTTATCGCTAATATTTCACAAAACAGAGCACTCTTTTTTGGCACATTGCGTAGTATCGATGCAGTATTTTTTTTGTGCTTCTTTGTATTGGTTGGCGTAAATCTCGAAATCCATCGCATACCACAGGTCGGCATAATAGGGCTGTTGTATATTGTTTTCAGAGTTGTGGGTAAATTTGTAGGTGTCAGACTGGGTGCCTGGAAGAGCCATGCAGATAAACGCGTCGCCGATTATCTTGCCTGGGGTCTTGTACCCCAAGCCGGTGTTGCACTTGGCGTTGCGCTCAACGCAAAATTCCTCTATCCTCGATACGGTGAGCTGATCTTTACTACAATAACGGCAACAACAGTAATATATGAATTGATCGGTCCGCTTTGCGCGAAATACGGTTTAAAGAAAGCCGGTGAAATTTAATATCGGGGCGACCCGATTTGAACGGGCGACCTCCAGCACCCCAAGCTGGCGCGCTAAGCCACTGCGCCACGCCCCGATGCTCAATTATATATAGGCAATTATTGTTGTCAAGATTGAGTATGCGCGTAGTTTATACAAAAAATGTTTGACGGTATATCATCCGTCATGCAGAACGAAATGGTGAAGCATAAGGGCAGGAATACAATGGCCTTCAGTCACGTATGTCTCCTGCTCTTCTCAATGCAATTTTCGAAGCAACGGGGCCAATGAGTTCGTGAATAATAGTTGCCCCAACAATGACACTGATTATGATATCCGAGAGTGCGTCAAATGCCTGTATCTGTTTTATCATTAATGCTAAACCAATGACGATGCCACCCTGAGGAATGAGACCACCTGCGACATATTTCTTAATTACTGCAGAAGATTGTGCTAATTGGGCACCGGCCATAGTCCCCAAAAATTTTCCAGTGGTTCTGAAAACTACAAATAACAAAACGAGCACATATGAAGTCAACAGGGCAGAAAACTTAAGGTGCATGCCACTTATGGTAAAAAAGAGAACGAAGATTAGTTCTTCAGTATAGCGCTCCAGCATTTTAAATATTTTTTTTCTTTTTGGATTATAATTAACAACAATAATACCCATCATCATCGTTGCTAACAGTTCATCAAGACCGATTAGCTTTGCAGCACCAAAACAGAGTGAAAGCAGTGCTAATATGACTACTATAAAGACACCCTCAGTTTCTTTTTTTATGAGTTGCGTGATCATGTTAAAAAACAATCCAAAACCTATTCCTAACAATAGAGCACCAACAATTACTGCTAATGGATTCATAAAAGACGAATACAGACTGAATTCTTTATGGAGAATAAATATCCGAGCTAACGCAATGGCGATACTGTAATTGATAATTCCAAGAGCGTCGTCAAATGCAGCTATACCCATGATCGTGGAAGACACACTTCCTCGAGCTTTGTATTCGTGTATTACCGCTAATGTAGCGGTCGGATCAGTAGGCGATGCTAATGAACCGATCAATAAACTTATAGGAATAAATGTAGCAACCCACGTGGCATCGGGTAGATGAATAAAAAGAGGTGCAATCACCAGAAACCCAAAAATCACTGAAAGGAATGCGCATTCGGCTTCAAACAAGGTGATGTAAAGTATTCCTTTCCCCAGTCTCTTAACATGAGGATAAAAGAGCGTACCACCAACTGAAAAGGTAATAAACGAAAGTGCAATATTCGTAACGAGGTCAGTATGGACAATAAAATCTCTGGGTACGATCTTAAATAAGCCAGGATTCAGTAATATACCTGCCAAAATATAACCGGTGACTTTGGGCAGCTTGATTTTAGATGCTATTTCTCCGAAAATGAAGCCTGTCAGGACAATGATGCCAACTATCAAAGGAGATTGCATGATACTTCCATTTGCACAGTATATTTAATAATGCGTGTAAGTCACGTGTACTTGGAAATACTACAGTTTGATTCTAATATGATAAGGAATTGTTCGGTAAATGATTACAGCTATTGCAGTAATAACGATGAGAAATATTCCTATCGCTCGGATAATAGTAAATGGTGCAAATCGAATCGAGATAACACCAATTAAGATTGCCGCAAACACAAAGGTTAGATTTATCAAAAACTCCTTTGTGGCAAAGATACGTCCCCTAATACTCTTTAAGACATCTTCCTGGAGTATGGTGTCTTGAGCAATACCCACAAGAGAGAAAACAACGCCAGCGATGAATGCGATCATATAGAGAAAAACAGCGGTCAAGAAAAACGGTCCAACGAGAAAAAATAGTGCGAGAATTGCTATACTAGAGATGATAATAATGCCCCGATTTATTTTCCTTCCAAAAATGCCCATCAGCACAGCTCCTATAAGCATGCCTGCACCGATAATACCACCAAACCAACCAACTCCTGCAGTGCCCAATCCGAATTCTTGTTGAATGAGATAGATGAGTACCGTATAGGCGATTGCTGCTACAAAGGGTAAGACAAAAACAGAGAGCATAACAAATATCACGGCTCGATCCTCTATCAACAAAATTCCTAATTCCCTTAAATCCTCGAGAAAACGTCTGAAGGACTTTTTTAATTCCGTGACAAAGAAGAATTCGAATTTCTCGACCGGCTCAAAGAGTACCTTTGCACCCATGTACAATACTAAGATGCCTGCAATGAGATGAGTAGAGGCGTCAATGTAAAAGCCTAATCGCCAGCCGACCCAGTGTACAAGATATCCGCCACCAACCATGCCAATGAATGTTGCAATTCTCGCCAACATAACGATAAAAGAGTTTGCCGGCACGAGTTCCTCATATTCAACGACATCGGGGATAACAGCATTTTTTGATGCATTGTTGAACATATCCAAGGAAAAGAAGAGGATAACTAAAATCCAGATTGGGAGTGAGCTGTTGGTAAGGGCGACAACACTTGGGGTGAGAAAGATGAGAATAGATTGAATGATATGACAACGGAACATTATCATCTGCTTATTCCAGTGATCAATAAAGACACCAGCGAATGGTGATAGAATGACTATCGGTAGAGAGAATGTGACGGCAAATTGACTGAATGCAGAGATGCGACCAGGGAACATTACGCCAATGAGTGTCACAATAACCATGTGGGTGAGACGGTCACCCAACTGTGATATAGTATTTGAAAGCCCTAAAAAAAAGAGACCTCGTTTTTTGAAGAGATTAAACATTACCGAGGGATTACACAGATAAATCTCAAAGGTTTTGTTGAATTGTTAATGAAACTGTGTACCTCTTGACGGTCAATAAAAATCACATCACCCTGCTGTATTGATATGGTTTTACTAGCGCTCTCAAGGATTCCTTTACCTTCAATTACAAAGATTTCGTGTTCTTTATCTACGTGAGAGTGGAGAGGGATTATCCCTTCTGGTTTCAATTCAAAGAGTCTCATTGCATATCTCTTTGCACCATCATTTTCTGCAATGAGCCAGCGCACCGTGCATCCCTTTGTTCCCTCGAGCGTTGGATTTTCTTCAGTAACTTCTAGGGAACGTTTGATGAGCATCGTGTTTAACACTATTCAAAATAACATTAATGTCAATACTATTCTTAGAAGCGAGATTAAAATTTTCCCGTTATTTTCGCTGATAGTATATGGGTGGCTGAACCACCTGCCGGTATTGAAGATTGATAATTAAAGTGTATGTAGAGAAAGGTAAAGAAATTCACGTTCATACCAGCACCAGGCGCAGAAGAATAGTCAATCTCACCCAAATAATTCTTTTGTATGAAGCTACCAAGATTTAATGTGATGAATGATTTTGAGCCAAACCTCAGCAAAGTTTCTACATTGGTTTCTATCTCAGAGTTCTCCGTAGAGACAGTACTGTAATTCTCTTCACTTAATCGGTAGTTTGTGGTAAATTTTGTACGTAGCATAGAAGACCAGAGTTTGCTCCATTCAAAATAAACACTCTGAACAGTCTGCGTGGGATAGCCTTGAGAAATTGTCTGTTCCCATGATACAGTAAATAATCCTAAATTTCTTGGCTCAAATTCAAATCTGATTTCATCTGTTACTGTAGGTTTTAAATCAGGAATTACATAATAAGCTAAACCACTCTTATTTAATGTATGTTTGCCCCATATCTGAACGTTTGGAGATGGCATAAATTGTAGGGTTGCGTAGTAGTTATTTAGATTACTGGTAGTCGAAAGAGAGCCGTTGTCTATGGGATTGAATAAGACATACGGTCTCTGAAAGTTCGCTGAAAGAGACCGTATGTATTCTCGAAAATTGTTACCTAATCCGAATGAAACGTTAACAATACTCATAGGTGAATACCAGCGACCGGGTGCTATATTAAGGTTATTATAGAAGTAGTTGTGCAAGGTTAAGTTTTGTACGGCGTTGTAATAAAACGATGTGGCTTCAAGGCGATAATGCCCGGTATAATAAAATCCAGGAAGGATATCCACATTTAATGTGCCTCGGATTTCTTCTTCATCCTTTTCTCTTAAACTATTAGCATACAAATTACTGCGTCGGAAAAAGATATCGCCTTTCACACGAAACGGTAAGGAAAACGTGGTATTGATTGTATAATCTATTACTCTTTCTCTATTTTCGTCATTCGATTCTATGTTGACGTTACGGACAATAGAATTCAATTTTATTTGAGATTTCAAGAGCTGGAAGTTATAATTCGTATTGACCTGAACTTGATTTCTTTTGTAATCACCCTGATTGTCCTTGCTCAGAAGAATATAACCGTTTGGGAGCTTCGGATTAAGATAATTGATCCTACCTTGGATATACTGAATAATTTTCTGTGTGTCTAACGAATCGATTTGATATTCTTTTCTAAATTTACCATCTACTCTTAGATGTGATAATAGTTCGATGCTTGCGGCAATTGCACCTCTGTGTTGCAACCTGCCATATTTTGTCTCATTCGTACCAAAGGACTCAAATCCTTTAGAAAAACCTCTGTATTCTGCATTCACGCTGAGTAACTTATAATTCGCAATCAAAGAATATGCCTGCGCCCATTCTCTCACACTATGGATTGCAAGCTGGGGAACGAATTTTATGCTCTTACCCTCCTGTGATTCTGCTTGCACCCTTCCTGACATATGAGCAATATTTTTCTCTTCGAAAAAGGAAAGACCTGGTGCAATATTAAGATTGTTTCCAACACTGATTTTTGGTTGAATTGAATAAAATTTGTCTTGTCTTTCCTTTTCTACAGATGAATACTGTACTTCAATTTCACTAAAGTCAGAGACAATATCCTCTTGCAGAAATAACAAAGTGCCTGACAGATAATCAACAGTATAATGAGTACCACTCGTCATTAATTCGCCATCTACGTATACCTTTTCGCTAGCGTTAAGTATTGGCGTATAAGTGAGAAAATAGAAGACCGATTGGGAGAGGAATTGTATGTCCATAGTGTAAATATGAAGTGTATCATCATAGACTTCGTTCGGAAATGGCCTTACCTGCGGGAAGATAATATAACCCAGATCATGATTGATGAATTCCGCATCTACCCGGTTATCATTATTGTTGTCAAGATTAAATGTACTCAATGAATAAACCTGCCCAAGTGTATCGGATATAATCATAGAGAGGGAATTTGGTATAATATTTGGGCCGACGTAGTAGAAATTTTCGAGTGCATGACCCCTTACTGTACTAGATTGGATAACAATCTCCTGTCCTTCTTTCAGCAGAACTATGATGTCTGATGCCGTCCTCTGATTAAGAAAATGGATTATGCCTCTTTTATAATCTATAAAATAGTCGGTACCATTTATGAGGGGGTCAAAATCACCGGTAATGCCTGCAATAATAAATCCCTTTCTTGTGCCAGCTGTATTAGTTGATGTAAGACTGTCATCGACGAATATCGTGTCGGTACTCTTTGTCACAGGTTGCACCGTTGAGTAAATGCGGTAAAAGGTATTCTTTTGATACATAGTATCAGACAGTGAATACGCTTTTGCAATCGACCTGCCGTAAAAGTAATCATTTCTCGATTGCGACTGCAGACAACCACCCTGAAGATCAATGGTATGGTCCTGAAATCTCAATTTTGCATTGATGCCAGAATCAGAAAATTGAGGGATGAGATCAAATTCATAGTATTCTGTTTTTAGATATCCCCCATTGCATCTATAGAGAAAATCTTCGTCGAGGCCACGGTAGCTGAAGCCGTACATTTTCTGTTCCTCGTCTGTGTCATCATAATAGAGAGAAAACAACCGATTACTGCTGTGTTGTCCGATAAATCTCAGGTTGATATTTTCATTGTCTGTCGTCTCAAGAGAATCTCGTATTATACGATACTGCGAGTAGTATGCATTGCCCTGCAGTCTTATGTCTATCTTTTCCAAAAGGTCCATATGAGCACCTGCCTCATCAAGATAAAAAATTTTTCTCCTCTTTGCTGTTAACGGTACAAGCTTCTCAACTTGCCAAATAGCTGCCTCTGTATCGAGAAATTCAATATCGTAGTGACTTATGACAAAAATAAATCTTGTTTCTTGGTAAACATCAACAAGCGAGTCTATTTCCAATCCGACACTGCGGTTATAATACTTTCTGCTTCTCTCATTCCAATTGTATATTATCAGACCATTATCTGTAGCTAAAAAGATATTCTCGCCACTTGTGAAAATTCCGTGCACATTGTCGAGATCTTCGATATCCTTGAGACGTCCCCAGCTATCTGACCTGGGCTCATAAAGATGGACTGTACCTTCACTAACAACAAAAAGCGAGTCTCCTAAATTTGAGTAGTCACTGATTTTTAATCCTTCATGTATCGACCAGTTGTTATTCGCTTTTTCACGAACAAGGAGTTTATTGTGTGCAGTAAACCACATTCTGTTCGGAGTATTAATGATATAAAAGAAATGATTTGTGGGTGCTCCTGGCACTCTTTCAATTTTTTCAAATCCGCGGTTATATCTTAATACACCAGAATCTGTTGCGAACCAGATGTAGTTTTCTTCAGACAGCATATGATTAATCTTGAACTGTGCTATATCCTCCCAATTTTCGGTGTACTTGTCAAATCGTTTCAGGCCGAAATCACCACCTGCCCAGACATATTTGTCATCAAAGGCAAGGCCTTGAATCCTGCCAGGCATTTGATATGTTTGCCAATCTTTTATTTGAACGTCTGCTGAGGCGAGACCTTTAGGTGTGACGACCCAGAGTATGCCTTCATCAAGACCAATAATGTCAATTTCGTTGTCAGGTAATCCGCTCAGGTAAGTTATCCTACTCCAGGTTTCTGCGTTACGATCGAAGGTGTAAATACCAAAAGGAGTTGTTATAAAAATAAAATTTGATGCATATATGTCTAAACTTCCATCTAAAATGATCGGTTGTTCATTGATCTGCTTTTGGGAAAGACTGGTGAAAAACAGTAGAAAGAGTATCAACTGCTATTCAACTATAAACCCGGTAGGTATATCTTCTGGTTTATCCTCACACGCACGAAGCTTCACCTTTTCCTCGGTGATATATGTGCCTGTTTTTTTCCTTTCTTCGTTGATTGAGAAAATCTGAATTGCTGATGCACCTTCAATTGGACAGCGGGCCTCACACAATCCGCATCCTGTACAGATTCGCTCATCAACAAATGGTCGCAGAAGTGTGTTGCCTCTGATGGTTTCGCTCAGTGAACTGATTGCATTATATGGACAAGCCTCATCACATATGAGACATACTTTGTCCTGTTCCCAGGCAATGCATCGCGAGCGGTCAATAACTGCGGTTCCCATTCTGACATACGTCTTTTCTTCCAGTGGGAGATTCCGTATAGCTGATGTTGGACATACTTGCCCACACATATTACAGTTTTTTTCACAACCACCAATTCGTGCCACAAGCCGCGGAGTCCACAGTCCATAAATACCCGCTTCTAAAATACATGGCTGGAGACCATTTGTCGGACAGATCTTCATACACTTTCCACAGTGAATGCACAGATTAAGAAAATCTGGTTCGGGTATTGAACCTGGTGGCCTGATGAGTCGTCCTTCAAGTTTCTGATGGATAAGACTTCGCGCGAGGGGAACCGCCACCAAACCAGCGCCAAAGGCACTGATGAATTGCCTCCGTGTTATACTATAGGGTGTACAAGTCAGGTTAATCCTATAGGATACCACGTTCTGTGGGCATGCGTAATGGCAACGGAGACAGTCAATACACTCGGCTGCGTCAATTCTTTCATTTTCGATATCGATTGCACCCGTCGGGCATACATCTGCACAGACACCACAACTTGTGCATCCCTTGAGAATGGAGAACTTGAAAAGAGAAAATTTTGACAAGACAGCAAGGATACCGCCAAGAGGGCAGAGGTTACGACACCAGAATCTCGGTGTAAGGATTCCCAGACTAATAATTGCTGCAAAGACGGTAAGCGTAAGCATCGCCTCTATGTACACTGCATTTGTTCCTAAGGTGAAAACGCCTATAAAATACGTGGCAATAGGATAAAAAAGCAAGGTGAGAGTCCGCTCAAAGATCACAAGTGGGTCAAAGAGATAGAGGAAAGAACTACCAATGAGAGCCGAGATAATAAGGAAGAGAAGAATTAAATACTTACCATTTTTAAAAGATAGTCTTATATGCTTTTTACGCCTGATAATTGAATCGAATACGTCTATTGTGGTTCCTAATGGGCATATAAAACCACAGAAAAAGCGACCAAATATGAGTGTTCCAATCAGGAGAATAACAGAGAGTAGCGCCGCACTAATAATTGTGCGATAGGCAATACTCGTTACAATAAGAATGAGGGGATCAAAGCGAAAAAAGAAATCTTGGGATATTACTGCGATGCCATATCGAGTTTGTATAAAGAAGTAGATAAATAGTGAAAGAAAGAAGACCTGAATTACCCACCTCAAGAGGAGGTGGTATTTATCTCTTTTAGCAGTCACTTGTCTGATGTTGTGTCGATATATCCGATTATACTTCGACTTTCTTTATTGTCATTCTATCAGTGTTGATTTCACCGAGTGCCATATCTGAAGCAGCGACCAAATACTTAACGTTAGTGCCGAGAAAAGATTTGTTATACCATTGAGTAGTACCTACAGTATATGAGTCTACTGCAACAATATCAGAACCAGCAATGACGGTGCTTAGCGTAACCGTTTTGCCAGGTCCTCCTGGGCCGCCACTGGTGAGTGCTCTCGTCGCATCAACTATAGTTAAATCAGTTTTAATGACAGTTGCCAATTCTGCAATTGCCCTGTGTAGATTCACGCGGTGTAGATAACCTCGATTCCAGATGAGTCCCATAAGATTTTTCATACCAAGACTCACACCAGTGGCAGAGTGGGATTTTGCCGTTGGTAGATTGATGAGTTTGTCTGCTGTCTGAATTGCCTTAGCAACCTTAATCGAGTTCAATTCTTTACCTTGAGGTACCTCAACTTCGGCAAATTGCCGCTCCTTGGTAAGGGGTAGAAGACGTACCTTTTTATCATCGACTATTGCCTCTTCAATTCTGCTCTTCTCAATACAGAGTGTTGTATCTTGTATCGTATGGTCAAGGATTATCACATTTGATGCACCCGCATCCAGACAGAGTTGCACAACCTGCTTTACTACCTCAGGGCTTGTTGTTGCGCCACAGTCAACATTAGCGGCAAATGAAATATTTGGTTTTATGCACACTCTGTCACCTTTATTAATGAATTTTTCAATACCACCAATTGCATTTACCGCTGCCTCAACCAATTTCGATTTTTCACCGCGTGCTACGCCAATGAGTGGACCATTACTTACTTTCAATTCACTGCCAAAAATAGGTTTAGGCAATAGCGTAACAACAAAGGCACCTGTGCTTAGTTTTAGAAATTCTCTCCTCGTTATTCTATTCATATCAAACTCCTTGCTCATTCGCTGATTGCTGCAGATACATTCAAGGCAAAAAGTTTTGCAACATTCAATCCTGCTTGAGTCTTTTCATCATGTATTGTTATCCACACATAAAATCTTTCCTCCCAAAATTCTATATTATAATCAAACAGGAACGTTTCATCGATTCGAGCCTCAACCCCAGCATGGCTTTGTTCAGTCCACGGTGTTTCAGCACCTGATTCTATTCGACTATCATGATACACATCTTTCGCATTAGTTGTGTCGCCCATGTCAAAGATTCTCAACTCTAGGTTTCTTGGCACACCCGAGACTTCCCCTTGATAGTCTTGAAAAGCACACTTAACGAAACCATACTGCTCGTAGATATCCGCTTCGCCATCAATCAAGGCATATAATTGTGTTCCGTTTTCAGCAACGCGCATTTCTCCGGTTCGGGACCAACCACTAATTTCATTATCCGTGGGTACTAGATCAACCACGTCCTTTAGCTCGCTCTGCTCATCTTTCTGTGGGCAGGCTATGAGTAGAAAGAGTAATCCGAGTAATAATGTTTTTTTCATTATTCCACCTAGTTGAGTATTGTTACCTTACTCATTCTGGTCTTGCCTTGGTTGTAGAGTCTGATAAAATAAGTACCAGTAGAGAGTTTCTTGTTGACCGTAAAGCTTATTCGGTGTTTACCTGGAGAGAGGTGACCTTTATAGATAGTTGATTCTACTCTTCCAGAGCTACTTATCACATCAAGATAGATAAACGATGCATGTGTAAGAGACATTACGACTGTGCTCTTTTTACGAAATGGGTTTGGTATCACCTGTAATAGTCCATCTGTTGCTTCTATTTTTTCTGATTCTTTAATACTTGTAGGATTGTTGATCTCGATAAGATTGATGTCGGTTGTGCCAAGATTATATGGCGATTGCTCAGCAGTCTGAATGTGATACACTGGCCACTGTATGGGACTCCAACTATGTGCAACACGTTCTTCATTTATGATATTCCAGCCTTGATAGTCACAGGCAACAGTATCGAGACTCATGACTACCTTCTTGGGATTACAATCAGCAGAGCCACCGGGTCCGTAAAGAATCGAACCAAAGAGGGAATCAATAATAAATATTTTCTGTATATTATGGGGTGTTACCACATCTCGAATCTGTTGATTGAGTGAAGGAATTCCTGGATTGACGTAATTATTGTGTGAAGGTACTGGACTCACTGAGCCATAGTGATTTTTCATAGTCAGAGTAATTTGAGCCTGGTTATGGTTCTTGAGCACTGCCACATTAATGAGATAGTCACTCATTTGACTTAATATACGACTCGGCTCTGTGGGACCCCCTGGTACATCGAGCGGACAGGAAGTATCATAACCAACTCCAGAATGATTTGTGCCAAAACAGCGTACCGTGTCTGGGTCATTACCATCGTAGAGCGTATATTCAGCGTAGGATAGCTCGCCGTCGGTTCTGTCCCACACTATTATATTGTTCCTTCGATAATTTCTATCGCCAAATTCCATCTGGGTCAAACCATTGACGATACAGGTGACAAATTCAGGATGCGTTGCTACATACCTATTTATACAATTTACCTTTATACCTATAATACTGTTTTCAGTTACACTCGGAAAGATGGATTTCCATGCATCACCGACACTGGAAATGCCAGTGAGTGTTTTTATTGATTCATCCATCATTACCTGCAGTACCGACTCATTGATAGTGCTTCCGGATGTTGCATTTTCATCAAAGCATTGTACCACACTACTTGCACGATAATTGTTAGACCGTGCTACAAAAGGGATCTTTGGTTTTGTGATTAATCCAACTGTTCCCACCCCAAGATATTTTAGAAACTCACGTCGTGAGATATCTTTCATAAACACCCCCTGATGCCATTCTTATTATTATACTGGAGGCATCTGAAATGTCAACCGTAAATCAGCACTCTCAGAAGGGTTTTACTATGATTTAATGGTGCGTACCCTTCTAATTATGGAATAGACACTGTAGCCAATGACAGAGGCGGCCACAATCCAAAACCAAAAAGGCAGGTTGTAGCCGAAGATGGCGACATAGGTGAATGGTAAAATCATGATGAGCCCGAGTATAATACCAAATACTCTCACTTGATTGAAATTTCTGCTTTTTAGTCCAGTGATTATCTTGTAAAATGAAAACCAAAACGGAATGACTCCAGCAAAATATATGATTGCGAAGATAATTGGGTTGACGCCGTGACTTGCTTCAATTTCGGTGAGCCAGCGTCTCAGATAATCGATCACAGAAGCTATCTAAAAGATGATTTGTTTAAATACTAAAAACTTTGAAAGATATTCGAGTCGTTCAAGTTTGAAACGGGCATCAGAGAGGCTAGTGCCAACCGTTACTGTGCCGTACCTGTGAATAACAACAATATCCTTCTTTTTTATTGTTTCACATACGGCTTTGGCAAGTTCGACTGAGCCAGGTTTGATGTTGGGTATGAAATCAACGTCCTTCAAGTTTTTTTCCATATTGGGGAGCGCACCTAGATTGAGTGCGCCTGGCTGTATGCCAATCAGATTTGTAAAGAGTGGATGGGCAAGGATGACAGCATTGACATCTTTTCTCATTTTGTATATACCGAGGTGCATTCATAATTCAATTGATGGTTCTCCTTTTGTTGCTTTTCCATTAACATTCACGGTGAGGACATCTTTCGGTCTGAGCTCATTTTTACACAATCCTTCTGCAGTGATGAGAATATCTTTGTCTGCCCTTACACTTATATTGCCATTTGCAGCATAAATATAGTTTTTTTCGTATAGAATTACGCCGGTCTTAATTATTTCTTGGACAAGGATGTCTTTCTTCATTCGATATATTCTTGTCCATCCATGTAGGGTCTCAAGACCTGTGGGATTTTAATGCGACCATCTTTTGTCTGATAATCTTCCAATATCGCAATAAAGACCCTCGGTGTAGCAAGACCAGAGCCATTCATTGTATAGACGTAGTCTATATACCCTTTTGACGTGCGGTAGCGGATATTAGCCCTCCGTGCTTGATACTGTTCATAGATACTCACCGATGAAACCTCAAGCCATTCCTTCATACCATAGGCATACACCTCAATATCATATGTTTTTGCTGAAGCAAATGTCATGTCGCCTGTGCATAAAAGCATGATTCGATATGGAAGTCCAAGCAATTTTACTGCTCTTTCTGCATCGTTCATTAATTTTTCAAACTCATCGTACCCATTTTCAGGTTTGGTATATTTGACGAGTTCTACTTTGTTAAACTGATGAACTCGTTTTATGCCGCGGACCTCTCTGCCATAAGAACCAGCTTCTCTCCGAAAGCAGGGCGTATAGGCTACATAGTAGATTGGAAGTTTTTTATCTGGGATGATTTCATCACGGTGTATATTGGTTAGTTGTACCTCTGCAGTGGGAGACAGATAGAGATCATCGCTGCACTTGTACATATCACTTTCAAGTTTTGGAAGCTGACCGGTTCCGTAGAGACAGTTGCTTGGATTCAATACTGGTGGAAATATTTCAACATATCCATGTTCCTTTGTATGGAGATCAAGGAAAAAATTTAATAATGCTCTTTCCAATTGTGCCCCACGTCCTTTGTAGAGAATAAAGCGAGAACCAGAAATCTTTGGAGACCGTTTAATATCCAAAATATCCAAGGCCTCTGCAATCTCCCAATGCGCAAGTACATCGAAATCTGGTTGCGGCGGTTCTTTCAGTCCTCGAATATATTGATTTTTTTCACTCCCCTTGCCTACAGGAACTGATTCATGGGGAATATTGGGTATCCATTGTATCTCTCGCGAGAATTTTTCTTCAATGCTTCTCTGTTTTCTTTCCAAATCCTTGATTGCATTCGAAAGTTCCTTTGCTCTCTGTATGAGTCCTTGAGGATGTTTCCCTTGCTGTTTCAACTTTCCGACTTTTTCAGACAGATCGTTGCGTTCTTTTTTCAAATTCTGAATTCTCGTCATCCCTGCACGTCTCTTTTTATCGAGTGCAATAATTTTTTCTAAGTTGATATTTTCGCCACGATCGATAATTGCCTGGCGAATGATTTGGCTATTTTCTTTTAGTAGTTTGTAATCGATCATCTGTGTATTATATTCTATTTTTGTAACTAGTCAACAGAACAAGGGGAAAGGTGACTGCTTGCTGTCGTTGCCTTGCAGTTATTGACAGAGCACCATATTTCGCTACAATAGAATATGCAGTTGAAATACGGTAATGATTTTATTGATGTCGAAATTGCGAGGCAAAATATACTCGGGGAATTGAAGCTCGAGAAGCGTACTCCCAAATCTTTGGATACATTGCTCAAGGAAAGCATACTCAATCCAATTGGCAGACCCCGTCTGGTTGATTTACTGCGCAGAAATCAACCACATGATGTAGTCATTATCGTCTCTGACAGCAGTCGCTCAATTGCAAACTACGCAAGGATACTGAGATTTTTGGTGGGTGAAATTGTCGATGCGGGCATCGATGAGAAAAACATAGAATTTGTTATTGCGCTGGGAACTCACCGAAAACATACAGTTGAAGAGAATAAATCATTATATGGAGATCTGGCTACTGATTTCCATTTTTCTCAGCACGACTGTCACAATAATTGTGTTTCAATAGGAAGAACAAGTACTGGTTTAGAGGTGCAGGTGAGTAAGAGGGTCAAAAATGCAGATTTTGTAGTTGCTACAGGTAAAATCAATTCTCATTATCTGGCTGGCTTCTCAGGAGGAAGAAAAGCAATTTTGCCGGGCATTTCTTCGTATATGACGATAAGGAATAATCATTGCAAACTGAGACGTGATGGAGTTGCGCTCGGTGCGATCACTAACAACATCGTTGCTCAAGAGATGGAAGAAGCATCACGCCTCTTCGGAATTAATTATCTGCTTAATATGGTTGAGACACCGGAGAATGACACTGCTCAAATCTTTTGCGGTGATGCAGCATTTGCATTTGAGCAAGGACTGAGGGTTTTTAGATCTATGCATTCCTTGGTACTTTCACAAAAGGCAGATAGTGCCTTTATTTCTGCTGGTGGTTATCCAAAAGACAGGACATTCTACCTTAGCCACAAGTCTCTCAATAGCGTGGTTAATATAGTCAAGAAAGGCGGCTCTCTTATTCTCATTGGTCAATGTCGTGAAGGATTTGGAGATGATAGATTCCTACGCTATTTGCTTAACAGTAATCTTGCTGGGCTTTTGAGCTATCCTGAGGAAAAAATTGAAGTTGGTGGGCATCGTGCATTTGCTACAGCAAAGATATTGCAGGATTACAAAGTCTATGTGCTTTCTGATTTGATATCAGAAGAACTAAACCAGATGCACTTTATTCCAATCAAAAATATAGATGAAGCAATTAATCACCTGAGAAAGGATTACGGTGATAACTTTACTTCCTATATAATACCTAACGGCACATCGATATTGCCTACAGTGACACATGTTAGCCGTGAGGACAGGAGGACGATTTGAGGTTATTAAAGAGAATTAAGGAAAGGGGGCTTCTATGATGCAGGTGTTGAGAAAAAAGACTCGGTATGTTTTGTTTATAGCACTTGCGGGATTCGCGCTTTTGATATTCTTCCAATGGGGTCTAAATATTACTGGCATAAGACAAGAGCAAGAAAAGAATATCGTAAAGGTTGACGGCATCCCCATATCTTATACTGAATATATGAAATATGCACAACAAAAGGAGCAACAATCTAGAGGAATCTCTCAGGATGAGATTTGGTATTCTATGATCGAAGAGATAGTTTGGAGTAACCTCTTGAAGGAAGAGAAAATGACAGTAAGTGACGAAGAGGTGTGGGCTGTTATTAGAAATAATCCTCCTCGGGAAATCTACGAATCTGAGTTCATGAGAGATGAGAATGGTGAATTTGATTTCAATAGATATTATGAGTTATTAAAAGCGCCACAGAGTCGTACCTGGTTAATGGAATACGAATACAATTTACGCAGACAGATTCCGCGAGAAAAACTTCGTACATTGACGTCAAGCTTTGGTTGGGTTTCGCCGTTTGAGGATAGCATGCTTATCGCGGCGCAAACGGTCGAATTTAATGTTTCGTATCTCAATCTACCTCTCTATCGTGCCCGGGTTCTACTGGATATATCAGACCAAGAGATGAGGGAGTACTATGCCAACAATGTGGAAGAGTTTACACAGCCAGAACAGAAGATCTTAAAGTATGTTTTTTTCGAGAGGAAGCCGTCTGCCTACGATACCCTGGAATCAAGAGAGCGCATCGAAGATTTTATTGATAGAGTCAATGATGGAGAAGATTTTCTTGAACTCGCTCAAGAGGTATCGGATGATACAAGTGTTGTTGTCAATTTTCAGAGTGAGGCAGAGCTCAAGCCCTATCTCGCTGCTGTATATAGGGGACTAAAAAATGGCGAGATATCGGACATCATACAGACCAGTCAGGGTTTTGAAGTCATAAAAAGAGTGAGCACGGGGTCTCTCTACAAAGTCACTACAAGAGTTGAGGTTTCGCCGACAACGAAGGGAGAGATCTATGATAAAATTATGTCTTTCAAGGACATCGCGCGAGAATGGGGTCTTGACTCAGCTGCTGCGGATTTTGGGCTTGTAGTACGTAAGACCTATCCATTGAGTAGTGATAATGTTACATTTCCAGTGCGCAATCAAGAATTTCTCGGGAGATTCGTCGCTGATGCCAAACAGGGGGAGATCGGTGGTCCGTTTAGTAGTTTTGGTGGCTATTATCTCTTTGTACTCGATTCCATTATTCCAGAGGCACGCCCACAATTCGCAAATATTATGCAAAAGATAAGGGCACAAATTGAGAGAGAGAAGGTGAAAGAGGTAATAGAGCAGAAGCTTGATGAATGCTGCGACAGATTAACTGGTGGTATGACAATGGAGAAGATTGCATCTGAAGACACGATTGTAACTTTCCACGAGAGTGAAGCGATGACTTTGGAACAGTTGCAAATGACATTCGGCGCTGAATTTGCAGGAGTGGTTATGGCTCTAGAATCTGGTCAATTCTCTTCGCCGCTCATAACCGATCTGGGAGGCTATATCATCAGGTGTGATACCAAGACCGTAGAGCCTTTTGATTCAACAATGGTTGCTGCGTTGCAGGTGAAAAGGCAGATGCGTCTGCGTATGCTCACAGACGATATTTTCACTCCGAAGAAGCTCGAGGACAATAGGGATTTGTTCTTTGAGTAATAACACATTTCAAAGTCCAAATTTCTAATCAATGCGAAATTATGAATGGTAAAAAAGAATGGTTGGCGTTGATCATTTAAACTTCAATTGATATTTGACATTCTGCACTAAGGGTTCTCTATTCCAATATATACCCTAACAGCCCCTTCCCGATTTCTACATCAGGAATTGCCTTTATTCTAATTTTAAAATCGTAGCGCCACGAATCTCCTAATTGATTGAAATTCAGTATCGCCTCCCAGCAGTGCAAATCTCGATGTAGGCGGAAGCCATAATCGACTAATTTCTTTTCCTGCCAATCATATCGTGCTGAGTAAGAGATGGACCAATTACGTGTTGGCTTTATATTTCCACTAAACCATATTTGATAAACACCATCCTTTACGTAGCTTTGATTTACAGTTAATGAGAAGAATTCACTCTGCAGGGATGTGTTATTTGTAATGGTGTATGTATACTCTCGTGTATAGGGATCGATTGACCCGTCGAGCTCTGATGCAAATCCTGCTATTGGCCTGGGAAAGGGGTTGAGGGGAAATTCGAGAGAGAATGATACCGTCGATAAAGAATCAGATATGAAGTTGTAGCCGCTGTTTAAATCAACCTGTGCAATTGTTTTTTTCTCTCGCTCTTTGCCAATTTTCGCTTCGAATACCTGATCGATGCCAAATCCTACCCTGTTTATACGGGAAAATGCGGGGATTCCATCTACTGTAGGGAATCTACCGAACGCAAAATCCGGCGTGTATGAGTAAGATAGTTTAGGGAGTACCTTATGGAGTATACCATGTATGCCCAAGAGTTCTACATTAAAGACTCGATAAAGATTTGTACTTGCGGTAATCCCAAAAGAATATCCCAGTCGTGCAGGTAATTTATTCCCTGCAGTATCTCGGTCGAAAATGGCGAGATCAAGGTCCGTTCTCGGTGAAATAGTCAACAGATTGAAAATGCTTCGCTGCATAGATGGTGCCGTATGGAGATTAGCCCCGGTTACCTCTTGTGATTCTTGCTCATTTACTAGTCGAATTCGGTTGACGTGTCCAGAGAGAGAATAGTTGATGGATGATAACAACATCTTCGATGCCGTGCTCAGCGTATAAAAAGGAAACTTTTCACGGATACTTGTTGTTGCCGTATCAACGAATTTTTCAACTCTTTCGTAGGAGAGGCTGTTTTTAAAGCCAGCAATAGCTCGGCTGATATTTGCCTGTGAAGTGATTTCCTTTTGTAGTTGGAGTAGTGTTGTTTCAGCAAAATCTTGTTGGTAGGTATTATCACTCAAATAATTTATATCGAAATTGAAACTCGAACCGAAGAGAAAATAATCAGATTTATTGCGCGCCTCGAGACTGTATCGCTCACGCTTGGTCTCATTATCTCTGATATATGATCCATAGACATTGCCTTTTGAGAATGGTGCGAAATTCCAGACTCCCTCAACATGAGGCATTATACCCTTTTTTTCCATTGCATCAATCTGGAATGTAATATCGGCATAATCTGAAATCACAAGATAGTAGGCGAATCCTCTGATATATTTCCCAAATGTACGAGAATTACCTGCACGAAATGGCAGAAGGCCTGATTTTCTTTTTGAGGAAATGGGCACAAACCAGAATGGTGCGGCGGCAACTGGAAAACCTTGGATGTAAAGAAATATTGGCCGCGCAATTACCATGTCGCCAAGATAGACTTTCATCTTTGGTGAGTAGAAATAGTAATGAGGCGGCGTATCACTGCAGGTTGTATATTTCCCAGAATAGGCATTGACGGTGTGCTCATCAATCCAGTAGATCTCTTTCCCCTCGAGAAATCCCTTCTCGATTTGAGTTTTGCCATCGGTCATTACTGCTTTTCTATTTTCAACATTGTAACGGAGGTAATTACCTTTGATAGAATCATCTATCTGCCTCAGATGACAATCACCAAATGCCTCGAGTTGGTTTTTGTCAATATGATAATAGGCACTATCACTTAATAATGTAATATCCTTATAGACTATAGAAGATGAATCTTTTAATATGATGATTGATTTTTCAAGGTCATAAATAATATTTTTTGCTGTATAACGAACGACGTTTACAGAATCACTGATTAGTGTATCATCGGGAGATTCAGGTCCTCGCTCCTGTGACAGGATGAGGAGCACAAAGAGGATCATTCCTTCAAGATTTCTTTGTAGCTATCCAAGACAACTTTGTAATACTTTAATGCCTTGTCTTCTTCACCCAACGTTCGATAAATATCGGCCAAGCCTTCGTTGATGGCAACGATAGTATCTAAATCTGCAACAGCCCTTTGACGCTGGCAGAGTTCGAGCGCTTGTGTATAATAATTGATGCCTGATTCATATCCGCCTTTTTTTATCGCGAGCCGTGCAGATTTCATCAAGTATTCGAGTGCTTTTTTGTAATTTTCTGCTTGCAGATAATGAAATGCTGCTTGCTCTTCAAATCCCTGAATACGGCGGTAATAATCAGCGAGATGCACATGTCGGCCTTTTTTGTCTGGAATCAGGTTATATATTTCGTTATGGAGAAGCGTTGATGCGAAAATATAATTATTGAGATATCGCTCTAGGTATTTTCTTTCGACAAAATAGTCGAATAGATATGAGTATTTTTTTTCTATAGGCAATTCATCTGAGTATATATCGACACCAGCAATCGCGAGACTGAACAGAAATTCTCTTCTACTTTCTTCCAAGAGTTCAACTCTTCTTTTTATTATGGTGGTCGTATCATGAAAGGGCAGGCCAAAATGAGTGAGTGCAGCTTCACCACTGTACTGGTTATAGAAATATTGCATTTTTTCCTCTCTATAGAGCTGAAGATACTGATTGACATGAAAGGGTGTTGTAGGCGGCAGATCTATGCTTTCACCGGTTACTTTTTCAATAAGAGTTTCGAGTTGTTTTATGTCAATACCTCTTAACTCAAATTCCTTTAGTCCAGAGATGTTGACTTGAGGCACAGAAGAGGAGAAAATGAAGCAAATGTTTTCGTCGACGAGCTTTTCCATTAAGTGTTGCATAAAATTGACTGAAGATGCATCCATATTTTCAATGTCTTCTATGATTATGACGACAGGTTTATTCCATGAAATGCGCTTTACAACCTCTGCGACGCACTCGGTAATGATTTCGACCCTCTTTTTTAGTTCCAGCTTTTCCAGAATTGATTCTTCTTCGTACGAGCCTAAAAAGTCAAGGATGGCGAGATACGATGTTCCAATATCCACCATTTCCAATTCTCTCAATTTCTCTTCGATCGTTCTCTGCTTCTCTTCAATTTTTTTCACGGTGTGAACTCCTAAGATCTGGTTCGCGATATCAGTTATTGGCTTGAGTGTTCGACCCAAGCTATAGGAGGGACAAAATGTTCGGTAGATTTCCTTATTATCCCAGTCAGCAGTAACTTGATTGAGGAAAGCTGTTTTGCCACTTCCTTTATTTCCGACTACGAGAACTGCGTTCGAGACCCTCAGAAGATTTTGCAGAGCTTCGGCTTCATGCTTTCGATATATGGTTATTTCCTCATGCCTCTGTTTCGGAAACTTCATTTCGCCGACCGGTTGCTCGATTTGATATACGAGAATTTGGCTTGACATGCCTTCGATCGAAAGCATACCGAGAGAGGTAATATCAAAACTTTCAATTACCTGCTGCTCTATTTCTTCGGAAATGAGCACTTCTCCTAATTTAGCGATCTTCGAAAGTCCCTTGGCGAGTCCGATATACTGAGAAAAGCCGAATCGTGCCTCAGGATAACCCTCCCTCAATTTGAGAATGCATGATAGCATACTTATGTCCTTGCTTTGACCAAAGATGAGATCCTTTTCTGCCTCGAGGCTTTGATCAGTGAACTTCTCTGTTGACTCGATGAGGCTATAGAATTTCTCTTTTGACAAACCGCGAATGAAGATACTAAAGAAATAATTCATGTTTAGAACAATTGACTACTGATATGATTCATAACCTAAATGGTTTAGTAATGAGTGTCCTTATAGGATAAAACTTGAATTCTTCTTTTGCATTCATAGTAGCAATCATTATGTCCGGAGCAAATTCACTGAGAACCTGCAGACATGCCCCACAGGGAGTGATAAAATCAACCTGTGGTGAATATAAGAGGAGTAAACGAAACTTCTGCTCGCCCTCCGAGACTGCCTTGAACAGGGCAATTCTTTCGGCACACATGGTAAGTGAATAAGAGCTGTTTTCTATGTTCACACCAGTATAAATCTTGCCATTACTACAGTATAATGCTGCGCCAACCGAAATGTGAGAATACGGTGCATAAGATGATTTTATGACTTTCTTAACCATACGAATTAGTTTCTTTGATAGTCCTTTTTTACTGGATGCAGCTATCGAGGAAATCTTGGCCATTTTTAATTCCATTTAATTTCAAGTATCGTGCAATGGTTTTCGCCAGATCTGAGAAGGTTTTTCGTGTGCCTAAATTGCTCCCGTTATACTGAGGGGTTAACGCGAGAATAGGGACATACTCTCGGGAATGATCGGTCGACGGTGTTGTCGGGTCATTTCCATGATCTGCCGTAATGAAGAGCATATCATTTTTTCTGACCTTCTTTACAATCTTTGCTATCTCTGGATCAATTTCAATTAATCCATTCTTAAAACCCTCGACATCATTACGATGTCCCCAGTCCATATCAAATTGTACAAAATTAGCGATGATCAGTCCGTCGCTAATTGCATCCATCGCTTGGAGCACCAATGCTGCGCATTCTCGATTATTCACTGAATGGTATGATTTCGTGTAACCACGATGACCGAATAGCTCATCGATCTTGCCTATTGCTATGACATTGTATCCGTCATCTTTTGCAATATCTAAGAGCGTCGGTTCTGGTGGAGGCAAGGAATAGTCACGCCGGTCTTTGGTGCGATAGAAGCGTGGTGACCTCCCTGCAAATGGACGGGCAATCACCCGAGCGACACCGTGTTCTCCTTGTAGCAGCTCACGTGCAACCTTACAAAATTCATAGAGCGTATCGAGGCTAAATACATCAACATGGCATGCTATTTGAAAGACACTGTCCGCAGAGGTGTAGACAATCGGTCTTTTGGTCTTTATGTGTTCTTCTCCGAGTCTTGCAATAATCTCAGTGCCTGATGCCGGAATATTCCCGAGAATCTTATGGTGTATCTTCGATTCAAATTGTTGTATAATTTCTTCCGGAAATCCCCTGGAGTATGTTGGAAATGGTTTTTTGAGTATTAATCCGAATAATTCCCAATGGCCGGATGTTGAATCCTTTCCCGGTGATCTTTCTGCCATCTTTCCAAAATGTGCACGAGGGTTCTCCACTCTGTTTACTCCCTCAATACTACTTATGTTACCCAATCCGAGTTCTTCGAGTACCGGCAGTTTTATACCACCACAAGAGTGGGCTAAATTAACCAAGGTGTTACTTCCTTCATCCCCATATTCAGCAGCATCAGGCAGTTCCCCAATCCCCACGCCGTCCAATACGATCACTATTGCCCTCTTCATCAGAGAAATTATATATAGAATTCTCTATTTGTAAAGGCAGATATCTGCAGAGTTTATATACGCTTTTATTGATG
>Ga0209636_10000847_pt1 | contig 30413 bp, 31 predicted proteins | sample DeeMarSWOR152_54_FD_187464 | JGI IMG/M metagenome (GOLD analysis project Ga0209636, IMG submission 187464) | Marine sediment microbial communities from White Oak River estuary, North Carolina - WOR-1-52-54 (SPAdes) (version 2) | ecosystem: Environmental > Aquatic > Marine > Intertidal zone >...
CCCTTCGGATGGTTCGAGCCATAGATAGCCTCTCTTCTACATCGAGATAGGCGCTAGGTTCATCGAGCAGATAGAGTTCAGCTTCCTTGGACAGGCAGGCAGCAATGGCAACCTTCTGAAGTTCGCCTCCGCTAAGTTCGGTTACGTCGCGATCGAGAATCGGCTGCACGCTTAGGGGTTGAAGAATTTCGCTTCGATACCAGCTGGATGCAAAGTCTTTCTTGGCTATGCTCTTTAAGAGGTCTTCAACACTTCCTTCATATTCCGATGAAATGTATTGAGGCTTGTAACTAATCGTAAGCTTATCTTGTGAAGGGATCTTTTCATCTGAATCTTCAATTCCCGCTAGGAGCTTTATGAAGGTGGTTTTTCCAATTCCGTTTGGTCCAAGGATCCCGATGACTTCGCCTCGCTTTGCCTCGCCGGGTTCTACCGACAGTTCAAATTCTTCGTATGATTTCTTTGCTTTGTCCCACTTTAGCAGCGTGTCACGCGCCACTACGCCTGCAGAAGGAGGTTTTACGTGGAAGATGATCTGATCTTTCCGGAAACGAACGTTTTCATCTGGGATAAAGCCCTCCAGGTATATGTTGATTCCTACCCTTACTCCGTGAACATGTGAGACGATGCCGTAGACACCAGGCGCTCCGTAAAAAATACAGATTTGATCGGACAAGTAATCTAGGATTGCAAGGTCATGTTCCGCCACAATTATGGTTTTTCCATTTTCCCTGAGGTTTCGTATAGCCCTAGCGGCTTGGAGGCGCTGTTTCACGTCTAGATAGCTGGACGGCTCGTCGAACAGGTAAACGTCGGCATCTCGACAGATGGTAGCCGCTATTGCAACCCTTTGAAGCTCGCCTCCACTTAAGACGTTGATTTGGCGATCCCAAATTGTCTGAAGCTCTAGTTGCTCAGATACTAGCTTTAACCTGCTGCGGTCACCAACTTTTTCAAGAAGATCCCCCACTCTTCCCGAAATTATGCGGGGAATTCTGTCAACATACTGAGGCTTGTGCACAACCCTAAGCTCGTTGTCACTTAATCTTTGAAAATAATCTTGAAGTGTTGATCCACGGAAGTGGCGAACTAGTTCAGGCCAGTCAGGAGCCTCTTTGTAGTTTCCAAGGTTTGGCTTAGTCTCTCCAGAAAGGATTTTGAGGGCTGTGGTCTTTCCAATTCCGTTTTGTCCCAGTAGTCCCAACACCACACTCGATGGAGGTATCGGAAGGCGAAACAGCTTGAAGGTGTTTGGGCCAAAACGATGGCTGCATTCCTCTTCGAGTTCATCTGGAAGATTAACGATGGAGAGAGCCTTGAATGGACACTTTCTTACGCAGATGCCGCATCCCACGCAGAGAGGTTCCACCACGAGTGGTCTTTCGTTCTCGAACCGAATAGCCTCAATCCTACTTCTCACCGGAGGGCAAAATCGATAGCAAACCCTTCCACAACGCTTGGGCTTACATCGATCTTCGTCTAGCACAGCAACCCTTACCATAGGCCTCTCCACTTGCTGTTGGATGTAAAAGGATTGAAGCAGATAAACATGTTTGAGTCTGACAACGTCTAATGTTCCAAAATTATGATAAAAAGTGTTAGCGGAAACAATGGATCACAAAATCCCCATTCTTCTTCCTCTTCTACCTTTTGACCTCCACTAATGCGTTCGCATACTCACTTGTGTTTCCAGGAGAGCAACTCTAGCTTTTTTGAGCGTTCCTATACGTCATGCGCGCGCATGAAAGACTGTGAATTTACCACCACTTTACCAGTTTAGTTATTTGCCGCCTGATCTCTACAAATTTCGGATCCGTATAGTCTCTAGGTCTGGGTAAGTCAATTGGGATAACCGCCTTCACACGAGCTGGAAGCTCAGTGAAAACCACGACTCTCTCGGCGAGATACACCGCCTCTTCAATGTTGTGGGTAACAAAGATCACGGTTCTCTTGAGTTTTTCCCAAATCCTCAGTACTTCTTTCTCCATATAATATCGCGTCTGAACATCCAGATACCCGAAAGGTTCGTCCATCAGTAGCAGATCGGGATCCATCACGAATGCTTGGGCGATGGCCACCCTCTGCTTCATACCGCCTGAGATTTGGTGAGGATAATATTCCTCGAATTCATCTAAACCCACGAGACTGATGATCTTCCTCACCTTATCGTGAATCTCATTTTCGGAGAGGCCCTGTTTAAGAACAGCCTTTTTGATCTCTAATCCGAATCTTACATTGTCACGGACATTTCTCCAAGGTAAGCAGGATGGCTCTTGGAAAACAAAAGATATGTTGTGTTTCTGAGGGTCGATGGGTTCATCGTTGATGAGAACAGGATTGCTGTTAGTAGCGGAGGTGAGCCCAGCTATGATGTTGAGTAAAGTGGTTTTGCCACAACCAGTTGGGCCGCAAATACACAGAAACTCATTTTCGTAAACACGGAAACTGACGTTGTCTAAGACCAGCAAGTCTCCAAAACGCTTGATGACGTTTTTGACGTGGATCTTCACCGTTTTCTCCTTCGCGGCCGTTTTTGTCATTGTCTTAGACAACTACTTCCCATCTCCACTTGAAGAGCCGCTTTTCAATTCTTACAAGAACCTCATTCATGGTGAATCCGATAATGCCGATCAGCACCATGCCGACTATAGAATACTCTATCATAAGCAGCTGTGCGTATTTCAATATTAAGTAGCCTAACCCTATCATCTCTCCTCCAATCATTTCGGCGGCCACAATGCACATCCACCCTACTCCTAATCCTACCCGCATACCGGCGAGAATTTCAGGCAGAACCGATGGTATCACTACATGCCGGACTATGTAACCCCTATCGGCGCCATTAACTCTGGCAACGTTAACGTGAACAGGGTTTACTCTTGGGATACTTGTAAGAGTGTTTATGAGAATCGGAAAGAAAGCTCCAAGCCATATTATGAAGACGTACCGTGAGAAACCTCTAAGAAGTACAATGACCAGCGGTATCCAAGCTATAGGTGGTATATACCGGATCGGTTCAATTACAGACCTTGACCCCTCATAAGTGATGGGGAATAGACCCATGATCAACCCTAACGGAATCCCTATCAGGCATGCAAGACCAAAACCAGCTCCGATGCGAATTAAGCTCACCTCAATATGAGCCAAGAGCGAGTAGCCATCCACATCTCCATGTTTTGCCAGATCAACGAATGCCCTCATAGTTTCTATAACATCTGGAAAAAAAGGAGATTCAATTATGGTAGCCATCAGTTGCCATAAGCCGATGAACCCGAGGATGACTAGTATGTTTAATATTTTGTCAGAGACAACTATCTTCTTCATTTTTATCTAGCTCTCGAACCTTCAGAATTCTCAAGGGTGTCGACGAAACATTGACATCCCTGCCTTCAATGCTATGCTCCAGATTTCAGAGTAGGAACCCGAAGCTAATAGACTTGGACGTTTAAGTTCCTCATCCAGTTCCTCGACGAACGAATTATCGATGGCTTCACTCAAGAACTCTTCTATGTCGGGGACATCGTCACTCTTTATCTTACCCGCCGCGATTTGTCCATCTAACATGATTCTGCAACTGTCTATATGCACGAGTGGTGGATACGGATGCTTTACAACAGGGTGGGCTGCCTCAACTAAGTCGAGCGGCAAACCTGAGTAGTCAGCGATGAGCTCTTCAGCTTCGGAAGGGCTCTCCAAGACCCACTTCATGGCCTTCATGTGCCAACGGACAATTCTTCTAACGATATATGGTGCGTCCCTCACCCAGTCGCCGCGGACTGCCACAACACAACACTGGTGGCCTTCTAGGATATCACTCGAAGTGAGTAGTGTATGCGCCCCACGAATTTCTTCTAAAACTGCACGTGTGGCGTGAGGCTCCCAAGCGATATAGCCATCAATTTCACCTGTTGAAAGTTTTTCCTTCAAAAGGGTTACCGAGGCGCGGTGGACACTAAATGTGATGTTGTACGTCTCTTTAATTCTGTCTAACATGTAGTCCTGTATTGAACCAATACCTGGGGAACCAATAATTCTGCCTTGTAGGTCGGTGACATCTTGTATTTGTTCTTCAACGACTAGAGACGAACCTTCTGTATTCGATGAAGCTACGGCGATTACATCTACTCCAGCGGCACGAGCAGTTAAGAAAGGTACTGCTCCGACATAGGCAACATCGAGCTCTCCAGCGGCGAAGTGCTCCATCTCCACTGAACCATAGGAATATTCGCTGTGAATAACTTCAAATCCTTCATTCGCAAAGTAGTTTTTCTCCTTGGCCACTGCCCAACCCGGTTGATGAAGTTGATCAGCTAAGAGATGTCCTACGCGCAAGGTGATCGGTTTGAAAGGCTTCTCTGAAGTTCTGGAGAGCCAGTAATACGCCCCAGTTGAAGCTATTGCCACCACGATAATAACTATCACTGCAGAAACATGCACCTTGGACATTCTCTTTTTCACCTATCATCGACGCTTTCTTCCAAGTTCTTAAAGGGGCGAAGATTTATAAATGTGACGATTTTTATGTACAATAAGGCAAGAAAGGCACCAACAAGAATACATTTGGGAGAATATATCATGAGTAAGTTATCCTTTTGGGAAGAGGTAGTTCACTCGAGTTTGAGGTCTGATGAAAAGTTTCGAAAGGCCTTGAAAAGATCTCTGGAAGAATCACGAATAGATGCCAAGAGGTTCAGCAGACTTTCAGGGGTTTCAGAGAGTTCGCTTTACAAAATTCTCTCAGGCGAGAGGGCTAATCCCCGCCTCTCCACGTATCGCAAAATCGTGAAAGCATTGAAGCAGTTGGAGGGCGTTGAGGAGGGCGAGCCCTTCGTTGCTGTCATCGCTGCTCGACCAACGCTGGATGCCATTGGAACGAGATACGTACAGGTTCAAGATCGTAAAATTAGGCTTAGAGAGTACGCCGCTACAAGTATCGAGGAGGTTATAATCGCGGCTGTTCGAGCGCAACACGAGGGGGCTAAAGCAATAGTTTGTGCTCCCATCGTCAGCACCACTGTTGAAAAGATAGCAAAGGTTCCCGTGTCTGCGTGTCCTGTTCTGCAGTGTCGACAACCGTTGTTAAAGGCTGCCGAAGCTGCTGCCTCAAAGATTTTCTAAGACCAACGCTGCGCGGGGACTCTATGCGAATCCTGACGGCAAAAGAAGACAACATTCTGAGGGCTTCACGAACAATAGCCCGTGGAGGGTTAGTTGTCTATCCAACCGATACTGTGTATGGACTGGGTTGCGACCCTTTAAACATAGAAGCGGTTACACGAGTCTTGAACGTAAAAGGAGAAAGGGAAAAACCTTTGCCCATACTCGCATCTGACATTGACAGTGTTAAGAAGATAGCCTTCATGTCTGAAAGGGGTGGAAGGATTACAGCGAGATTTTGGCCTGGACCCCTCACAATCGTTGTTCCGAAGAAACCTGTTCTTCCGAACCTTGTTACTTGCAACCTCAACTCGGTTGGGGTGAGAATTCCTCAACACGAGGTAGCGTTAAGGCTTATCAGTCTTTCTAACGGATTGCTCGTAGGGACAAGTGCCAACAAAACAGGAGTGAAGCCGCCACGTACTGCTCGAGAGGCTGCTGAACAGTTGGGAAAAGAGGTGGACCTGATTCTGGATGGAGGGCCCGCCTCCCTTGGTGTCCCATCAACCGTGGTTGACCTGACTCAGGAAAAACTGAAAGTCCTTCGCGAAGGGTCCATAAGTTTAGAAGCGCTTGTGAACACCTAGTCAAGTATTCGCCTAATCGCTAGACTCCGCGTCAACGTTGGGTTGCTAACAGAGCCATATGCTCAATCACCAAGTCGATCAGCGCCTTCTTTTCAGAAGCTTCTTTCTCGAGCATAGTTTCCAGTTCAAGGTCGGAGATGCCAAAAAGCTCCCTAATGCTCTTGACTTTTCCCTTGGTTATTTCAAGGACGCTCTCGTCGCGCTCACCCATCGTTAGCCTAGAAACGGCTTTCAAAGTAGAAGTTGCCATCTGTTTTGTGTCAGCGATGATGAGAACTGCGACCTGCGATGAGTCAGGTTTTATCCCGAGCAGCTCCACGGCTTTCTCGATCTGTCGTTGAGCTGAGGCGTAGAGAAGCGTTTCAACAGCCAGGTTTTTCGAAATGTTTGTTTTGTTTCTGAAGGCATTCAACCCATTAAGAGCAGCAAAGTATAGGTGTTCCCAGCCTGCCACCAGCTGAGCGTCGAACAACTGAACATGGGCGTCTTTCACTTCCCTTCGAACTGCACCGAAGAATTTGTTGCTGTCTTCAATCTTTACGTTTCTGAAGCCGTCTATGGCGAGAAAACTGTTGAACGTTTCCATCTTCTTAATCAAGTCTGCTCCTCAGCCAATTCTTGGATGAACCGATCCACAAGTTTCCGGTTTAGTCCAGACTGCACCAGTTTCTCCACGGCTTGCTCGATCGATTTTCCTTGAATCCTATATTGTTTGAGAACCTGTCTAATTGCCTCCTTTCTCTCCCAAGGAAAGATTATCCAGCGGCTCGTCTCCTTTCCGTACCAGTCTGGAACCACAAGGCTCCAAGGCTTGTAGTAAACCGTCAGAATCTTAACGTCTTTCGCACCGTGTTCACTCAGATGCGCCTGAACGAGACGCAGGCTCTTACCCGTGTCGGCGACTTCATCGATTACGAGAACCTTCTTCCCCCTCACAGATGTGGAAATTGGCTGCGTTATCATGGGTTCACCCTTGGTTTTAGCAACCCCTAGATAGAATTCGGCCTTGATGTTTGCGAGGCCGGGATTTTCAAGAAGATCAGACATGATACGTGCAGGAGGCCACCCGCCACGTGAAACGCCTACGATCACGTCGGGTTTGAAGTTGGCTTTTCGAACCTTGTCGGCGAGGACTAGCAGTGACTCATAGATTTGGTCCCACGTGGGAACTTCAAACTCTAATTCCGAACTCAAGATGCTTTTTCCTCCAGAGAGGCAAGAGTAGGTGAACCAGCTAAGTGATTTAAGCCTTGTCGCCTAGGGTGCACGAAAAAAGGCTTACTGTTCTGCTCTGACGATTTTTGGGCGCATGAACTTGGCGCAGCTGGAGCATTTTCGTCGAGAGAGTGTTCGGACCCGGGGGTAGCCCATAGACTTCAAGTGCGCTTTAGAAAGGGATTCGCTCCATTGATGTTTGCAGAAGGGACACTCTAGCAGCACTGAAGCTTCCTCAACAACAGTGACTCTTTCTCTTCTGCCAACTAGAATAGCAACGCCTCCAATGAGCAACACGAACCCAAAGATAGTGTAATGTATCAACCGCAGTCCGATCCCAAGGGCGATATCATCGTGAGGAGTTGTGAAAAGAGAGGTCTCGAGAGCCGAGAGAATGTCTTGAGAACTGTAAACTTCATCAGTATACGTCTTCCATACCACTATAAGCAGCATCAGTGCCCCTATGATGCAGAGGGCAAGTGCGAGTGTGTAGCCAGGCTTCTTCCTTAAGATAGTTCTTTTCATAAATCATCAACCTTAGTTGTGAAGTTTAGTTTATTTGTTTTATGAACAACTCATAACAATCTGCTTTTGCGTGTGTGCAGTTGAGGCATCCGAGAGTCCATCAAAGTTTTTTTGGAGATCTAGGATGCGCTCTCTAAATGCCTTTAGAAGAGGATGAACCAAGATGGTAGTTGAACTCTACGCGATTATGTCAGTTCCTGTAAAGCCCTTAAGCGCTTCACTATGTTTGGATGTGAGGAAAGAACTTCCGCTATTCTGTCAAGTGTAGTGACTCTTCTTCTGAGAACGTCCTCCACGAGTTTCCGATCAGTTCCAAACTGTCTAGGTTGTGCGATAGCGGCGGTGTCTAGTTCTGCGCGATCAGGGTCTGCGATGAAAAGGGACTTGAAAGAGCTGAAGTTGCTGGTGTCTCGCCGGCTCCTTTTCATTCTCCCGGAGGATTGCACGATCTTCGCCAAGCCTTCGGAGAGTTTACGTGGGCCGTCTTCAACCGTAGCGGCGCTGTGGCGATCGGCGTAGTATTCCCGCAGTCGGCTTAGGTAGAGGGTAAATATGTAGAGAATCCAATAAACTAACATGCTCGCGAGGCCTATGACTATGGCTACTCCGCCGCTGCTTCTTTCATCTCTGCGTCCATACATAGAAGAAAGTATCATGGAGTACCCAATGAAATAGAATACAGCTGGCAGAAGAGAGACAAACATCATCACTTGCACATCTCTATGTTTTAGGTGTCCCAACTCGTGCCCGACTACTGCTTCAACTTCTTCGTCCTCTAAGGTTTCCAGAAGCCCTTTTGTGATCGCTACTCTGGTTCCAGCAATGGGTGAGCCATAAGCAAAAGCGTTGGGTACAGGGATGTTCGCTGTCATAACCCGAGGCATTTTGATGCCGCTTTTTTGGCTTAGCCTTTCTACCATTGTGTACAGTTCTGGGTTTTCTGATCTTGACACTCTTCGTACGCGATACATCATGTCTATGAGGTAGGGAGCGAAGAGCCACTGAGCTATGTTGAAAAGTACGACAAAGACTAGCAACGTTAGGAGGTTGAAAGCGCCGGTTAGGGAGAGAAGGATGGTGAAGAAGAGGCTGGATACGCCTATGATGATGGCTAGAGTTCCGAGCATGGAAAATCGAAGCTTCCATATGCTCATGGGCTTATCCTCTGAAGAGACTTCGAAGAGAAAACACTATTTATCTTTTGCTGTTTTTTGTTGGTTTCTCTCTTCTATAGATATTAGGGAAAGAAAATCCATTCGAACCCCGGCGAGAATGAAGGTGTTTCATTAGGTCTTGTAACTTGTTCTTCGCGGTGTTAGCGAGTTTTTCAGTGATCAGTCTCTCCGATGTAGCTTTCTCCAGTTTTTCTTCATCCAACTTTCTTACTGTCCCGTTCGGCCAAATACAAATGTCAACCTCTAGGTCCACGTAGCGAATTCCACGCGGATAGAGTTCTATGGGGGTATTCAGGTTAATGTATGTCCCCTTGTATTCTCCTTCCTTCGACAAATACCGTGTTTCGAAATGCCAATCTCCAACCTTGGCTTTGGTAATGGCGCGGTCTCCAGGATCTTTCGGCGTTCCAAGGCCGTCGTAAACCCCTTTTTTCTCAAAAACTCGGCTCAGACGAAGCGATGACTGATCATGGTTAAAGGCGTCCACCAAAGCTTCTCCCAAATCCAACACCTTCCCGTCAAGTTTTACATGCTCCATTGATATCACAGAACCCACTGTAGGAAACTCTGCTTCCACAGTCTGTTTGAAAACGTCTTTCACCTTTGCAGGAGAATAGCATTTCTCCAACAGTCTCTCCGCCATGTCTAGCGCCAATGAAATCCGTCTTCCACACGCCTTGTAGTAGTGATGCCCTTCCATCGTTGGTGCAACACACCTACGAAACTCATCTAGCTTCATCTTTGACAGGGAAGGAAACTCCACATTCAGAAAGCTCCGTCCCTCCCATAGCATTGCAGGCGCTTCTACACGCTCGGCTTGCTCCACAACAGCTCGTCTCTCTCTAGCTAGGCGTGTGACTTCCTCCCGCAGCATTTCATCCGACTGACGGGCAGCAGCAGTACGCCAAAGAATTCCCCAGTTTGGAGGGATCAGCTCCTCCCCAAGTTTCTGGAGCCGGAACCTAATCTGGGGATCTCGAATCTTCTGGCTGACCCTAACTAGACGCTCAGGCGTCAAAACCGCGTATCTCCCAGGAAACTTCATCGCTGTGGTTAAGATCGGGTTTCTAGCTCCCATCCTTCTTCTCTCAACCTGAACCACAATCTGCTTCAGCTCAGGATTCACGACCTCTATGTTCGCGATCTTGCCCAACACTACCCCAATGTCAACTACGAATGCGTGACTTCTGCGATCCTCCTCTTGTATTAACCCCTTGTAAATTCCATCAGCTGTGACCGCCCACCTCCTAACTATGACGTCGTCCAAGCGGGACTGCGCAATAGAGCAAAACGTGTTGATACTTTCAGCTTTCCCCAGCGCCTGAACTCCCTGTCGATCAAACCGATCATTGACGTCAAGATCAGGCGGCTCATCGCATTCGTCTAATCCGAATCTTTCCCTCAGGGTGATCGAAGGTTGAACAATGTCGAACCCATTGTCAAGAAGAAGCTTCGTCAAAGCAGTTGAATATATTCCTCGAACCCGAGCCTTCGCCATCATCGTACCTCCTCTGCTACGCTTCAATCTTCCCAATTCGATAAAGATTGCCAAGCCTGGTAACTTGAAACTTCACACCTAAAATCTTCTGGGTAAGCCAAAGGTTTGTGTCCAGATGGGCAGTCATGGAACGAGCGAGATAGACCGAGTTGCCCTCAGCCAAAGCAACGTAGGGGACCAGCAGATCAGCGAGATGCGTATCAACTGTGGCCTTGGCTTCTATCTCCTTGAAGAGGTTCTCAGCGGCTTCACGACCTACCACCTCGCTGACTTTGCGAAGTTCGCCAACAGCGTCGCCTCCCAACAGCACGTCCGCACTGCTTTTTGCCCATAGTACGAGCGAGCTTCCTTTCTGAAGCGGATTGGACATATCGTTAACCACTTCAATCTCTGCCTCAAAACTGCGGGCCCTGAGATACTGGTTGGCTGCCCTAGCTTGGCGCTCCGCAACCTTCCGATCTGCTAGAAAGGTGCATACAGAAACTCCACGTAGCTCCTCTATTTTTCCAAACTTGTCAAGTCGCAAAGGATCCAGTTTTTGGCAAGGCTCAACCTCCATTGAAACCTCTCCCATGCCTTTGGGATAGTAACCATATTTTCGGATGGTTAGAGAAACCTTCAAACCCATTCGCTCAAGCATGGGAAGAAGCACGTGTTTCAGATAATTTATGGTGGGGGCATGACGAACATCGGTGCCACCCTTCACCACGTGAATGTTCGCTGTGCGTTTGGCACAGACACAAAGCGGCAACACTGTCAACAAGAGCATGGCGATGCTCCCAGCAGTTCCAATCTCAGCACGTATTTCGCCTCCTTTGATCTCGCGAGGCTCAAACCAAAGTTCACGGGAACCCAACGTGGCACCCCTAATCTCCGCACTGCAAAGCCTCGCCGCCGTAAGTGCAGCCTCAAGATGCTGAGGCCGCAAACCTGGCTGACTTCGATTTTCACGGATGTTGTAAATGTGCAACGGCTCACCAAGAATGCCAGCTAGGGCTATTGCCAGGCGCAAGATGGTGCCGCTCCCGCTCTTTTGGCTGCCGTCAACTTCCAGCACTCTCAAGCCTCCGATTGATCATTCTCGATTTAATCTAAAAGCTTCTTCGACGCTGCAATTAAGAGCTCACTTTTTCTGGTTTTCTCCACCAATCAATTGTCGATTTCTTCCTATGCGCGCGTGGTCTAATTTTGAAATAAATTATAAGGCAGAAACGAAAAAGTAGTAAAGAGGCTTGATCATGAGCGAAAAGAAGTTGAGTGAGGAAAAGCTACTTCAACGAATCGACGAGCTTCTCAGCGTTCTGAATATGATATCTAGAGACCTTACAGATGTCGCGAAACGTTTAAGGGAGACCAGCCCTCCCACCGTTGCGCCTACTGAAGAAGCGCAAACAATCGACAACGCTAAAATGTTGTTTCCTGAGGATTTAGAGAAAATGTTAACTTTTGAGGAAACAGGAAACTACATTGTGATAAAGCCGCGCCAATACTTGGGATCCGAAAACTTCGCCAAAATCGCATCTATCGTCCGCGACGCAGGAGGAGAATACATCAGCGCGGGAAAAGAGTCTCATTTTCGAATTTTCAAGCAGTGATCAACCGAAGTTACCGTTTTCCATGCACACACATGGCAGAGGCTTTTGAGCCATCTCTTAGTTGGGTCTCCAAAATTTCGACGTGTTTGTGGGCAGTAAAGGCTTTTCCAATATCGCCTCAGTCCTCTTTCGGAGTAACAACGATCACTTGGCCAAGCTCTTCTAAATGCTTCTCCAGGACGAACAAGCCGACGGATTGTATGTCATCGTCGTTGACTAACAGAATAAATGGCATTTACCTTCATCCTAGGTTGACCCTGACGATATCTATCATAGAGATAAACCTTTGCCAATGACAAAATTCGTCAGATTAAGGAGCTATATCTGTAGCGAACCCTGAAGTCTTTGAATTCACCACTGTAAGGCTCCCACTGAACGTCAACCCGCGTTACTATAGCTCCTGGCGGACCTCTTCTACAACATTCAATTAACCGCTCCACGTCACCCCTTTCCCCCTCAAAAATAGCTTCCACTCTTCCATCTGCCCGATTTCGCACCCACCCGGTAATGCTTCTTTTGGCTGCCTCACGTTGAGTTTCCAACCGAAAGAAAACACCTTGGACCCTTCCCGTCACAAAGAGGTGGCACCTAACCTTGGTCAATTTTCTTCATCCTTTCCGCATTTTAACCGCCAAAACCTTAAATATTTGTCACCTAGAAGTGAGTTTCTACTGTTCGAAAGCTGAAAGCTCCCTAAACCGTTTAATTGATAGTGATCTATGCTATAAACAGGGGATAGCAATGACGAAGGTTCACACTCCTCTTATCATCGTGAACTTCAAAACGTATTCTGAAGCCACTGGCAAGAAGGCTCTCGAACTAGCTAAGATGGCAGAAAAAACCAGTTTAGCAACAGATGTCTACATCGGTTTGTCTCCTCAGTTCACCGACATCCCGCCCATCGCTCGCCTTGGATCCGTTCCCGTTTTCGCGCAACACATCGATCCAGTGAAGCCTGGAAGTTACACAGGCCATGTTCTCGCCGAGTCAGTTAAGGAAGCTGGTGCAGTAGGGACACTGATCAACCATTCAGAAAAGCAATTGAAACTCGCCGACATAGAATCGGCTATTGTAAGAGCGCGCGAAGCCGAGTTGGTTTCAGTGGTCTGTACCAACAGCACCGCTGTGAGCGCAGCAGTAGCCGCACTTGAGCCCGACATGATCGCCGTGGAACCACCTGAGTTGATTGGAACGGGGATCCCAGTGTCAAAAGCCAAGCCGGAAGTGGTGACAAAGGCAATTGAGCTAGCCAAGCGTGTAAACCCAGAGGTTATAGTCCTTTGCGGCGCAGGGCTAACAACGGGAGAGGATGTATCTGCAGCTCTTAAACTCGGAACAGAAGGAATTTTAGTGGCTAGTGGCGTTGTAAAGGCGAAGAACCCCCATAAGATGTTGCTGGAGTTCGCCGAAGCCATGGCAAAGGTATAGAGGGGCCTATGCTTGAAAGTTGAGGCTGAGTGTGCGGCTTGTGCTCTTCAACGAGGATGGCTAGAAATCAAGAAAGCAACCAGCGACGTTTTCACACAGTTTAAGGCCATGTCCGCCCTCGTGACTCTCCTGAACAATGAATTCCAACCCACGGCTATTTCAGCTCACCTTGGAACGAAAAGAGACAAAATAGTAAAAGCAGTAACCGGTAATCCAGACCCCTACGCAAAAGCGAAGCAGACAAGCAATCAGAGGGCCTTGGAAATTCTTCCGACGGCTAAGAACATGATTTTGAGCGAGTCTTCGACAGAATCTCGGTTTCGAAAATCCTGTCTGTACTCAATGGTAGGCAACATCATGGAATTCGACATCCCAGACCATGTGTTCAAATTCGAGGAATTGAGAACACTGATTACGAAGGCTGAAGAAGACTTAGCTATCGACGAAATCTCAAAAATTCTCGAAATAGCCAAAGAGTCCAAGAACATCTTGTACCTGACCGACAATGCTGGAGAGATAGCGCTTGACACGCTGCTCGTCGAAGAATTGAAAAGGTTTGGAGCGCATGTCACGGTGGCGGTCAAGAGTAGCCCAATACTCAACGACGCAACTATGGAAGACGTCACATATGTGGGGATGGACGCCATTGCGGATGACGTGATCACTACGGGAACAGACTCTGTTGGTTTGATTTTTGATGAATGTTCCAATGAATTTCTGAGTCTTCACAGCTCAGCTGACTTGGTGGTGGCTAAGGGCATGGGATACGCTGAAACCCTCACAGAATACGCTCTGACAACTCCGCATGCACTCTTGTTACGGACAAAATGTCGACCAGTTGCCAACTTCTTTGGTGTGGGTAGAAACAAGAATGTTGCCAAGCTGATATTTTAGCCACAATATCGCTGTTGCCAAAACCAAATTCAACATGGATGATGGAAAATGGAGCTCGCCTTGCCAGAAATTCATCTCGGACCAAATGTTCTTTCGGATTTCAACAAGGCGATTCGGATGGAATGGCTGGTAACCAACGGGTTAGGCGGATACGCCTCTTCCACAGTGCTGGGGATCAATACCCGAAAGTATCACGGCCTACTGATTGCTGCTTTGAATCCACCCATAGATCGAAGAGTTCTCCTAGCCAAACTGGATGAAGAAGTCGAGATTGGAAGCAAATCCTACTCGATCGGTTCCAACGAGTTTGAGCACGGCGTCCAACCTGAGGGGTATCGGTTTCTCTCAGGCTTCACACTCGACCCCTCACCAACTTACAAATATGCCATAGACAAAGTTCAACTTCAGAAAATCATCTTCATGCCACAAGGAAAGAACGCAACCATCGTAAAGTACGAAATCTTCAATCCTCATGATGATAAGGTGTCCATCCGCGTTTTTCCGCTAGTCAATAGTAGACATTTCCATTCCCTCACAGATAAAGAAACGCTGAGTTGGAATATCATTCAAAAACCCTTTGAAGAAGGGGTGATCATTCATCCGTCAGTTCCACTATCACACCTAATTATTTCTTCAGACAACGGTCAATATTTTGCCGGAAAAGGAGAATGGATCAAACGTATTCATTTTCGCGTGGACAGCTCGCGGAGAGAGAGCTGTCAAGACGACAGTTTTAAGCCTGGATGGTTCGAGTTTAACGTAGTCCCCGAAGAGAGAACAAAATTTCATGTCATTGCCATAGGGGCAAAAACAGAAGATGAAGTCAAGAGAATTTATTCATCGCTTCTTAAAGACATGAATGCGCTGCGTCTGAACGAGTTGAAGCACCGAGAGGGTTTGATTGTGAAGTTCCGAGACCAGTACGGTGACATAAGGAGCGAGAATTGGCTGAAGTGGCTGGTTTTGGCCGCAGACTCTTTCGTAGTGAACCGAAAATCAACCAAAACAAAATCTGTGATCGCTGGCTATCCGTGGTTTGAGGACTGGGGGAGAGACTCGCTGATCTCTCTGCCAGGGCTGACGTTGACAACTGGAAGGTTTGAGGACGCGAAACAGATCTTGCTGACCTTTAAACACTATTGCCAAAAGGGCATAATTCCAAACAGGTTCCCAGATCAGGCAGAAGGAAAACCGGACTACAACACAGTGGACGCGACACTCTGGTACTTCAACGCGGTTCTTCAATACCTGAAATACACGGGAGACCAGGATTTTGTCCATGAAGAGCTTTGGAATCTCTTAGGATCCATTGTTGAACATCACCGCCAAGGAACCCTGAACCGAATACGTTTGGACGACGACGGGTTGATTAAACACGGTCCACAATTGACGTGGATGGACGCTATTATAAACAATGACTTTGTTACGCCCAGAGAAGGAAAAGCTGTGGAGATCCAAGCTTTATGGTACAACGCCCTTAAAACCATGGAACTGCTGGCCAAACATTTCAATGAGAAGGAGCAAGCAGAGGAATACACCCTCTTGGCAGAAAGAGCTAGAAAGAGTTTCGTGGAAAAGTTTTGGAACCCACAGATGGGTTGCTTGTTCGACGTGATTCGCGGCGAACAGAAGGATGCCTCTATTAGACCAAACCAGATCATCGCAGTGGCGCTAGATTTTTCCATTCTTGACAAAACAATGAGCGAGAAGACAATTGAAACCGTGTGGAAAAGACTTTTCGCTACCTATGGCCTGAAAACCCTGGCACAAGACGACCCGCGCTATGTTGGAAAATACTCAGGCGATTGGAACCAACGCAACAAAGCCTACCACAACGGAACAGCCTGGGCTTGGCTCCTAGGCCCTTTTACCACCGCCTTCTTGAAGGTGAAGAACCACGAGGAGCACTGGCGCATCTTCGCCTTTGACACATTTCTTCAGCCACTCTTTGAAAAAGAAACTTTTCAAGCTGGACTGGGGACAATAAGTGAAATATTCGACGGCGACCCACCCCACACGTCTAGGGGAGCCATAGCGCAGGCTTGGAGCGTGGCAGAACCTCTGAGGGCTTTTGTTGAAGATGTCATGTTGAAGAGACCCCCATACGAACGAAGAATCCTAGCAGCGCGCGAAACAGTTTCAAATGAAAAATAGCGGGAAATGTTAGTTTTGGAGATAACTCCAATCTAGTGCGCGCGCAGTTTTGCGCTTTAGTATTTTCTGGAAGAAAAGGACGATTGCAACAATGATGCCCATTAATATCATCGATCCTCGGAGAAGGATGGTCAAGTCCAGTGATGTTGCTACACCAATGAACCCCAGAGCGTCGTATGCGCCGTGGATGATTGCGGGCACAAGAAGATTCCCGCCTGAGAGATAATACGTGGCTGCCATGGCCATGCCGAAGGTCGTCAAGTTCGTGAATAGGACAATGGAGGCGATCTCGTATACATTGGCATAATAGATGTGAACAGCAGCGAACAATACCGACGAAATGATGGCGAGACTCAGCCAGTGGCGATCTTTGAAAAGACTGAGCAAACCACCGTATACGAAACCTGTGAAGATGTACTCTTCAACTGGTCCTACAACAAGCAGAGAAAACCATGCCATAAGCCATGCCAGTTCACGCTCTATGTCAAGCGCCGGATTGGGTTGGTCTAAGAGACTCAGTGCTGTGGGATCAACTGCCGCCATTATTAGAAGAATCACAATAGATACCAGCATACCCAGAACTGTGAAAGCACCGAAAAAACCCAAGCCAAACTTCAAAGCAGTGAAGGTGCGACTGAAGGCCTTCCGAATTATTTCTGATCCCCAGAGTAAGCTCGTAGCTAATAGCGGGACTCCGTAAACTATGATGATGCCCAAGATTGGATGGAGGCCTTCAATGAAATACTGGGAATAGACTGAAGCGAAGACTACGCATAGCCCAACAAGATACGACTTCTTTGTGATCGGCATTTCCAAACCGGATAATTATCTCTTGGCGAAGGGCTTTAGTCTTTCGTAAGGGACGCCCGCTAGAAGTCAACTGGGTACTCAAGAAAACTTATGACTTCATACACGCAAACGGATGCTGTTTTCGGTGACTTGGCGTTCAAATGTGTAGCCTAAGATAATAAATCTTTAAAAGGGCTATGGCCGTCTTTCAATCTCGTGGTGTACGCGTTGAACGTTCTGTTAAAATCTCCTTCACCGATCACTATGTTTGTGAAGGGCTTCAAACTCGCTACGTACACTTTCTTTGTGCATTCCACCCTTCATTCTTACAACCATTCTTTAAACAAGACCAGCTATCTCAGCATCAAAGGGGGAATCGCAAAAAAAATATTGTTGACAACCAATCACAAACAATTAAATATAGCATTTAACGAGACACTTGTTACCTCTGCAAACGAAGTATCTGTACAATCTTGAAGGAGAAGCGTGTGCGTGACCGATGTTTGCCTCATGTTTGAGGCTCACCAGCCGCTAAGGCTCAATCACAACTTCCACTTAGACCTAACGGGTCATCCGCCATTGAAGAAAAAAGATCTGAGTGAACTCTATTTTGACCAGAAGTTAAATCGCCACGTTTTTGAAAGGGTTGCTCGAAAGTGTTACTTCCCATCCAACACCATTCTTCTGGAACAGATAGACTGGTACAAGAGAAGTCGAAAGCAGTTTAAGGTAGCTTTCGGCATATCAGGCATATTAATTGAGCAGTGTGAACGTTGGAATCCAGACCTTCTGGACTCTTTTAAACAACTCGCAGAATCTGGTTGCGTTGAGTTTCTTGATCAACCCTACTACCACTCCCTTGCTGGTCTCTACGGCACGGATCGATCAGAATTTGTTGAGCAGATCAAGATGCACCGTCAACTTATGAAGGATCTCTTCAATTATGAGCCGAGGGTGGTGGAGAACACCGAGTGCTTGTACAACAACTCTATTGCAAAGACTGTTGAGGGACTGGGTTATAAAGCCACGGTCACAGAGGGCGTTGAAAGAATTCTTGGTTGGAGAAGCCCAAATCATGTGTATAGGGCGAAAGACTCTTCCCTTCCGGTTCTACTTCGCAACTACCGTCTCTCGGATGACATGGGATTTCGCTTCTCCTCTACTTGGTGGCAGGAGTGGCCGCTAACCGCGGAAAAATACGCCAGCTGGTTGGCAGCAACTCAAGGGGACGTGATAGTCCTCTTTGTTGATTACGAAACTTTCGGTGAGCATCATTGGTCGGAGAGCGGAATCCACGATTTCCTACGGTGGCTGCCTGGAGAGGTTATCAAATGGGATAATCTCTATTGGCATACGCCATCAGAGGTTGTCCAGAGACACAGGTCTGCTGGAGAGATTGATGTTCAAGATTTCAACACGGTCTCTTGGGCAGACCTTGAAAGGGATCCGAGTGCTTGGATTGACAACTCGATGCAGATGCTCTGCTTTGAATCGCTAAAGCGGATGGAGCAACTTGTTAAAGCAACCGGCGATGAAGAGCTGATAAGACTGTGGCGCTATCTGCAGATGAGCGACCACCTGTACTATATGAGCGTCAAGGGTGGAGGCCCAGGAGACGTTCACTGCTACTTCAACCCCTCTGGCAATCCCTTCGAAGCTTTCACCGTTTACTCGAGGGTGCTTTCGGACCTCGAGGCTAGAGTCATGTTGGAACTGGAGAAACCTGAATTTTCAAGGAAAAGGATATTGCGTCGACTTCCAGCTGGGAAAGGCTTCTCCTTCTTCAAAGAGTTTGATCAATCCACCGAGATGACTGTTCACAGTCTTGAAGAGTTCTATTCTGCCCTTGAAGCTGTTGGCCTCAAGTCCATTCGGTTCCACATAGAAAGGGGAGACTTTGAACGTTGGCTTCGTCACGTAGTTGGAGACGAGAAGCTAGCAGACGAAATAGTGCACATGTCAAACAAGAGCTTGAGTGGCAGAGAACTCCGCAAAAGATTTCTTGGTATCGTTGAAGCTAGGATTACGGAACTAAAGGAGATGCCAGTGAAAAGTTGATGTGGAACTTAATCATTGGGAGGGGCAGAACCATAGGCAAGATCTTTCGAAGGTCATCTCCATGAAAATCTGTATGTTGACGTGGGAGTTTCCACCCAGAATTGTGGGAGGAATTGCTCGCCACTGTGAAGGTCTAGCCAGAGCCCTTGCTCATTCGGGTCACGAGGTACATGTCTTCACTCTAGACTTTCCCGGCGCGCCTGATTATGAGGAGATTGAAGGGGTTAAGATTTACCGTACTGTTACGGAGCTGGGGCACCCTAACTTCCTCACGTGGGCTCTCTTGTTCAACCACTTCTTGGAGAAGAAACTAGGATATGTATGCCAGCAAGTTGAGTTTGACGCACTTCATGTTCACGACTGGCTGACGGCTCCGGCAGGCATCTCGTTTAAGTACCGTGCGAAAAAGCCTATGATTCTGACCGTTCACAGCACGGAAATCGGCCGTGCACAGGGCCTCCACAACCCCGACTCGTTCGCGATCGATGGCATGGAGTGGTGGGCAACATACGAGGCGAGCAAGATCATAGTGACCAGCGGTTCTATGAAGGGGGAAATTAGTGATCATTTTCACCTGCCAGGCGATAAGATCAAGATAATTCCAAACGCGATCGATTTGACAAGATGCAATACCTCTATTGACCGGGAGTCCGTTCGACGACGTTACGGAGTGGGTTCCAACGAGAAACTTGTCCTCTGCGTCGGCCGATTGGTTCCTCAGAAAGGAGTGGAACATCTGATTCGTGCTGTTCCCACTATATCTTGGCGTCATCCAGAAGCAAAATTCCTAATTGTGGGCGAAGGATGGTTAAAAGGTCACTTGGAATATCTCGCACGGTCTAGCGGACATGGATGGAAAATACGATTTACAGGTTTCCTTCCAGATTCAGAGGTAGTGGCGCTCATGACCAGCGCTGATGTTCTGGTTATTCCGTCCATCTACGAGCCCTTTGGGATCGTTGCTCTCGAGGGGATGGCCGCTGGTGTCCCGGTGGTGGCAAGCCAGGTCGGAGGGTTGGCAGAGGTGGTGGAACATGACCGAACCGGGATTCTTGTTTATTCTAGAAATCCTGAGTCAATCGCTTGGGGAGTTGACCGAGTCCTGTCCGACCCTGGCCATTCGCGGTGGCTCACAGAAAACTCCCGAGAAACAATACAAAAGACTTATAGTTGGGATGGAATTGCTAAGAAAACCGTGAAGGTCTACAAAGAGGTGTTATAGCAAAGTGTCAGAAGAAGTACCCGAGGAATTTCGACTCCTATGTATGTTACACAACATAGGTGCAACTAAGATGGAAAGGTCGCTGTCCATCAAAGAAATCTGCGAGTGGACCGCTTTGGAAACATCATCGGTAGAGCTTCACCTTCGAAGGCTGGTCGAACTCGGCTACGTTCAACCTATTGAGGCTGAAGGAGCTGGTAAATATCACCTCACTCCAAACGGAATCAGAAAGGTGCTGACTCTCTACAGTTAGTTGTTAACCCTTTGTTGCAGGTCCTTTTCTTCCTTCTGGGTCGCTTCTCTCAGGTTTTCAGCAGCGTCTTCAGGTGGCACAACGTTTATGAACATCCCAGTGCTCTTCTCAAAGCCGGCCCAGATGGTTAGCTTGGGATAGACTTCCAGGTGCCAATGATAGTAGTTGACGTCTTCTTTGCTCGGCGCAATGTGAAATCCGAAGTTGTACGGGGGATCACCTAACAGAGATTTCAAACTCCCAAGACAGATTCTTAAAGCCACTGCTAAATCGTTTACTTCTGTCTTTGACATATCTAGCAATGTTGACTCATGCCTTTTGGGAAAAATCCAAAACTCAAGAGGGTGAACGCTTGCCCAAGGGGTGAAAGCAACGAAGCCATCGTTTTCCCAGATGAAGCGGGAGTTGACCCTTTCTTTTTCTATGATTTCACAAAAGATACACCGCTCGTTTTTCGCCCAAAATCTTCTGCTCGCTTCCAATTCTTCGTCTACAATTCTCGGGACATTAGGAGTTGAAATCAGTTGAGTGTGGGCATGGGAGAGCGACGCACCAGCGTCTCGCTTATGGTTTCTGAAGATGGAAACATAATTTGTGTAGGTCTTTGCAGAAATTTCGTTTAGTCGGTCAAGATAAGCGTTGACGACATGAACCAGTTGTGGAATCCTTGCTACCCCAGGATGTTCGTCATGGTTTGGTGACTCAACGATGACTTCATGATGGCCAGTAGCCTTCATAAGCACGGCGTCGTCTTCAGTCTTCACCTTCTCTTTTTCATCTATGGGAGTGAACGCGGGGTACAGATTTGAGAAGCATCGGATCAACCAGCCCTTGTGGCGAAAGCCGTCTTGGTCTTTCTCCTTTCTGATTCTTCCGCCTGAAGGAACGTAAGCAAGGACAGCTGGTGGAGTCATATGCTCATTACCCGGGCAAAACGGGCATGTCCCCTTTTTTTTCTCTTCCTTTTTCTGCACAAAATCGGTTGGTCGGCGTTTTCTCTCTGTGGCGATCACAACCCAACGTTCTAGCAAATAGTCTCTTCGTAACTCGTTTGATGACATTACGTCTCTTCCAGATTTGACAAGTGCGAGACGCTATTTTGCGGTTTGAGTTATAAAAGCTGTTTGTAAAGTTGAGCCGTTCTTTTGGCGACTGCGTCCCAGTTGAATCTTTGAAGAACTATTTTTCTGCCGTTTTGGCCAAGCCATTCTTTTCGTTGAGGATCCTGAACCGCATTAATGAGCCCCCAGGCGATGTCGGATGGGTCTTCTGGGTTGACATGGAAGCCGCATTGATCTGAGCCACTTGGGACCACAGATTCTCTCATCCCACTAATGCCCGCAGCGCCCACCACTACCGGTTTTCCCATACTCATTGCCTCTAACGCAACGATTCCGAATGGTTCATAGAGGCTTGGGAAGGCTGCAACGTCGCACGCTGCGTAGTGGGCGATCCGTTCTTCTTCGGGAACGAATTCGAAGCGGAATTTAACAATGTCTTGGAGCCTTAACGTTTGAACTTGCTTTTCCAAGTAATCCCTCATTTCTCCAAGACCTAGAACTACTAATCTAATGTTTGGAACCTTTTGCAGAACTTGAGGCATCGCTCTCAGCAGCTTATCTACTCCCTTGATCCAGACGAGTCTGCCGATGAAAAGCGCCATCAAGTGGTTGTCCCCAAGACCATATTCCTGTCTTACGTTTCTGATCTTCTCGTCGCTCACCTGCATGGAAGAATATTTCTCTGGGTCCACTCCGTTGTAGCAAACCTGAATCTTCTCTTTAGGAAAGCCCAGTTCTGTCATTTCTTTCTTCATAGCTTCGGAAACGGTGATGACCATGTCTGCCATCTGCGCGCAACGATGTTCGATGTTGCTGACGACGTCGGATCCGTTGCCTAATGTTCGTCCTTTTTCGGTGGAGTGAACGTGAAAAACGAATGGCAAGCCCAGTTCCCTCTTAATTGCTATGCCTGAGATAGCTGAGAGCCAGTCGTGGGCGACAACTAGATCGTATTTGAATTCGTCTCTTCGAACAAGCTCGTTGATGAGTTTTGATGCGCTGAGGTAGTTGTACATCAAGATTTTCGAGAAGAGCTGGATGCCTCTACCCCACTTTTTGATGTCTTCCGCGATTACGTCTGGCAGAGAATCGGACACATCGATGTGGGCCGGTCTATGAATCTCGATTCCACGCCAAAGTTCCCTCGTTGGGAGGCTTCCTTCGTCGTCGTTCATGGTGAAGACTGAGACGTCGTGATCGAGTAGAACAAATTTCCTTGTGATTTCAGCGGCATAGGTTCCCAAGCCTCCGACAATCTTGGGGGGATACTCGTATACAAGCACTGCAATTTTCATTTATAATTAGCTCCTGAAAGTCAGCGTATTTTCCACCTGGTGAATAGCGTTTTAGTCAATATGTTTTTCGCATTTAAGACCTTTGTTCTAGTTCTTGACGTATGTAAATATCTGAAAAGGCTTTTTAATGTAACGGATTACTAATATATGGGATATCAAATGGAAAAGCGTTCCAAGACGAGAGGAGATCAGGTTAGAAAAGAAATTCTGAAGATGATGTGGGAAGTTGGGAAACCAGTGAGATCTTGGGAGATAGCGGAGAAAATGGGAATTAGCGTTCCTTCGTCTACCATGCACCTACTCAGGCTGATTAAAGCTGGATACGTTTCTACCCCTCAAAAGGGGCATTACCTACTCACGGTTCATGGCAAAGAAATTTTGGGATTGCCAAAAGTTGACAGAGAGCTGGTTTCGCGAATCTTGCGTTCGGTCTCGTCAGAAAAGGCCTTCCACTTTTACAAAGGGACGGGTGAGTATCTGCAAGTGTTCGCAAACAGTCTCAACGATTTTCGCGAAAAAATCATGGCCATCGACGTCAAGTCTGTGGAGTTTCACGTGCCACGGAGAGATTTTGAACTATGGTTTCAAAGCTTGGGAGACTTTGAATTAGCTGAGAAAATGGGCGAGATTAGAAAAATGAGTTTGTCTGGGGAACACCTTCGGCAAAAGGTTTACGAAACAGTTAGATCTCGCTACGAGGAACTGAAAAGACTATTCCAACAGCATGTGTGACCTCAACTGCACATGCTTCTCCACTTGGCAAGAGTAAAGGCTACGCCGGCTTGAACCTGGTCTTCAATTTTTCCAAGACTTTGGATATAGTAGTGTATTCCATAACCTCCGCGCTGAGTCGAGCAGGTTCGAACTCGCCCATTCTTCGCAGAGCAGCGGCATATTCAACAGCCTCGCGACGAGCCAGATCAAAGGCAGGGTCATCAAATAGGTCGCTTATCAAGGGGGAACCGTCATCATCACTGGCAATCTTACCATCAGCAACTTGGAAACCGAGAGCCACTATTCTTGGGGGGCCGTCGAAAACGGTGCACCTGCTATCCTTTAATCCTACAGGCATCAACGGTCCCCAGTGACTGCCACGCATCCAACCTTCAACAAAGTAACTGTGCATGAAGGGAACCAGAATTTCTCCAAGTGCAGGTAAGCCATGCTGAGCTCTCACAATGGAGACAGGGTCATCCTTTCCGATGTATCTTCCTGCTATTAACGCAAGCCTTGTTGTGCTCGTTACTCCGCATATGAGGTTGTCCCTTGCCCGCCACACGTGGGAGACCACATTGCGCCCAGGCGTCCCGATTAACGCAATGAGCTCATACATTTCCTCAGGACACTTCAGGACAACTTTCTTGTTTTCAATTGTGTCGAGAACTTCGAACTTGAAGCCTCCAGCCATGCTAGGATCGATGACAAGTCCTGCAGTGCTGGTAGGATCGGCAAATATGCGAAACATTGGGTAATTGTACGCTCCTGGCTCTGTCTTGTCAGCGGCGAAAGCAACGATAGGATCAGAACCTCGTTCCTCGATTTCCATCTCGGCCACGCCAGGACCCATTCCACGAACGTTCCCACTAAATGCTTGTTTCAAAAGGTCTTGTCCAGCACCATACAGCTTCAGCCTTGCAGCTTTTTTTGCAGCCTCTTGAAAGATGTTCCAAGCCAACTTGTGAATTTCAGGGTTGTTCTCCCCTCTGCTGTGAACCATGAGGAGTTCAAGATCGTCTCCTGCGTGAAACACGTAATGGCTGTTGATGAGACCGCTTTTTTGAGCTTCTACTAAACGTTTCTTGCCGATGTCCAGTAGGGGTTTTGGGACCGTATGATGTCCAGCTAAGGAACCAACATCACTTTTAATCAGCGATATAGTCGTCTTTTCAGGCATTTCACTTTCACCTTGATTCGGAATTTGGATGTAGTTCTCGTGTTTCGTCTTAAAAGACTTGTTACATACTGCTAAGTTTTTATGGCTCAAATTGGAGTAGCTATAGGAGTTCGCAATGGGTAAACCTGCAGTGGTTTCTGCCAAGTTGCCTGAAGAGATCTACAAGGAGCTGATTCTCCGAGTTCCCGACGGAGAGAGAAGCACTTTCATCCGTGACGCAATCCTTGAAAAGCTTCAAAAGGTTCCTCGACCCGACAAGATTTTTGAGCTGGAGCAGAAGATCAGTCAGCTTCAATCAGATCTTGCCGAGGTTAAAAAGTATTTGGTGGAGCTTGAGGTTCTGACCTACGAAAAGGGTAAGATAAACCCCCATGCCTTTTGCGTTGATGACATTGACCATAAAATCGTTAACCATCTTCTTCATTACGGAGGAGCCACAACTTCTGAACTTGCAGATTCCGTCGGAACCAACCGATGGTTGATTCTCAACAGGCTCAGGAAAATTCAGAAACGTTCTAAGAAACAGCTCGGAAAGTCCATTGTTGAATACTGTCCCGGAGAAAAATCTGGAAAGAGAAAAGCTTGGTGGATGAGCGAGGAACTTGTTGAAGGGTGAGCCTCCTCTCTGCCCACGTACATTTGTTGAAGCTTGCTGCTGCTATTAAACGATAAGATCTGTTTTGAACCGGTCCATGCATGCTTGGAGAAACTTCGAAAGGGAATCATCAAGGTTCCTTGTTTCTTCCAAGAATTGAATTAACAAGCATACTCATCGGTGCTTGGTATTTCGAAAATGCTTTTTCTCCTTTGACTGGTGGGAACCCTAACGCAACGATTTTAATACACATTAGCACTGATGTTTTCGGTGGGGGCCCGTAGCCCAGCCCGGATTAAGGCGCCGAGCCTGTCCAAACATGGAATGGTGCGCAAGCCTCCGGACGAGGAAGACAGCCGGAGATCTGGGGTTCAAATCCCCACGGGCCCGCCAAAAAGGGTGAAAATTGAGTGATTTCCAAGAGTCCATACAGAAAGTTTCGTAAAGAGTGCGAAGCAGCTCTGCGGGACGCTTTGACGAAGGGGTATCCTCAGATTCGTTTTCCTTCTATTACGCTGGAGTATCCGCAGAATCCCAAGTTTGGAGAATTGACGTCTTTGGTGTGTTTTGAGATTGCCCAGCAAACCGCTGAGACGCCTCGTGAAATGGCTCAAAAAATTGCCAAGGTCATTGACGTTTCACGCTTCTCACTGATTCGATCCGCTGAAGCTGCTGGAGGATACATCAACTTTCACGTTGAACTTGCAGATTTTTCCCGTTTGACCCTCGAGTCGGCTAGAGGTCTGAACACAGAGTATGGATATGTCACTGTAGAGAAGCCTAGAGAAACCGTGGTGGAACACACCAGCGTAAACCCTATTCACCCAATTCACATTGGGCAAGGAAGAAACCCTATGTTGGGAGACGCGCTGGCTCGCATCCTAAAGGCTCGCGGACACACAGTCCTTCGACACTACTACATCGACGATGTGGGTCGTCAATCAGCAGTGATCGCCTACGGATATGAAAAGCTGGGTCAACCTAAACCTAAGGGCAAGCCTGACCACTTTATCGGTGTAATCTATACGATAACAAGCTGCATAATGGAGGTCAATCGACTCAAAAAAGAGATCGAACAGATAACCGAGGAAACCCCAAAGCTACAACATGAACTTGACGATTGGAGATCTGTGGCCGACGATCTCAAAAACAAGTTTCCAAAACTTTTCACCCAGCTCTTCACTGGAATCAATAAGGACGGCGACCCCGAATCTGAAGTGGGCAACCTGATTCTTGGATACGAATCTGGCGAAGACAAAGCCAAGCAACTCATAAGACACGTCTGCCAACTTTGCATGGAAGGATTTAAAGAAACCCTCAGTAGAGCACAAATCTTCTATGACTCATGGGATTGGGAGAGCGATGTCGTCTGGAGCGGCGATGTTACCCAGGTCCTTGACAAATTGAAGAAAACCCCCTACGTATTCGAGTTGGGAGGCATCCTAGAGTTCGACGCTGAAAAGGTGGCAAAGGATATGAACCTCAAGGCAGAACTAGGCCTCATGGAGGATTACGAAGTCCCATCCCTCACCCTCACAAGAGCAGACGGCACCACCCTCTACACCACCCGGGACATCCCATACAGCCTATGGAAGTTTCAGAAGGCTGAACGGGTTATCAACGTAATCGGAATGGACCAGACGCTTTCTCAGATGCAGTTGAAGCTAGCTCTTTATGCTTTGGGATACGCTGAACATGCGGAAAATCTGATTCACTTCGCTTACAATCTGGTGAGGCTTCCCGGCTATCGCATGTCGGGTCGGAGGGGCCGCTACATAACTTTGGACGAGGTTATGGACGAAGCAATTAAAAGAGCATACGATGAAGTTTGCAAGAGGTCTCCACGCCTCTCAGACGCGGAAAAGCGCAGGATATCCAACTTCGTTGGAATAGGCGCCATGAAATACGCCCTCGTGAAGATTGACCCAGCTAAGCCCGTGGTCTTCACGTGGGATCGGGTGTTGGACTTTGAAAAGAACAGCGCCCCCTACATCCAGTATTCTCATGCTAGAGGTTGCAGCATCTTGAGAAAAGCGTCCAGAACACCTGCAGAACCCGATTATTCTCTTTTGGTGGCACCTTTGGAACGCGAAATAGTTTTGACTGTGGCCCGTTTTCCCGAAGTTTTTGTGGATGCATCTGAAAACCTCAGCCCCAACATGATCGCTGACTTCGTCAACGGCCTAGCGGACGAGTTTAACACGTTCTACAACGCATTACCAGTGCTAAAGGCTGAGCCGCCAGGCTTGAGTGACGCAAGGCTTGCTCTCGTTGACGCTGCGAGAATCGTCATCAGAAACTCCCTTACCTTACTTGGCATAGAGGCTCCTGAGAGAATGTAGACTACACCCTAAGTGCCACATCGGCTCATCTAGGAAACTCTTCGATCATGGCAACTGCAGCGCTTGTTCCAATTCTATTGGCTCCAGCTTGAATCATTGCTAAGGCGTCCTCGAGAGTCCGTATTCCTCCTGCCGCCTTGACTCCCATGTCTTTGCCAACAGTTTTGCGCATCAACTGAACGTCCTCTACGGTAGCTCCTCCCATCAGCCCTGTTGACGTTTTCACAAAGTCGGCTCCTGCTTCTTTGGCGATTTCACAGGCCACGACTTTCTCTTTGTCAAGTAAGTATCCAGTTTCAATAATCACCTTCACTATGATGTCTGCGAATGAACGTTTAACGTCCACCACCATCTCGATGTCTCTCCTGACCGCTTCATAATCTCCCGACTTTAGAGCACCCAAGTTGATGACCATATCTATTTCTTTGGCTCCTTTTTCCACTGTTTTCCTGGCTTCCAAAGCTTTGACCTCGGGCAAGGTGGCTCCGAAAGGAAAGCCAATCGTGGAGCAAACCTTCACCTCGGTTTCTTTCAGCAGTTCTGCCGCCAGCGACACATATGTGGAGTTGACAGCCACGCAGCCGAAACCATGCTTTTGAGCCTGTCTACAGAGCTTTTCAATGTCTTCTCTTGTGGCGTCAGGCTTGACCAGCGTGTAGTCCATCATCCTTGCCAACTGTTTTTTTGAGATTTCCATAATCTGTCCCTTCAGAAACAATTGGTAATATGTCTGAGAGGGCAGCTAAATGTTTTGAGGAATTTGGCGAGCCTGCAGGAACTAATTCCCCAAAAAGTTCAAGTCTCGGCCAATTGGCATGCTCCAAATGTGCATGTGCGCCGTTGGGCTGACGGATCTCTTCAACATACGTGCGCATTAGAAGCTTGATCTATATTCAGAATTCGCAATCATTTTATGGACTATTATTAGTATGCTTGGAAACATGGTGAACTGCGGTGTCAGGAAAGAAGAATTTGGTTTGTCCCTTGTGTCAAAACACTGAGTTTAAGAAACAAGAAGGAAAGCTGGACAGTAAATGGGGCTTCACGGCTCATAAGATTACGATGATGATCTGTAAGAACTGCCGTTTCATTATGAGTTTCTCAAAGGGACGAACGATCTTCGATTTCGATTAGGCCTCGGCCGCGCACTTTTTGCGGCCCGAGGGTTGCGCGCGCATCTGGGTATTGGGTAGTCCCTCGCATGCCCAGTGGGCTCTATGCCGAACCGACTTGCTTCTTGGGTTCGTGTATACGAAACAGGGTTATGATGAGCGTTGTAACGATCAATCCAAGGGTTACGTAAAATGGCGACTGACGAGTGACGCTTTCATAGAAATAGTTGCCTAGTAACATGCCGATGCCCATTGTGATGTAGCCAATGAAGTTGATGAATCCGTTTACCTTGCCTCTATTCTCTGGGTCCACCAGGTCGGTTAAGAATGCTGTCAATGCAGACATCACCAACAATTGAGCGATTCCGAAGAGGCACATCGAAATCATGACGGTGAAGAGGCGTGCTGGTACGAGGTTGGCAGTGACAAAGATTAGATTGGCTATGGCGAATGTAAATAATCCTAGAATTAGTGGAATCTTTCTTCCGATCTTGTCGATCATCTTGCCGATTGGAATAGAAGCTATGATCATGGTCACGAAGAGTGGAATGAATACGACCCACCACTGCTCTTCGGGTATTGAAAGCACATCTCTTGCGTAGAGTGCGTTGATTACTTGAGTAAGCGAATATCCGAACATAATGAGAGTTTGACCGATGAATAGCCAGAACATTGATCGTGGCACTGATTTCCAGACTTTGACGCTCTCTTTGAGGGCCTTTGGGTACGAAGAGATGAAATAGCGAAGGCGAATTGGCTCTGCTTTCGTCATTGTTTCCTTCAATCTAAGCCGCCATACTGCTGCGATGAGATACAGAGTTGTCATAATTACGTATATGATTCTCATACTTGGAACCAACCCATATTGTAGGAACAAAAAACCAGCGATTGCGGGACCCGGAGTGTTGACGGTGCCACGGATGAGCTCGGTGATTGAAGAACCTATACCTCTGCGTTCTGGAGGAAGCGAATCTTGGAACATTGCGAACAATGCAGGTTGATAAATTAGAAAGAGATTGCTGATGATGGATCCCAACAAGATGAAGTGCCAAGTCGGGGCAAATGCAAAAAGCAGATTTGATAGGGCCATTCCAAACGTCATCGTGGTTATGAGCCAACGTCTTCCGTACCTGTCTGCGAGGTAGCCACCAGGAAAAGCTACGACCGCCATTGCAAGGAAATTAGCAAGACCTATGATTCCCAGGGCCACGCCTGTTCCTTCTAGAGCTTGGACGTAATACTGAAAGTTTGGGGTGGGCATTTCCATAGCTAGGTCTATTAATATCCAGCTCACTACAAGGACTCGATAGTTTCCGGTAAAGAAAGAGAATTCTCGCCCAAGAACGTCCATCACTCGCCTATGAACTCGCCTAAGAACCTCCATCCGTCGCATGAACTTCACTTTTTCCTTGAATCATTAGCCCTTGTTAATATAAGGCTTCACGTAGGAACGTATTCGTCACTGCGCGCACCGCTTTTTCGCTTATACGCAAAGAGAGGAAAGGAGAGACGACTACACTTCGCTCAGGATTATGGTGGATCTCTTTGCAAAGGGCGAATAGGT
>Ga0209636_10000849_pt1 | contig 30375 bp, 24 predicted proteins | sample DeeMarSWOR152_54_FD_187464 | JGI IMG/M metagenome (GOLD analysis project Ga0209636, IMG submission 187464) | Marine sediment microbial communities from White Oak River estuary, North Carolina - WOR-1-52-54 (SPAdes) (version 2) | ecosystem: Environmental > Aquatic > Marine > Intertidal zone >...
ACAGTGGCGCTCCGTACAATCAGGGTGATGCGTTTGACTTTTCAAAGATTTTCAAGAGCAGTAATTTTGCTCATCGCCGCAGGCGCTTCTGGCCGGCCTTAACCACCGACAAACAAGGAAAGTCGCTGGGTTATTTTCTGCAGGTATCGTTCGACGACGGCTTGCATTGGTGGCAGTACCTCTATGCTTTTAATATCCTGCTCGATGAGTGCGGAGTGTGGTTAAGCAGCGACCAGCTCGACGTTGACACTTGGGTAGCGGCTCTCAAAGGAGTGTTGAAATTCAGGATAACCGCATCGGTGGTCAGCGATGAAAGATTAGGTTGTGTGGTTGCAGACGGGCCGGTCAATTCTGCAGCACCAGTAGTTGAGCATATAATTACACTGCCCCGTCAGTTCAAGTATCGTAAGGTTTCAGACCAGAGCATCTTTGCAAATGCCGGCAACGAGGCGCTCGGTAAGCCAGACGAGGTTGATGATTCTGATGTTCTGTATGAGTTTGTCCGTCACATAGCGGCGGCCTCATCTGAGACTATCGAGACTGTCGATATACAGACACCGAATCTTATTTTTGACTACAGAGTCGGCGACAGGGTGAGCACGAGCCCTGAAAGTAGAGACCTGCTGGCCTGCAGGAGCGACAACAGAAGCAGAAGCTGGATAGAGCAAGTGCAAATGGACTTTGAAAAGCAGTGCACGAATTTGAAAATCGTTCGACAAAGGTATGGATGAGCAGATGAGTGGACATATCCCGGCATTTACGCATCAGCACATTTATACAATGTAAGATACGATATGCAAGAGGTAGATATAATAAATAATCAACAGCTACTGGAAAGGCTTGCCCGAAAAGGCTCCGAGGGCACACAGGAAGTATCAGTTGTTACTTCACCTGGTGCCAGAGCAGCTGCGTGGGCTGTTAAGGTCAAAAGTAATTCGTCGTACAATGTCTATAACGTCATCGCTGTAGTAATAGGTGATGCCGGCTCACTGCCGGCTGAAATAGGCGGGCAAACGGAAGCGGTCAACTTGGCTGAATCGTTTCTGCAACAGGGAACGCTTCCAGCGGGGACATACGCGGTAATGTTCAGAGTAGGTGATAAGAACGTCTTTTATGCTAAACCGTGACCTTTGCCTCGTGACCGAGGCGATGAGTCACGAACCATCAAGTACGAGGTAGGTAATGGCCGAGACAAATTCCAAATCGTGGCAGTTTAATCGGCAGATAAACGTTTCTGTGCTGGTTCAGTTGGTATTATTAGCCTCTTTGATTGTGGGTAGCTGGGTCAATTTGCAGAGACAGCTTGATTTGCTACAACGTGATGTAAATATGCTTCTGCAATGCCAAAAGAATGTTGAGCAAAAGCTCGAATCACTTTCAGCTAAAAGCATTTCATACGATTATCGCCTACGAGCGGTTGAGAAACGTCTCTCCGGAGGTGAAATAACCGATGAGGCCTTTTAGGCTAAATAAAAAAATATGCTGGGCTGGGATATAGCTTATGAACAGGATATTGCAAAATCAAGTTAAGGAAAATTTATGCCCGAATGGAATATGGCAATTGAATGATCTTATCAAGTCGATACTAAAACGCCAGATATATCGCCTACCTAAAGGTAAAGTTACAGAAGATGAAACACGTTATCCGGAAAGACCGGCAGCCATGAGAGCATTCCTGATTAAGTTTTTCACCAGACATTATCTTCAAACACAAAACAGTCTTGTCGAATATATTACCTCTCGAGATTTTTACAACATTATTAGACTGGGACATTTGAGGATTCTTGATGTAGGCTCTGGACCAGCAGTTGCATCTTTAGCAATCACGGATATGCTTGCTTGCCTTCTCGAACATCTTGAAGACACGGGAGAATGGCCAAAAGGAAAAAGGGTAAAGGTGGATTATATACTGAATGATACTTCTAATATTTGTCTTGGCACAGGCAAACATATATTGACCGACTATTTTCACATGAGCAAAAGACATAATAGAGGGATCGTTCACGGTCAGGTCATCAGTATCCAAAAAGCCTTCCCTGACAACTTAAATCAACTTCGGCGAATAAGGTTTAATTTGGGCACATATGATATAGCAACCTTCTCTTATGTTTTATCGCCCCTAAACGAAGACAAGGTTTTCAAAGACCTTATTCATGGATTGTTCAGTATCGAAAAGCTATGTAACTATGGTGGAAGAATTCTGATTCTACAAGATAGGTTTCGATCAGCACTCGTACAACTAATTAGCAAGGCGATAGGTATAACAAGCTACGAAGAAGAGTCGACACAACAGGTTTATCCGAAGAGAAATACGAGTGGAGTTTATACTTATTCGTATTATTGCTTTTTGTATACTCCAATCAAGAAAATGATGCTCAGGCAAAGCTCCATTGCATGATTTTTACCATATAACGCAGTTGCATTTTTTGGGATTGCATCGGTCTTTAAAAATACTCCAGATTTCAGATGTTTCTCTGCAAAGGCTAACAGAAACGTCTTTGTCAAAGCTGCGAATGGTATCGATTAAGAAATTATAAAATTCGACACGTTGTTTTGGGACATAACGGAGTTTGCCATCTGAAGCTCCTTTAACAAAGTGATAATTCCAGAGCTTTCGAGCACGGCTGCCATATGCTGCTGTGGAAAGGTAAAAATGCCCAGGCAGAAGCCTCAGCATACCGAGCGTTATGTTTTCGGGCCTGATGACGGTTAATGTTTTCCGAATTAAATCGGCATACCCATCTTGCCAGTTCGTGTACAGAATGCCGGGGTCAATTCGAATCCGTATTCGGTAACCATGGTCCTGACATTGTTTGGCTGCATTGATACGCTCATCAAGATCGGCTGTGCCTAATTCATACTGCCGGATTATATGCCGGGCATTGAGGCTCCAAGAAACAACTGTGTGATTGTTGGGCTCAACATCTAAAAGGTTGTCGATATTGCTGCTTTTAGTCAGCAGCATTAGAAAGCCATTGGAAAGCTCAGAGAAAAATGGAACTAAGATTTTTGTCAGGCCGGTGACGTAATCAAGTGCGAGACTGTCGAGCATCTCGCCCATATTGAAGCTGACCTTTCTATCGGAGCGGGCTAAAGTCTTTCTTATTTGCCTGAACATTGTGTCGTAGTTGATGTTGATTTTGATAAAGGGACGGTACTTACGGTAAACAAATGCCAGGTAGCAATATGTACAGTAATAGGGACATCCGTTGGATATGGGAACCAGCTTGTAGTATGGACAGCAGCGGACATTCGAGCCAAGCTGACCATCAAAGCATCCTACAAAAGATGAGGTTGCGCCTATCATCAAAATCCTTTTTCCGGCCAATAGCGCCTGAGCTGGAGACAAATCTGGTGAAGGCGGCTTTCTCTGGTGCTTTATTAGCTGGACCTTTGCTGACGGAAATAATTCTAAGATTCGCTGTGCCTCAGGGTGCTCTGCTACTTTTTGCCACAACAATATGGTTTTAGGTCTAAATGTCTTCGCTATGTCCATAGCCAAATTTTGCGTGCCAACTTCAGAATTTCCCGTCCCCTGCGGCAGTATTATAGCAGAAAAACATAAAGTTCATCCAAAATTAAGGAGAGAAATGATGAAAAAGACAGGAAAATGCAAAAGAGCAAAAGTGCAAAAGAGCACAAGATTTTTCATTTGTGCACTTGTGACTTATGTACTTATGTGCTTTTTATTGGCTGGCTGCGACAGTCTGCGTTTCGCACCGAGCGAGGAGCAAAAGCAGAACGCCTGGCTGCACAACCGTACCGCGACAATTGCCGCCGATACGGCAAGGGCAGAGGATGCCTCGGAAAAACTGCAGGCGTTGACCAAGCTGTCCGAAGTGCAGAGCAAGGCGTTTGGTTCTTATTATGGTTTACCGAAAGAATTTCCGAAAGCTGAGACTGCGGAAGATGTGCTTGCCGAATCAAACTGGCAGCTTGCCCGTACGGCTTTGCAGCAGGGGGCCGAGCGGCCTGATGCCTGGCAGGTAGCTGATTCTATGTTAGAGTTGGGTATTGGCATCTGTGCCTTGCTGGGCGGGGTCTATGGCACAAGAGCTGTCAGATTCTTAAAAGATGCGAGGACAAAATCGAAGGCCTTACAGGAGATTATTGCCGGCAATGAACTTTTCAAGAAGGAGCATAAGGCCTACGCCTCTGCATTCAAAGAAGCCCATAACGACCAATCAACTCAAACACGTCAACTGGTGGCACAAATGAAAACCATGACCTGAGACTCATGTCCCGGCTCCCGTACGATGAGCCACGAGTCACGAATCATTTGAATTGACACCAGAAGGCGATTTTGATATCTTGAGTCTGATTCTCGATACTTGTTAGAAGAGCAAGGAGTTTTTGAAAGAGAGGATATTATGGAACGAAGAAAATTTCTGGCATTAAGTGCCGGTACGCTCGGTAGCGTCTATCTGCAAACGCCGTCGCTGGTCTTCGGCAATACGGCAAAGGCAAAAAAGAAAAAAGAAAATAACAAATCCGGCAAAAAACTGCCCTTCAAGATTTCTCTGGCTCAGTGGTCCTGGCACAGAAGGCTTCGCGGCCGGCAGCAGCCGAAGCTGGACAATCTCGATTTTGCAAAAGAAGCCCACAGCTTGGGCATCAAGGCCGTCGAATACGTCAACCAGTTCTTCAAAGATAATGCCAAAGACACCAAGTACCTGGCCGAGATGAAGAAGCGTGCAAAGGATAACGGTGTCAAGTCCCTGCTGATTATGTGTGACGGCGAAGGCCAGCTCGGCGACCCGGATTCGCAGCGGCGTACTCAGTCTGTCGAAAGCCATTACAAGTGGGTAGAAGCCGCCAAGTATCTTGGCTGCCATTCAATCCGCGTCAACGCCGCCTCGAAGGGTTCCTACGAAGAGCAGCTAAAACTGGCCGCCGATGGATTAAGACGTTTGAGCGAATATGCTACCGATTATAAGATAAATGTCATTGTCGAGAATCATGGCGGCTTGTCGTCGAATGCAGAATGGCTGACCAGCGTGATTAAAAAGGTGGACCTGCCCAACTGTGGAACACTGCCCGATTTCGGCAATTTTCCGCCGGAAATGAATCGTTACGAAGCTGTCGAGATGCTGATGCCCTACGCTAAGGCTGTTAGTGCCAAGAGCTATGACTTCGACGAAAAAGGCGATGAGACCCGCATTGACTATTACCGTATGATGAAGATTGTCCTTGACGCTGGTTACAAAGGCTTCGTGGGCATCGAGTACGAAGGCAGCAGGCTCAACGAAAATGATGGCATATTGGCCACAAAAAAGCTGCTGGAGAAAATCTGCGAAAAGTATCAAAAATCGAGCGTCTAATATTAAGCACAAGAAACGAAAATCAACAATGCTTGTCGGCGTGATGACAGCTCATTTATCTATGCAGAGGATAACCTCTCTGAAGGAAAAGAGGAGTATCGTCAAAAGTATCATCGGACGACTGAAAAGCAGGTTTAATATTTCAATTTCTGAAGTTGACCATCAGGACAGCAAGACCAGCGCTGTCATCGGTATATCAATAGTCAGCAACGATGCTCACTTCATAGACCAGCAGTTTGATGCCATAATAAAATTTATGCGCAACGACGGCCGATTCTTCCTTGGACAAATCCATCGGGAAACATTCTCGTAACTCAAGTATCGAGTATCATATATCGAGTATCATATATCGAGTGTCGATTCAAAGAATCTTGTCAACGATAAATCTTGCGCCGAGAAAGATATCAACGGCCATCGCTGAAGAAAGCAAAATCTGCCGCAGAAAAATAATTCGCAATTTTGCACGAATCATAAAGAAAAGAATTGCGACGGCAACCATGCCAAGTATATACATCTTAGCGGTTTCGGTAAATAGCTTTGCGTATCCTGAACCCAGCCCTGCGAATACCTGAAAGTATTTTGTTGCAAGCAGCAGTGTTACAATGGCAAGGTTGCCCATAATCACTGCTGCCGCCAGGACCCATCTGCGGTCGGCAAAGCCGGCACAGATAAGTCCCTGCATCCCTGCGCCTGCAAGCACCGAGCAGCAAAGTACAGCAATCGTCAGCCAAATAATAGGGCTGACATCTAAAAAAGAATCGCAGAACGCCAATATTATGCCTAAGCAGAAGATCGCCATTATGCCAAACCGCCGGGCCACCAACAGCATAGAAAAGCCCATAATCAGCGCTGCTATTGGAATATGATAAAAGCCAACTAAAGTCATCCCTCGCTTAGCCATAACCAGCGGAGCCAACAGACCGGCCAAGTCGGTTAAATGCAATTTGGTCTGTGTCGGAACTGGGAATAAGCGGTAGTACGTGGACACCTGAAAGAACAGTAGTATTGCCAAAAAAGGCAGAGCAGAAAGCAGAACGCGCAGCCATCGCCATCTGGCTTTAAAACTGAATGCAGCCGGACAAAACAGCCATGGTATGGTCGCTGCCAGGAAGCCGGACGTAGGATGGAACTTGGCCAAACTAAGTGTAAATGGCCCAAAGCCGTAGACGGCTCCCGCAAAAAACGAACCGGCAAATGCAGATACCCACCGGAGACTTAGGACGTAACAGCCCAGAGATGCCAAACAAACATTTAATACGAAGAGGTCTCGTAACCGTAGTGCATTGAAGCCTTTGAAATATGGCTGATAAAGATAAACGGCAAAGGCGACATAAATTGACCCCGCTGCGAGCAACCCGATTGAACTACGCTGTTTTATACTCATTATTTGGTGGACTGGAAAAAAGCGTAAAACTTAAAATGCAAACCGCAAAACTAAAGCTCAAAAGTAAATTCTTAGACAATTTGGCCCCTGGCAAATTGAGGTTAGAGTGCGACCTTTGCCTCTGTTGTCTTCTTTGCAGATGGTTTCTCTACATCCACTATATCTATTGCTGGTTTTGGACGCGCTGATTCTGGACATTCGCCGGTCCAGCAATACAGACATAGCTTCTCTTTGGGCCGCCCGATGGCGTTAACCATATCATCCACAGTCTGATATCTAAGCGTTGAGACATCTAAATCCTTGGCAATCCATTCCACCATTTTTTGGTATTTCTCAGAATTACAGTCTATATATTCTGACACATCTTTTAGGTCATGGCCTTCCAGACTGCGAATGGCTCTACGGGCAGCAAGCTCATGGATGGAGCGAGTGGAAAGATTGAATCTGCATGGAAACATCAGAGGCGGGCAGGCGGGTCTTACGTGTATCTCTTTGGCGCCGCAATCCCAGAGTTTTTTTATAGTGAAGTTCTTAAGCTGCGTTCCCCTCACTATAGAATCCTCACACACGACAATGCTGTTGCCTTCAATTACCTCTTTAATAGCGATAAGTTTCATCTTTGCGATGAGGTCGCGTGTCTGCTGTGAAGGTGGTGTATAACTTCTACCGTATCCTGGCGTGTATTTCACAAGGGGGCGTCTGAATGGTTTGCCTGATTCCATCGCATATCCTAATCCGTGAGCAAATCCGGAGTCCGGAATGCCTGAGACCAGATCAACCTCGATATCCTTATCGCGTTTTGCAAGGTAGCGACCACACCTTTCCCTGACCGTTTCTACATTTATTCCTTCATAGTTTGATGCAGGAAAGCCGACATATATCCAGAGAAATGCGCAGATTTGGTTGACATTTCCTCCGCCCGGCCTTCTTTGCACTATCCCATCTTCATTTATCAGAATTATCTCTCCTGGTTCAATGTGTTTTACGACCTCGAATCCATTATTTGGAAAGGCGCTGGTCTCAGTAGTTACCGCCCATGCATCTGACCGCTTGCCGGCAATAAGTGGTGTATATCCAAGTCTGTCTCTCGCTGCATATATCCCATCTTTATTTAATAATAAGATTGAGCACGAACCCTCTATAGCCTCAAACATCTTTTCTATGCCATCTATTAAATTGTTTCCCTGGTTTATTAATTTTGCTATCAACTCCGTGGTATTAACAGCTCTTTTACTTACCTCGCTGAAAGATATTCCTTTCTCTAACAGTTTTACTGCTAACTCCTCAGCGTTTTCTACAAATCCGCTGGTTACTATACAAAATGGTCCAAATCTTGAGTTCAGATAAATAGGCTGTTCCTCATAGTCGCTGATAACGCCGATGCCTTTATTGCCATTTATTCGTTCATAATCATCATAGAATTTTGACTTAAACTGGCTCTGGTTCAAATTGTGTATTTGGCGGGTGAAATCTTCTCCAAGCACCGCTATACCGCCGTATTCAGTTCCCAGATGCGAATGATAATCTGTGCCGTAGAAAAGGGTTTCTGCACAATTCTTCTTGGAGACTATTCCAAAAATACCACTCATATTTCATCTCCTATGATATGTCCGAGATTCCTCATATCAAATCCTCAGCGACGCTGCCAAGTCCCTCGATTTCTCCACTATACAATACTTGCATTCTTAAGTATAAATCCAAATGGGAATCCAGGTTAGATCTACTGCTGATATTTAGTGACTCGCTACCCGGAATCAGAGAGACAACCGACGAGCCACAAGTTATTTGAGGACTACTTTGCCGGTGCCGGTGGTGATCCTGCCTATCTTATAGACCCGCTCGCCGAATCTTGTCAATTTTTTAACTATTGAATTGGCGAAGTCCTCAGCTACTATCAGCACAAACCCTATCCCCATATTAAAGACTCTGAACATTTCCTCTTCTTCGACAGGACCCTTATTTTGCAGAAATTCAAATATCTTATGTTTCGGCCAGCTCGATTTTTTTATAGCCGCATTGCAGTCTTTTGGCAGTACTCGTGGTATATTCCCTACCAGACCGCCACCGGTAATATGCGCCATTCCGTGGACGACTCGCTTGACCTTGTATTGCGACAGCAATTTTATTGTAGCCCGAACATAAATTCGCGTCGGCTCCAGCAGCACATCGCCCAATGCACCACCGTCAAGTTCATCCAGGACATCGGTCATTTTGAGCTTCGCTTGCTTAAAGCAAATATTGCGAACCAGCGAATAGCCGTTGCTGTGTAGTCCGCTTGAAGCAAGACCCAGAATCACATCACCTTTCCTTATTGTTTCACCCGTGATTATTTTCTTTCTTTCGGCCACTCCGACGGCGAACCCGGCCATATCGAAATCACCCTTAGAGTAGGTATCGGGCATCTCAGCAGTTTCCCCCCCGATTAGTGCACAGTCAGCTTCTCGACAGCCAGCCGCAATGCCTTTTACAAGCTCGGCTATTACGTTTGGCTCCAGCTTGTGAACCGCCAGGTAGTCCAGAAAAAACAACGGCTCGGCGCCTTGGACAAGCATGTCATTGACGTTCATTGCCACCAAATCGATGCCCACCGTATCGAACTTCTTTACTTTGCCGGCTAACTGGACCTTGCTGCCCACGCCATCGGTACAGGCCACAAGGACAGGGTTCTTGTAGTTTTTCTTGAACAGCTTTTCGTCATAGTCGAGCCTGAACAGTCCTGCGAAGGCGTTCCTGCTCTCAATGACTCGCGGCCCGAATGTGCTGGCAACAGCCGAATAGATCTGCCTAACCATCTCCTCCCCAGCATCGATACTTACGCCAGATTGCTCGTAGCTGATGTATTTTGTTTCTTGCATCTCGTGGCTCGTGCCCAATCGCCTGTGCCCCTAAGGCGAGTCACAGATCACTAACTTCTTCAAACATGTGCATTTGATAGCGTTCCGTAGTGAACTTGTTCAGAGCAACATCTACCGGTATTCTATATTTGCCATTCCAGCAGGCGGTGCAGTAATGATCTGCTGGTAGGGTCGCACACTGAAGCAGGCCTTCCAGCGACATATAGTCGACACTGTCTACTTCAAGGAATTCTTTGATTTGTAATAAATTGCGGTTATTTGCCAGCAGCTCTTCTTTGGTGGGAAAATCAACACCGTAAAAGCAAGGAAACCTGAGTGGCGGACAGCTTACCCGCATATGGATTTGTTTTGCGCCTGCTTTGCGTATAGCCCTAATCTTGCCTCTCGTGGTTGTGCCGCGAACGATTGAATCATCCACCAAAACGACGCTTTTTCCATCCACAACTTCTTTTACCACCTGCAGTTTGAGTTTAACCTCCAGCTCTCTTAATCTCTGGCCCGGCGAGATAAATGTTCTGCCTATGTAGTGGCTTCGGACCATTCCCATATCGAAAGGTATTTTACTCTGTTCTGCGTATCCTATTGCTGCTGATGTCCCTGAGTCCGGCACCGGCATTACCACGTCTGCATCGGCCGGATGTTCAATTGCCAGTTGCCTCCCGAGTTTTTTCCTAAACTCATGCACATTTTCACCAAAAATGTAAGAGTTTTGTTTGGCGAAGTAAATGTGCTCGAAGATGCAGTGGGCCGGCGTAACAGTGCCCGGCTTGACGAAGAACCTGCTATTCAGCCCGTCTTTATCCAGCCGAACAATTTCGCCAGGCTCGACTTCACGAACGAACTTTGCCCCTATGGCATCAAAAGCGCAGGTTTCGCTGGCAATGACATAGCAGCCCCCTTCGGTTTGGCCGATGCACAAAGGCCTGATACCGTAGGGATCCCGAGTTGCTTCAATGCGGTCGGCAAACAAAAAAAGCAGACTATACGCTCCCTGAAGATGGTTCAGCACATGTGCCAACGGATCTGGATTGCTAACGTGGGTCGGCTTGGCAAGCAGATGAGTAATTACTTCGGTATCGCTTGTGGACTTGAATATACTGCCGTATGCCTCATATTCGTCCCGCAGCAGTAATGCATTTATAAGATTGCCGTTGTGTGCCACAGCCACCTGCCCGCGGGAGTACTCGGATAAGAGAGGCTGACTGTTAACAATCTTGCTGGCGCCTGTTGTTGAATACCGGACATGGCCGATTGCTATCGGATTAGACAATTTTGCCAAAATCTGCGAACTATTGCGGAAAACCCTCCTAACCGTGCCCATACCTGTGTAACAGTTGATAAATTCACCGTCGCTGGAGGCGATCCCTGCTGACTCCTGTCCGCGGTGCTGAAGGCTGTGTAAGCCGAAAAAGACTTTTTGAACGGCTTCGGCGTCGCCAAAAATACCGAAAAGACCGCAGCTTTCTTTCATTTGGTACCTCGTAAAGCGCATCTTTTATTTGACTTTACGCTCCACGAAACGTAGTTTAGTAAATTGGCCGGACTAAGTCAAACTTTATTGTTCGTAGTTCGTGCTTTATGAACTCGCAAGTGCCGACTACGAACTGGGTTCCCATTCATATATATAAATTCGGGTATTCGCTGAATCCTACCCTCGGCGTTGATGCAGGTCAGCACGCTCGAGCCCTCAGCCAAGATTACCCCATCACAGCAGCGTATAAGTTTGTAAGTATGCTCAACCTTACCGGCGGTAACAGTCGAACAGGTCGTTTCCAGGAGCAGTTTCTCATCATATTTTACGGGCCGACGATATTTTATATGCAGCTCGGCAACGACAAAGAACACACCAGCTTCCTCAAGGTCTTTATATGCTAGGCCGTTAGCACGCAAAAGCTCCGTGCGTCCCATTTCAAACCACACCGGATAGACGCTGTGGTGAACCACTCCGCCTTTATCGGTTTCTGCGTATCGAGGCACAATAGTTATCCTATGGCTCTGAATAGTCATTCGTTCCGGGAAATCCATTTCGCACCTTCAACTAAAAATATCACAAAAGCTTATATTTGGCTCTGCCACATGTGCAAGAGGACCCCCAAGCGTATCAAATGGCCTTTGGGGACACCATCCAGTGTTTTTCTATCTCTTCAAGTGTTTTGCCCTTGGTTTCAGGGACAAACAGCCAGACAAAAAGTACCTCAACTGCACAAAAGGCACCGTAGACCCAAAATGGAAAACCGTGGTGAAATTTCTCTACGAGCCCTTGGTCTCTGTCCATCACCGTAAAGGTCTGGGTAACGAGGTAGTTTGCCAGCCAAAGGCACACAGCGGCTATAGCCATAGCCCGACCGCGAATACGCGTCGGGAAGATTTCTGAGAGAATCACCCAGGTAACCGGTCCCAACGATAGGGCAAAGCAGGCTATATAACCGAGGATAAATATTAAAAGCCATGCTTCCGTCTTTTGATAAAATGCAGCTAATCCCATAGCCAGCAGCGACATCCCCATTCCGCTCGCCCCTATAATCATCAGCGGTTTTCGCCCGAGCCGGTCAACCATCCAAATAGCGACAACCGTGAAGGTAAGATTTACCGCACCGACGACCACCGTTTGCAGCAGAGCGATATTTGTCCCGGCGCCCATTGATTTGAAGATTTCGGGCGCATAATAAAGGAAGACATTGATTCCGGTAACCTGCTGTAAAATGGCCAGGACAACGCCGATGACCAAAACGATTCTTAAACCCGGCTGCAATAGTTGGGCTATTGACCCGCTCTCGTGGGCGATAGCGTACTCGATTGCAACCAGCTCGTCTTTTGCGTGCCGGCTTCCGCCGACCCGGGAAAGGATAGTCAACGCTTCATAGCGGCGTCTTTGCTTCGTTAGCCATCGCGGGCTTTCTGGCACAAAAAATAGCAAAGCAAAAAGAAGCAAAGCAGGCAATGCTTCGGAGCCGAACATCCAGCGCCAGCCGAATTCCACGTTCCAGTCTTCGGTGCCATGGAGGGCGATAAAATAATTCACAAGATAAACGACCATAAAACCAGTTACAATGGCAAACTGATTGACCGAGACCATTCGTCCCCTTATCCGGGCCGGGGAAATCTCAGCTATATACATCGGGCTGGTTATGGATGCGGCTCCTACCCCGATACCGCCGATTATTCTGAAGATGACGAACTCGGCTAAAGTTCTCGGCAGAGCCGTACCAAGGGCCGAGACCAAAAACAAAAGTGCCGATAGAATCAGGACTTTTTTCCGGCCAAGCCAATCGCTAAGAATACCGGCAACGGAAACCCCAAGAGCACATCCAAGCAGCGTGCAAGCTGCTGCCCAGCCGGTCCACCATTGGGGGTCAAGGTCAAAACGCTTTTCGAGAAAACCTATAGCCCCGGCAATAACTCCCGTATCGTAGCCAAATAAAAGCCCTCCTAGAGCAGCCACCAGACACACGAGTATTACATACGTAGTACTCCCTTTTTCTCCCTTCAAGAGCTCGCTGTTCGTAATATTATCCATCTTATTAAATTATCCGATTCGATTATTGTTGACAATTCTCCAAAGCGTATTGTAAGGCCCAGTCAATAAACATCGCGTAATTATCATTTTTATAGCTGCCGTCTGGATGCTTACATCTTGCTTTGGCCTGTCTTATTTGCGGGATAATTGGGCGGGCTTTGTTGCCGATAGCCTGGATCTCTCGTGCGGCGTACAAGACTGCTGGTTCGCGCTGGTCTTCCAGACCTTTGGCCAACACCGCCAGGGCATCCTCACACAAACCTAATTTGCACAATGCACCGGCTGCGGCGAACCGGACGTTTGGCTGCTCATCGGTCAATGTCTTTGTCAAGGCTTCAGTTGCAGGTGCTGCTTTGGCACCAAGGGCGCTTAGACCAATAACAGCCCAATATCTGACCGCGCTATGGCTGTCCTTTGATAACTCAACAAATTGCGATAATCTCTCAGGCCCGGCGCCAACTAACTCAGCGGCGGCGAGGATACGCTGTTGAGGATATTCGGAGGCCTGTCGCGCGATTTCATATGGCGTCGAACCTTCCGCGCGGATGTGCATTTCCGCCTCCGGCAGCAGCCCTATGTCATACGTCTCGGCCATCCATTTACGGTGCACCTGTCGCATACGTTCCAGGATGAGTTGATGCCTTGCACCTTGGGCAGAGCCAGAATCAGCTAAGTTGCGTATTTCGTGTGGATCTGCCAACGTGTCGTAAAATTCCTCAAGCGGCTTGGTAGGTTGCCAGAATAATTTCTGCGGGCCGAGGAGCCTGCCTTCCGCAGCCACCCTGCGCAGCTCTTTCATAATCTCTGCCCTGTCCGGATATTCGCTCGGCTGCACATAAGGCAGGTGCAGCATATAATTACGAATGTATTTGTAACGCTTATCGCGAACACAGCGCGAAAGCTCATAAGCCTCATCAACTCGGCTGCTTGCACCGAAGACATATTCGCGTGGCGCACCTCTTTTGTCGCCAAGAAACGACGAGCCCTGCATGTATTTGGGAATCGGCAGCCCTGCCAAACTCAGCACTGTTGGTGCAAAATCAAGGAAACTAACCAGCCTATCAGTTTTCTTACCCGCTTTGACCGGCAAAAGGTCTTGATACCGGGCAGGGAAGCGAATGATTAATGGAACATGAAGACCGGAATCGTAAAGTGTTCTTTTGAATCGAGGAATGCCTAAACCGTGGTCTGAAAAGAAGAACACTATTGTATTATCAGCCAGGCCATCTTCTTCGAGCTGGCTGAGCAAATCTCCGACTTGCTTGTCCATAAAGGTAATCAGGTCGTAGTAGCGGACCCATATATTCCGCACAAAAGCCGTTTCGGGATAGTATGGCGGCAGAGAAACCTTAGCTGGGTCGTGGCGTTCTTCAGGTTTAAGCTGCGAGCGATACCTGGCAAAAAACTCCTCATCGGAGCCGTTGATTTGTCCTTGATGTGTCGAGGTGAAATTGAACACGCTAAAAAACGGCTGGCCGGGCTTGCACTTGCGCCAATGAGCTTCTTTGCTCGACTCATCCCAGACATTGATATCGGTGAAGTTATAATCTGTTTTATAATTGTTCGAACAGTAGTATCCGGCGGCTCGCAGGTATTCCGGAAAACACCTGATTTGTTTCGGCAGCCTTATGTCGGATCGCAGGTGTTGGGTACCAAGAGAAGTGGCATAAACCCCTGTTATCAAACATGAGCGTGCCGGTGCGCATACCGGAGCAGTGGCAAACGCATTCGTGTATAGCACTCCCTCGCCGGCCAGCTTATCCAGGTTCGGTGTTATCGCGTAAGTATCGCCATAGCAGCCCAGATAAGGACTGATATCCTCACAGGTAATCCAAAGAATATTGGGCTTTTCCTCAGACGCTTTATTTGCCAGTTGTTTTGAGCTACTCGTACACCCCGAAATAGCAAAACTCGAGGCATAAAATCCCACGGCCTTAAGAAAGTCACGACGCGTATTTTTGGCCAGGTTCACTTTTTAATCCTCCAAAGATTTAGGTTCGTATTCAAAATAATCATATTTGTCTTTCCTGCCGACTTTGATGTAGCGACGGCTCAGGACAGGCGATTGTTTAGCATGACCGTTCGGGGTATATTCAGCTAACAAAAGGTAGCCGCCGCTTTCTTCAGGCAGTTGGATTTTTGTTGGAACGTATTGCTTCCCGTATGCTGGGATAGAAACTTTTGTGAAGCTGCGTCTGACCTGACGCCCATCTGCATTGAGCAGCTTGACTACAACCTTGCCATCAACGGTATGCTCGTAATCATTCACACCGACTAAGTTGAAAACCAGCTCTGAATCCGGCTCACGAGGCGAGAGGTGCTTGGTGTAGCGCTCATCGACCAGGTCAATGAACACAGCAGAGGGGGCAAAACAATGAGCGAACCAGCGCAACGCAGGCCCGGGCTGCAGGTCTTTGATGGAACCGATGAACCAGTCGCCCGTATAACCGTAGTTGTTGGTTAAATAACAGAAACACAGCACCCCTGCCAGTGAGCGCTCGGTCCGCAGCCATTCAGTCTGAAGTTGCTCCCAGTACGCTTGCAGGCTCCGCCGCTCCTTGGTCGTCGAATCTTTGCCCAGATAGAAAGGGAAGGTTTTCTCCATCAGCTTGGCTGGAAGTCCGTCACGCCACAACCACATCCAGCCATATTCATTCACCAATTGGGCGGCGCTCGATTCGAGTACGCCCCGGTGCTCGGGCGCCCAGTCGTGCAGGTCGCCCAAAGGATAAGGATGCTTCGTATAGTGCTTGTCGAAATTCCCACGCATACCGTACACCCGGTAGGGATGTGGCTCATCCATTTCATCGAGACCCATGTCCTCGAAAGTCATATATCCCGCATCCCAGATACGGGTGCTGTCCAATTTTTTAAGCTCGGGGATAAGAACGTTGCCAATGAATGGATCCCAGTTTTCATTGATAGCATCCCAGATCACAATACTCGGATGACTGCCGTCAGCCCAGACCCAATCGGTGTATTCGGCTCGGATTTGCTCATCCCATCCGTGGTTTTGCCAGTAGAGCCACTCGTTCTGCAGTAATAGTCCAGCCTCGTCAGCGATATCGTACCATAATTTAGGTGCAATGCCTACGCAGATTCGCATTGCATTCCAGTTTAGCTTTTTAGGGATGTCGGTCAACAATTTCTTCACCCACGCGCTGTCCCAGGGAAGTGCTTCGCACTCAGGGTCCTCGAAGAAACGGTGCAGAGTGATATTCGTACCCCGCAGGAGAATTTTTTTCCCATTCAAAGTGAAATACTTGCCTTTACGGCCAAAGTCGCGCATGCCAAAACGGACTCTGATCTTGTCGCTGATTTCGTCTTTTTTTAATAGGCTTATCTCCGCCGTATAAAGAAAGGGGTCATCCGGTGTCCAACGGTGGGCCTTACTCATAGGTATATCGACAGCGATTTCAGTCAGATTGTCACGCTTGACTTTGACTTCTTGCTCAACGGCTGAGCCTGCGGGTCTGCCGCTTTTTTCTTCGAAAATAGCTACCTTAACCTGGCAAAAATCCTCCATCATCGCGCCGTACGTTGCCTGGGAAGGATAGAAACTCCGCACGAGAAGTTTCGCGCTTACTTTCTTTTCCTTAACGAACGGCATCATAAGGGCTCTATGTATGCGGAACGGGCCGGTAAAAGAAACGGAAACATCATCCCAGATGCCCGGCAGATAGTTAACCTTTTCCTTATCCGTGCTGCCGGCCGCCGAACTCGGCAGCCAGACCCTGTCCCCGACCCGAACCAGCACTTCGTTATCCGCCCCAAACACCAAAGCATGTGTAACGGAAAATTCAACCGGGGTATAACAGGCAATCGATGTCCCCACATCGATGCCGTTAACAATGGCATTCGTCACATACTTGCTCTTGAGGATGGTCAAAACTGCGTGGGTGTCTTTCAAATCCTCCGGCACAAAGAATCGGCGTCGGTACCAGTTGTAATATGGTATATGTTTCGACTCCAGAAGGTTGTGTTCACTGTTATACACGACGGTTTTGGGTTTGGCAAATAAGGTATCATATCGGTCGACTTTCGGCTCAGCCAGATGAATCAGGCCGGGAACAGGAATCTTACGTGTAAAGCGGCCGGGGACAAACGCCTTTTCCGTCTGTTCAAAATCCCAGGTGCCGTTAAGGTCAATGGTACGTCTAAGTCGCTCTCCGGAATATGTTGCGCTTGACGTGAAAACCACTGTAAGAGACATCAACAGCAGCATAACAGATTTGCGATCGGCCTTTTTGGTTTTCATAATCTTTCTTCCCTATACCTTTCTGCCCAGTGTTTCAAACATTGCCAGCACATTTTTGACCGGCGTGTTACACTGAATATTGTGAACAGCGTTGAAAACAAAACCTCTCTTTGCGTTGAATATCCGCACGCGCTCGGTAACCTGCTGACGTACTTGCTCAGGGGTTCCAAATGGCAGCGTTTGTTGCGTGTCCACACCCCCACCCCAGAAAACTATTCTGCCGCCGTATTTGTCAACCAAAAGCTGCGGGTCCATACCTCTGGCTGAGGTCTGAATAGGATTCAGAATATCGAAGCCCGCTTCGATAAACCCTTCAATCAACGGCTCACAGCCTCCGCAGCAGTGTTTCATTGTCTTCCACTCGGTGTGGGCGTGAATCCAGTCGTTGATTTTCTTGCTGAATGGTAGATAGAGTTCCCTGTATCCATCGAGGCCGCAAAACAGTGTATTCTGCGCCGCCAGGTCGGTCCCATCGACAAATACAACATGTACTTTGTTGCCCACTGCCTGGTAAAGACTATCAAGATTCTTAACAGCGATTTCCACCTGGCCGGCAAAAACCTCTTTAATATACTCTCTTCGTGTCACCGTGCTGATATACCATTCTTCGATGTCTCGAATCCCTTTCGGGTCCTTTAGGCCAGGTGCCGGGACATGCGCTATGTCACCAAGGCCGGTACCCGGCAGACCCATAGCAATCGCAAGGTCGGTATTTTCAAAGAGGTCATTTGCCTGTTGTTCGTAGTATTTCAGGTCTTCGTCGGTTAACAGTGCAAATTCTTCGAGGTTATCCGCTGGATTTAACTTGGCTTCGTCGATGGGTTTTTGGCGCACAATCGCGTCAAAGTAGAATCCGCCCTTGGGCATCCGAGCTGAAGCCGGCACTGATTTATCACCTTGTGGATACTGTAAAATATCGCCATTGGGTTCCGGCTCTGTATTGAATTTGCCTGGAACCAGCACATTGGTGCCGTCAAATGTTCTCCACGGTTTCCAGTCCATATTGGTAAAACCAAAATGATTCTTTGGTCCCGGCAGGTTCACAACGTCAATCTGCAGCACATCCAACAGGTCCGTCGCAACCTCACCGAGCATTTGATAAGGTTCGACAACTTTTACCAACTCACCTGGCTTATCCAAACCTAGCGCCTGGCGCAGATTCGCGATCACACTAACCTGGGCCCCGCTGGTCACTGTACCACCCAAATCCACAGGAACCCGATACACCGGCTCGAAATTGAGTGCCTTCAGAACCCGCTCTCTGCCGGTCATAGCTTCTTTGCTATCAGAATTGTTGTTCATAAAGAATCTCCCATAGCAAACAAGTCTTCAACTTATAACCGTCACTGGTCAGTCAACCATTCCTTTGTGCTATTCTATCACTTCATTAGCATCGTTACAAAGGTTGTGTTTTTGCCACATATCGCAAAATACGCTCAACAAGCACTTAAGTAACACTCCGGCATTGACGATTGAAAAGTAGAAACACCTTGACGCATTCGATTTTTGAATAGATAATGTTTATATGCCCTTGCTGAAGGGTTTTTTTGCTTTTTGAACTTTCGAAAGGACAAAATTATGAGACCTTATCTTTTTAGCTTAAGAGTTTTGGTGTGCCTCACAGTATTTTTTGTTGCTTTTAGTTTGAGCTGCCGCTCAAAGACTCCTGACGAAGCCGATGCCAATAAGCCTGAACCGAGCCCTGAAAGAATCGAGGCCGAGACCGATGCCAATCTGCTTGAACCGTCCACCACTACCGAAACAACTACCGACAGCATCGCCGTTATTGTCAACGGCATCGATATCACCGAAAGCGAGATAGAAAAACTCATTAAGCCGCAGCTTGATATGATGGCCAAACAGTCTCCAAAACAATCACCTGCATTTGTTGAGCAATTAACAAAAATGCTCAGAGCGCGGGCCATGGAAGAATTAGTCGAAAGGAAGCTGCTGGATGAAAAGGTGGAAGAAGCCAACATAGTAGTTACCGAGGAGGAAGTGATTGACCAACTCAAAACATTGGCCGCCAGGGAAAAGCCGCCGCTGTCGCTGGAAGAGCTAAAGCAGAAAATAGAGAGCTACGGCCAAAATTTTGAGGAATACAAGAAAGAATTACGCAGGCAATTGGGATATTGGAAACTTATCGAACCTCAATGGGCCGGCAAGATAAACATCACCGAAGAGGATGCCAAAAAGTATTATGATGAAAACCCGACGCGATTCCAAACGCCCGAACTGGTCAGAGCAAGTCATATCCTCATAGAACCTGACCTTACCGACCCCAACATCGACCCAAACGAAGCCAATGCAAAGGCCAGAGCAAGGATTCAAGACCTGCTCAAACAAATCAAAGAAGGGGCCGATTTTGCCGAGCTGGCCAAAGCGCATTCGGATGACCTTACAACGGCTGCAAACAGTGGTGACGTCGATTTCTTTAGTAGAGGTCAGATGGAGCTGCCTTTCGAAAAAGCTGCCTTTGAATTAAAGGTCGGACAGCTCAGTGACATTGTTGAAACCAGATATGGATATCACATAATAAAAGTTACCGACCACAAAGACCCCGGCCACATTTCATTTGAGCAGGCCAAAGAAAACATAATAAATGGATTAACACAAAAGGAACAGGCTGAATTCATTAAAAAGTATATCGAATCGCTCAAGGCCGAGGCAAATATCGTCTACCCACCCGGCAAAGAACCACCCTCTGTGACCGGTCGACCGTGACCCGCCGTCTGTAGCTCCGTGCCTGAGCCACAAGACACAAGTCACGATGTACGAATCAAAAGTGTCGCTGGGTCGAGATTGGCCGATTCTATGTCCTTGAAGTATTTTAACGTGCCGACCTTTAGCTCAATCGTGGCTTCTTCATCACAGACAATGATACCTTTCCGGTGCATTTGCAGGGCGCTGATTGTCCACATATGATTTATTCCCTCTTCAATGGCGTGTCGTAATGCACGAGCTTTGTTATGGCCGTTGACAATAATCAGCACTTCACCAGCATCCAAAACAGTTCCAACGCCCACAGTTAGAGCGGTTTTGGGCACCTTATTAACGTCGCCGTCAAAGAATCGCGAATTGGCTACGATGGTATCGTAAGTCAGTGTCTTGACACGTGTCCTTGAAGATAGGGATGACCCCGGCTCGTTAAATGCTATATGGCCGTCAGGGCCTATACCGCCCACAAACAGGTTGACGCCACCCGCCTTTTTTATCTTTTCCTCATAGCTTGCACATTCAGCTTCGAGGTCCGGCGCATTGCCGTTGAGAATGTTAACATTATCTTTCCGAATATCTATATGGCTGAAGAAGTTGTTCCACATAAATGAATGGTAGCTTTCATGGTGGTCCTCAGGAAGATTCACATATTCATCCATATTAAAGGTAACAACATTTTTGAACAAAACCTTCCCCTGCTTATTGAGTTCTATTAGCCCTTTATACATCCCCAGCGGCGATGAGCCTGTAGGAAGCCCCAGCACAAAAGAGTTGGCCTTGCTCGGGCTAAATTCATTTATGCTCTTTGCAACATAGTTAGCGGCCCACCTGGACACCAATTCGTAATTCGGCTCGATAATTACTCTCATTAGACTGACCCTTTCTTAAATATGATTCGTGTTAACGCAGCTTTTCTACTCGACTTATAAGCTCATCGCCGAGGGCTGTTTTACTGGCTATGTGTTTTTCAATTTCCAAAACGAAACTATTTTCTTCAAATGCCCCCCTCACCGCAGCAAAATCGCTGTGTTTCGTTTCTACGTCGCCGTCAATACCGAATCCGATTTGAGCAGTTGCGGCAAACTCTTTTTTAGCATCGGCGTAAAGCATATGGTCAAGTTCTACCACGGCTGTTTTCCATCTCGTTGCCATCTCGATAATATCTTCTGCCGTTATCTCATCGATCGTTTTGCCCAAGCGCTGCTGTAAGACGTTTGACGACCAGGCCCATTCGTATGCAGGATAATTATCATACATGGACTGAAAAGCATCCGTTACCTGCTCCAGCGTGCTGATTGTACCATTCTCGATATCGCTCAGCATTTTCTCGACACAATCTTCTGGAGCAAACAAGCCTGCTATGTCTGTCCATTTGCCGGGGCCTATATCGGTTTCCGGCCTTAGCACCGCTCGAAGCGTATCAATGCTCTTGAACTGCTTATTTTCCAGCCGTTTAATAAGACGGTTACCCAGAAATTTATCAATACCGATTTGGTAAAACTTGATGCCTCTTTCCAGCGATGAATTCTTAATCTTGACGCTGTGGTAAGTGAAGTAATCCGACGTCTCACCTGATGTTGCTTTAAGGTTTTCCAATAACTGGCGGCCATTGAGCATCTTTTGAATCGTATACGGACTTAAAAGTTTGAAGTTTATAAAGTCGAGTTTTCGGGGGTCCTTCCGCCGATCTCGACTCGGCCATTTTCGAGCATCTCGAACCGTCCCTACGCTGCGCAGATTCACGCCGGGCACGAGAATGCTTTCGTCCTCGTGCTCAATCAGATACGAAAAAGGCAAATCCGAGGTATCCGAGTTTCTATAGTGCCTGCCCATCACAACGGTAAAAGCCCCTACTTTTGCTGGCCAGAGTATATATGAATCGCTGGCCGTCTTGGAGCCGCGTTCGACGACACCTTGATGGACCGGCCCCAGTTTGTACATGTGATTGCTTTGGTTAGTTCCGCTGCCGGCATTTAAAAAGGAAAAAAGCCCTGCGATCAGCAGTGTGGATTTATGATGTGTTACCGTGTAGGGCCCGGCAAATATCGCGCAGGCCTCACCGTGAAAACCACCGCAGTTGGCGAAAAATACCGAGTTCTCCGCGGAGTACTGCTTGGCTAACACACAACCCTGGCCTACAAAACATTTATATATTATTGTCCCGCCTGTAATATTAGAACCGCTGCAGGCTATAAAATCTTCTGCAAAAACACCAGGCCCAATATAAACAGGGTCATCCTGACAGCTATTGACCGAGCCATTCTCCAATCTTTCAGCCCCCTCGATCACGCTTGCCGGGCCTACTTTGACGTTCTTGATAATCCGACAGTTAATAAGCCGAGCGCCTTCCGCCACAAGGCCCATAGAGCTGCTAACAGAGGCGGTATAGTCGGCTATCATTTTTTGCAGCTTTTCAATTGCTTTTGGCCTGTGCCGATAAAACGCTATTATGTAAGCTGTATGGGCGGATAGATGGTCATAAATCGGTATCTCTCTGCCGCCGCCCTCATTTACAACTGCAACTTCTGTCCCATTACCGAAGCAACTTGGCCCTTCTACCGCAAGAAGGTCAATGTTATTGATTACCACGTCGTCTTCGATTATATAGTTGGCGATGTAGTTTCTTACCTGACTTATATATACGTTATTGCCGATCGTGCAGTTATGAATCGTCGCGTTACTTATCCCAGCCGGCTTCTTAACGCCACCAAAAAAGGATACTTCCTTTTCGAATACACCTAACTTCACATTACCACAAAAGTGTGTCGATTTTACCCTCTCTGCATTGAAACCCTCGGCAGCCTGAATCTTCGACCAGTCATCGCAGCTACATCCCTGGCGGGTTAATTGAGCGATTTGATCGTCAGATAATGGACGAAACTCCGCGCAGCGCAAATTAAATTCTGATGCCATTTTCTTGTCTTCCTGTTTTTAAACCGCTTGCCACTTGAGCACGGCGAAAAACCTCTATTTAGCCCACAGCTTTACCGCAGGCTTTCACCTTAAATTTATCAAATGAAATATTACAGACCACAATCCTATAAATCAACGTATTTATAACAAGCTATCTGTGAGATGCTTTGTTTTCAAATCTTACCAAAAACTTATAATGCCCCAAAATCCCTGAGGAATTTTCCCTTCTTTTCAGACAAGGCTGCCACACCAAGACCCGATAAAGATAAATTACAAAATTTTTATCAAAATTTGGAGTAATCTATTGGTAGGTGCCGATGTTTACTATATAAGGGATTGTATCCCTGGTGAGCAAGAGTCTATGCTGCACGAGCTTGACGGGATTTACAGGATAATCGTTCGACTGAACTTACGACGAAGTCCTGTTATCTTGTCTAAAAAAATGAGTGGATATTCCCAAGGATGGAACTATGCCAAATCACCTAAGGGTAGTAAAAGTTTTAACGGCATTACTGGTTTCAATGACAATCGGGGCGATAGTCTTAATGGCCCTCGGCCATAATCCACCATCCGCGGGTCCATTTTCTCTTTGGACATATTACCGCCTAGACCCTGTCAAAAAAGCTATTGTCTCCCGAGCTGCCCAATCCCCCGACCGCTGGAACCGCATCGAGATTTACTATAGTGGCACCAACAGCGGCAATTTAGAACAGTTGGCTGCGCTCAGCGGCCTGGCCAGCCCCGACGACCTAAACTGCCACTTCTGTTTATGCAACGGCCACGGCGGCGGCGACGGCCAAATACAGCCAACCGAAAAGTGGCAAAGACAATGGTCGGTCATACCAGGCCGAACCTCATACGGCAGCAGTCAGACTATTCGCATCTGCGTTATAGCCGACGGAAAAACCTCCCGCCCAACGGATTGTCAGATAAAGAGAATACAAGTGCTGGTGGAAGAGCTGTGCAAAAAGTTTCGCATCTCGCCCGAGTCTATCTACTATCCCAGCGATTGACGGTAAAAGAACCGCTTAATAAGCCTTAAGGATTACTCGCTGCCCGAACCTTAAACTCCATATAAGAACCGGATGTGCACCTGACAGATGCGCATCTGGTCACTTGGCCCTATTTTGCAACTTATTGCACCTGTGGCAGAGCCAAAATGGGAATCCTTCATAACCGGGTTGTTATTTACTCAAACTGACCAGTTTTAAGCTGTCATGCTGAGCAAAACGAAGCATCTGGCCTTAGCAAAGAATAATCGCAGCCTCCCTTCTTCGCGGGAACCCAGTGAGATTCTTCAGTCCACTTCATTGCGCTCATAATTACAAATTCCGTTTGCTTATTGCCAAAGCAGCACTTACAGCAATATTTGGTTCAACATCCGCCAGTTTGAGTTAATATTTATTGCTCCTTTGTAATTTATGGCTTTTTTCTGTCTTACCATATCGGGCCCCCGCAACGCGGGAACCCATTTTGATGTTTAGCGACGTATTTAGAAACGAGATTTGTTGTATTTTCCAGAAGAACTCGCAGTGCAGCAGCATCTTCCGCTACTATCAGCACTACCGCCGCTCTAATATTGGTGGCAGTCCTCTTGAACATTTTTGTCGTTTTCCCAATTATCCCTGCTTTCGTTCCCCGCCTTCACGGGGCAAGTTTGCCCCTGCTTGGTGCTGGCAGGCCTTGAGTTCTTGGTTCCCGCAAATCGGGATCTCTTTCAAATAGACAGACGGGTTAGAACAAGGTTTTATTGCGGTTTTCAGAAAATTCCTCAAAAACAGATTAAGCAACTTTTTCCTGTAAAATTTGTTTCTCGTACTGTGTAACAGTTTAATTACTGGGTGTCATTGCAAAGGAGCGAAGCGACCGAAGCAATCTCAACCATTCGCCAGATTGAGATTGCAACGCCCGCCTTTGGCAGGCTCGCAATGACAAGGACGCAAAGCATGTGTTACAGAGCACTATTCCGAGGCGGATTCTTCGCTCCGTTATCCTTCAACGTTGATTCAGATATACATTTGCAGCTTGCGACTCTTCACCGGCCTATATCAACACCGCGCCGAGCAATCGAAGCAACCCGCCAGCGGTGGTCATGATCAACTCCGGTCGTGCCAGCGACCTTTTCGATGACAAGGATTTTGACTTTAATGATTTGAAAGAGTGGGTTCAGAACTGGCTGACAGATTTTTGGTAAGGGGCAACCCCTGGTGGTTGTCCTGAAGGCAGGCACAAAGGCCTGCCCCTACGCCTTTTTTCTTTTTTTGACTGGATTCACATTGACAAAACCTGTATGTTTACGTTATGATTATTGTTGAGGCAAAAGATATGAAGTATTATACCTTTGAGATAGTAATCGAGAAAGAAGATGACGGGCAGGGCTACTATGCCTACAGCCCTACTCTGCCGGGCTGTTTTTCCAATGGGACAACTATCGAAGATTGCCGTAAAAATATTCGAGAGGCAATTGAGCTTCATATAGAGTCGCTTGCAAAACACTCTAAAGAAATTCCACAGTCAGAGAAGTTAGTGCATGTAGAAGAAATCTCTATCGGTCTGCCCTGATGAGCCCCAAAATTCCAATCGTTACGGCTAAGGAACTCATACGGGCCTTGAAACGTGCTGGTTTTTCTAAAGACCGTCAGAAAGGCAGCCATCTCACGCTTATAAACTCTGAAACCAACAAAACGATCACCATACCCGTCCATACAGGCGTTGACATCGGAAAAGGTCTGCTCAAAAAGATTATCGCCGACGCTGGCCTTACGATTGAAGAATTCGTAAATCTTCTTTAGCAATTTCCTTCGACTCACCCCTAATCCGAATACAATGAGCACTCGCGGCCTTTTTTCTTTTCGGCGACCGCTTTCTGTGCTACACTCGTCCTGGTAAAGGTTGGCCAGGCCGGAGCCAAACAGGTGTAACCAAAATGCAAAATCTAAAATAGGATTGTCATTCGTCACAGGAAGACTTATCAAATCTTGCAATGACAGCCGAAGTATAAATTAGATAGGGTAACAGGACTTCGCCGTGAGCTCAGTCGAACGATTATCCTGTAAATCCGGTCAGGATCCAAATTATGAGACAGAAAGCAGACATACAAACAAAAGCCAGACCTCAGAAGCCAGAAGTTAGAAGCCACAGGTCAGATCCTCTGTCCTCCCTCCTCTATCCTCTATCGTCTGTCCTCAATGGAGTGGCGGGTAAAAAATTCCACTTCATCGGCGCAGGCGGTATCGGAATGAGCGGACTGGCACAGCTTTTGATAAAACACAATGCGATTGTGGCCGGTTCAGACCAAACACCGAGCGAGCTTACAGAAAGTCTCCGCCGAATTGGTGCTGACATAAAAATCGGCCATAATGCCAAGAACCTTAACCCGGAAACGGATGCGGTCGTTATCTCGGCGGCTATAAAAGAAGATAATCCGGAATTGAAACTGGCTCGACGACGAGGATGCAAAATCTACAAGTACGCCCAGATGTTGGGGGAATTGATGAGTTGCTACGAGGGTATAGCCATAAGCGGTACTCACGGCAAAAGCACAACGAGCGGCTGGCTTATATACTGCCTCAAGCAAGCCGGCGTCGACTCAAACTTTACCATCGGAGCCAGAATCACTCAGTTGGGCAGCTCTTCCGGCGTCGCAGACAGCGAGTACTTCGTGGCCGAAGCCTGCGAATACGACCGAAGCTTTCTGAACCTAAAACCCAAAATTGCCTGCATACTCAATATCGAGCAGGACCACCTGGATTATTATAGAGACGAAGATGAGATAGTCGAAGCCTTCAGCGAGTTTGCCCTCGGCACAAAACTGGACGGCGTGGTAATCGCCAACGGCCAGGATGCAAACGTAGCAAAAATAATTTTGTCGCTCGATTCACGGGTTACGGGCCACGAGTCACAGATACGCTGCGAGACTTTTGGGCTTGATGAGAACTGCAATTTCTACGCCGAGAATATTGTGCTAAATGACGGACTTTACACCTTTGACGTCTATCACAACGGCGAGCTGCTTGGAGCAACTCGAATTTCCCTTCCGGGCAGGCACAATATTATGAACGCACTGGCGGTGGTGGCTATGGCGGTTAACGTGGGGCTGGAACCGGGGCAGATACTTGACCTGCTGCCTGACTTTACCGGAATGGAACGTCGGCTGATGTTAAAGGGACGATTTGGCGAGATAGTAGTTATTGATGACTACGCCCACCACCCGACGGAAATCAGGGCATCGCTGCAGGCGATACGCCAAAGGTATCAGCCGAAACGAATCTGGTGTGTTTTTCAGCCGCACCAATATAGCCGAACGAGATTTTTACTTGATGATTTCGCAGAAAGCTTTAAGCTTGCTGATGTAACAATTGTGCCGGAGATTTATTTCGTCCGAGACTCACAGGCGGCCAAGAAGGAGATTAACGCACATATGCTGGTCGAGAGAATGCGTGCGAATGGAACGCAGGCAGTATTTATCGGCACCTTCGGAGCTATTTGTGATTATCTAAGGAGCAATGTGATTTCCGGCGATCTGGTAGTTACTATGGGTGCAGGTGATATTTGGAAGGTGGCAGATGAGTATATTTCGTGGCTTAGAGAGAATAGTTGAGACCGACTATCCGTTGGCCAAGCGAACCTGGTACGGCCTGGGCGGGCCTGCTGATTATTTTATCAGGCCGAAGACAATTGAACAGCTTCGGGAAGTGGTCCGGCGATGCAACGAAAATAAGATTCCGATTTACGTGATGGGTCTCGGCTCCAATCTGCTAATCAGTGACGATGGTCTGCGGGCAGCAGTGATAAAGCTTGAAGCAGAGAAGTTCGCACGGATACAATTTAATGGTGAGCAGGTTACCGCCTGGGCGGGGGCGGAGCTTAGCAAGCTGGTTCTAACCTGTGTGGAAAAGGGGCTTTCGGGCACGGAAGCTCTAACAGGCATACCAGGCTCAATTGGCGGAGCAGTAAAGATGAATGCAGGTGGTAACTTTGGGGATTTTGGCGCGGTCGTGGAGAATGTTACACTGATGGACAGCCACGGTGATATTTTTGAAAAGAGCAAACCGGAGCTGGTATTTGACTACCGCCGGACAAACATTACCGCAAAATTCATTCTGAACGCCAAGTTGCAACTCAGCAGCGCTGAGCCGGAACAGATTATACGAACGGTGAAAGAAATCTGGATTTATAAAAAGAATAATCAGCCATTGAACACCAAAAATTCCGGCTGCATATTCAAAAATCCAAGAGGGCACTCCGCCGGCGCTTTAATTGACAGGGCCGGCCTAAAAAAGCTGCAAATCGGGGGGGCTGTCGTCAGCGAAAAACACGCAAATTTCATAATCGCACAAAAGGGATGTAAAAGTCGCGATGTCATAAGACTGATAGACGCAATAAAGCAGAGAGTTAAGGAACAGTTCAACATCGAACTGGAACTTGAGATCGAAATCTGGGAATAAATTCGCGGCTCGTGACCCCTGACTAATCGCTTGACACAGGGTTTGGAGTACTTGGCACCCGCCACGAGGTAATAGTAAATTGGATATAGTAAATAGTAAATTAAAAATAGCCGTCCTTATGGGTGGTATCGGCACCGAACGAGACATAAGTATTCAAAGCGGCCGGTGTGTCGCGGAGGCATTAAAAGAAACCGGCTTGAATGTAGTAACCGCTGATATTCGACCAGATAATCTTGATATACTGGCAGATGGTAGCATCGACGTGTTCTTTATTGCACTGCACGGCGAATTCGGGGAAGACGGCCAGCTCCAGCAAATACTCGAAGACATGTCACTTGTCTACACAGGCAGCGGACCAAAGGCAAGCAAACTGGCCTTTGACAAATTAGCCAGTAAACACTTGTTTACCAAAGCAGGTATCACAACACCGAACGTAATTCAGTTTGGTACCCGGATAGAGGCACAAGAGCTTGAGAAGCAACTCCTGCAGCTCAGTAAGAGATTTGTCGTCAAACCTGTCAGACAGGGAAGCACTGTTGGCGTAACTATTGTTGATGACCCAGAATCAGCATTAGCGGCGGCACGGGAATGTTCAGAGAAGTTCGGTGATTGTATGATCGAGGAATTCATCCGTGGGAGAGAGATAACCGTTGGCATACTGGAAAACCGACCGCTGCCGATCATCGAGATTAGAAGTAAGACCGGCTTTTATGATTATCATGCAAAATACATTGATAAGGAAACAGAGTTTCTTTTTGATACAATCGATGATCCGGCACTGGTGGCAAAAGTCCAGACAGCAGCGCTGGATTGTTTCAGCGCTCTTGGTTGTCGACACTTCGCAAGAGTTGATTTTATCTTAGGCGACGATGGAAAGGCCTATGTTCTGGAGGTTAATACCATCCCAGGCCTAACAACTCACTCACTTGTGCCCAAAGCAGCGGCAAGAGCAGGGCTTTCAATGAGCGATTTGTGCACAAAAATCATCGAGGCGGCATATCTGTCGCATGTGAACCGTGAAGTGGGATACGCCCGGTTCCCGCAAAGCGGCGTCCATTCACAAGATACCAGATAATGGCGGCCAGAAGAAAAAAAACGAAAAGCAAGACTAAAAGAATATCATTTAGGCCCGGCACCTTAAAAAGAAAGAAAGAACAAAAGACAGGCCGGCTCGGTCCGAGTTTCATGAATATTTTGAAAGCATTGGCTGTAGTTTGTGTCTTTGTTGCTATAGGGTTCGGCTTTGTATTTCTGGACAAATATGTGAAAAGAGCCGTCCCTGCCTCTGCAAAAATAGGCCCTGTTGAATTGATAAACCCACCTGCCTGGATTAATCAACCGCTGCTCGAAAAAATTTATGCCGCAGCAGTAGCCAGCCGTGAAGACCTCAACCTTGATGAAGACGCTGCGCGTTCAGTTCAAAACAATGTTAAGCGAGAGGTCATGTGGCTGCACAATGTGAAGGTGCAAACCACTCATAAGAATATCCTTATCAAGGCTGACTATCGAAAGCCGCTGGCTCTGGTTAAGTCCGGTTTGCACAAGTTTTACGTGGATGATGAGCTGGTCGTGCTCGATTTTGTGCCGATGTCGAATCTGCCAATAGTAGAGGTAAAAGGACTGCCGCTGGTAATAAAAACGCCCCCGCTGGGCGAAGTTTGGCAGCGCGAAGATGTTGCCGCGGCTGTAACAATATTAGACCGGCTCGACCAAATGGACAAACTTATCACGCCTGACAAGCCCTTACTTTCTGAAATCGACAGCATCGACGCAAGCAACTTCAACGGCCGAGAAAACGCCCGGTTCCCACATATTGTTTTGTATGCGAAAGATAATACCCAAATTATATGGGGAGCTGAGGTGGGCAAATGGCAACAACATCTGGAATCTACCGATGAGCAGAAACTGGCCAAGCTTTACGGCTATTACAAAGAATACGGCACGCTGCTAAATGGGGTAAAA
>Ga0209636_10000850_pt1 | contig 30316 bp, 37 predicted proteins | sample DeeMarSWOR152_54_FD_187464 | JGI IMG/M metagenome (GOLD analysis project Ga0209636, IMG submission 187464) | Marine sediment microbial communities from White Oak River estuary, North Carolina - WOR-1-52-54 (SPAdes) (version 2) | ecosystem: Environmental > Aquatic > Marine > Intertidal zone >...
AGGTAAGCGCGCAGATGCAATTCTGGGAAAAGATAAGGTTGAAGGCATAAGGGTAGGAGGCGAAGAAATAAAAGCGGATTTAGTTGTCATGGCGGCAGGCATTAGGCCCAGAACAGAGTTGATAAGAGAACTAGGAGTAGAACTAGGCGTAACCAGAGCTATTAGAGTGAACCCCAGAATGGAGACCAGTGTTTCCGGCATATTCGCAGCTGGAGACTGCGTTGAATCTCAAAGCTCAATCACAGGGTTACCATGTCTTTATCAACTTGGAACAAACGCGGTTAGGCAGGGAGCGACAGCTGGAACAAACGCTGCAGGAGGATACGTTGCCAATCCACGCGTCATATGCAGTGCGGTCACGAAAGTCTTCGATTTTGAACTTGGTTCAGTTGGTCTCTCAGAGTATCAAGCCGCCAAGGTCGGTTTCCAAACAGTCAGTGCAAGCATCACAGGCAGAACCCGGGCACCATATTTTCCCGGGGGAAAAGAAATTAAGGTAAAAATTATCGCTGAGCCTGTTTTGGGGAGAGTCATGGGCGCCCAGATAATCGGTGGAGAAAATGTGGCGCAGAGAATTAACATGATCTCTGTGGCGATACAAAAGGAAATGACGTTGTTAGAGCTTTCAGCGGCAGATACCAGTTACGCTCCTCCAGTGGCTGAGACTCTGGAGCCCGTGGCCTTGGCCGCGGAGATCGCTGCAAAGAAAATAAGGCGGCGTCTGGCAGGAACCACCTTTAGGCGCTGACCTCCAGATTTAATGTTAATTACGCCTAAGGAGCAGTTTAGAATCCTAGAAGGTTGAATGAATGAAAGTGGACACATACGACATTCCTGAAAATTATTATTACATTAAAGAACATGAGTGGATTTTAATAGAAAATGATGACACCGCAAAAATCGGCATTACAGACTATGCTCAGAAGGCGTTGAGGGAGATTACATATTTTTACGTAGGGAAGGTGGGTGCCAAGGTCAGACGGATGGAGACAATCTGCAAAATAGAGTCAGTAAAATCTGTTGTTGAGATACTAAGTCCCCTTTCAGGCGTGGTTCTCGGCTTCAATAACGGACTGTTTGACCGCCCACACGTCATAAATCGAGACCCTTACGGCAAAGGTTGGATGACAATTATCCGCCCCACGAACCTTGACAACGAGTTAGAAAAACTATTAAAACCAGAACTTTACGCGGAGTACATCAAAGAACTTATCAAAATCGATGAAACTTTATTGATTTACAGATGGAAAAAGGGAGCCGAGGAAAAAACGGGTGAATAAAAAAGGGTTCTAAACTTAGAAACCAAGTTTACTCAATAAATCAGATGTTTTCACCCGGTTCATGTTCAGCCCTAGTTCCTCCGGGCTCAACCCAAGCGCGAGTCCAAGCACCTGAGTGTAGTACAGCACGGGAAGGTTATAAGTGGCACCAGACCTTCTTTCTATCACCCTCTGATTTCTATCGTACATAGAGCCGCACAGAGGACATATTAAATTGATCGCGTTGGCGCCAGCAGCCTTAATATGCTCAAGCTTCTCCTGAGCCATCGCCAGTGCAATTTTATCGTCAACATCCAGAATCACTCCGCCGCAACAATGAATCTTATCCTCGTATTCTACAGCCTCCGCGCCTAGAGCAGAGATCAGAATATCTAGAGTTCTCGGAAATTCTGGGTCCTCAAACTTGTCAAAAACGCTTGAAGGCTTAAGATAGTGGCAACCGTAGTGCGAGGCCACCTTAAGTCCCTCCAAGCTGTTCTTAACTTGGCTTTTGATCTTTTCAGGTCCGACGTCCTCGTATAGAACCCGCGCGAAGTGTTTAACCCTAACGTTTCCCTTGTAAGTCCTTCCTATTTTCTTCAGTTTCTCGTTAACCCGGTCTCTCAGCTGCTGGTCGTGCATCAACTCTTTGCTGGCTTCAGTCAGCGTGGAGGCACAGCCATTGCAGACTGTGCATACGTCTAGACCCAAATCCTCAGCGACACTCAGGTTCCTAGCAGCCATAAGCAGGGCTGTCTCTCGGTCCACGGACATTATCGGGAAGCCACAACAGGCAAAGTCCTCAACATCTACAAGTTTAACTCCAAGTTTTTTGGCGACCTTTCTCGCCGAAAGCTCAAAATGTCTAGCCATCACGGGTGTGAGGCATCCTAGGAAAAAGGCATACTTCATTTTATTCTTCTCCCTTGGCGCTTGACAGTTTGTTCAAGCCCGTTAGTTTGAAAAGCTCTTTTACCTCTTTGTTCTCAAGCGGAATTTGTGGCAACCCGAGTTCCTCCCTTTTGGTGTTGTCGAACTGGCTAATGGGGAACAGCTTGCCGTGGGTCCCTACGAGCTCCACTCGCTTAGCAAAAGAACTGTGAATATAACCTTCTTTGACTGCCAAGTTTTTCAGAGTGTTCATCACCTCAGGTATTCTAACGTCCTGTGGGCACCTTTCTTGGCAAGTATAACATGCAGAACACAGCCATATGAAGTTGCTTGAAAGGACCCTCTCCCTCATGCCCAGAACGGTCATCCGTATGATCTTTCTAGGATTATACTTTTCCTCTATCTCCCTAACTGGGCATCCGACATTGCATGTTCCACACTGGAAGCACCTCTTTATGTTCTGTCCTCCAGGAAGCTTCGAAACCTCATCTTTGAATTTAGGATCAAGTTTGGTGATCACCAAAATAGACCTCTCCCCAACGGAAATGCCTTCTCTTGCATCAACTATTTTGAGATGAATATAGAACTAAGCGCTTAGATTTAAGTATTTACCGCGCTCCAAAGTTTGAGGTTTTATTCTACATATATATCGCCGTGAGGGAAACCATGAAAGGTTAAACTTAAATTTAACATGTAACAGTTCTTTTACGTTCTTAAACTAGACATCTTGCAAATTGGTGAGGACATGTGGGAAAGGAAAAACTGAAATTCGCTTTCTACTGGGCTGCTAGTTGCGGAGGCTGCGAAATCGCAGTTCTAGATATAAACGAGAAAATCTTGGACGTTGTCGCCAAAGCAGACATCGTCTTTTGGCCAGTAGCCATGGACATCAAATACAAAGACGTAGAAGAAATGCCAGACAAATACATAGACGTCTGCTTCTTCAACGGTGCAATTAGAACCGAAGAACAGGAGTACATGGCTAAACTCCTGAGGAAAAAAGCGAAGGTCTTGGTGGCCTTCGGTTCTTGTGCCTGTGACGGATGCGTCGTAGGTCTTGCAAATCTCTGGAACAAAGAAACGATTTTTGAACGAGCGTACTCTGAGACGCCCTCGACGAAAAATCCAAAGTCGGTGACACCGAAAACTTCCGTTAAGGTTAAAGAGGGAGAGCTGGAACTGCCCGAGTTTTACGACACCGTGAAAACCTTGGCGCAGACCGTAGATGTAGATTATTTCCTCTCAGGTTGCCCGCCGCCAATTCCCCTCATAATCCAAGCTATTGAAGCTATATTCAAGAACAAGCTGCCTCCAAAAGGATCGGTTCTAATGCCGAACAAATCCATCTGCGATGAATGCCCAAGAGAGAAAAAAGATAGACAACTCTCTGAAATAAAGAGAATTTACGAAATTGAAGATGACCTGAAAACATGTTTTTGGGATCAAGGAGTAATATGTATGGGCCCCGCCACCCGCGCAGGCTGCGGCGCTCAGTGTCCAAACGTGAACATACCTTGCACGGGCTGCAATGGTCCAGGTCCACGCGTGACCGACCAAGGTGCTGCTGCCATCAGCGCACTTGCATCCATCGCCACTAACCCAGAAGTCGTTAATCAAGCGGTGGATCCGATAGGAACCTTCTACAAGTACTCTCTTGCCCGTTCTATTCTCCGAAGGAAGGTGATGAAATGAAAGAAATAGTCATAGACCCAATCACAAGGCTGGAAGGTCATGGAAAAATCAGCATATTCCTAAACGACAAGGGAAACGTGGAAAACGCCTACTTACAAGTTCCCGAACTGAGAGGATTCGAGAAGTTCTGCGAAGGAAGGAGGGCAGAAGACCTACCCATAATAACCACCAGAATCTGCGGCGTCTGTCCTGTTGCGCATCACATGGCGGGCGCAAAGGCTTGTGACGCAGCGTTCAATGTGGAACCGACGGAGACAGCTAAGAAATTAAGAGAACTTGAGTACTGCGCATATTTTATCTACGATCACATCCTCCACTTCTACTTCTTGGGAGGCCCAGACTTCATTGTAGGGCCAGATGCTCCCGCAGAGAAAAGAAACATTCTTGGAGTGATAGAGAAGGCTGGCTTGGAAATTGGCAAAGAAGTGATAAAGCACAGGGCATATGGACAGAAAATAACAGGCATACTCGGAGGCAGGCCGACTCATCCTGTGAGCGCTTTGCCGGGCGGCATGGCAAAGTCTTTGTCTGAGGACGAGCGGCGGGAAATCGAAAAGATGGTTAGGAGCTGCGTCGAGTTTGCAAAGTTCTCTTTGAAACTCTTCGACGATGTCGTTCTCAAGAACGTTGACTACGTGAACTTGATCACGAGTGATCCTTACAACTTAAAGACCTATTACATGGGAACGGTTGACAAAAACAACAAAGTGAACTTTTATGACGGCGACGTCCGGGTGGTTGACCCTGAAGGGAAGGAGTTTGTGAAATTCGCTCCCTCCGAGTATCTGGGCGTTATAGAAGAGCATGTTGAACCATGGACCTACGTCAAACTACCCTACCTCAAAAAGATCGGATGGAAAGGCTTAGTCGCCGGACCTGACAGCGGCATCTACCGGGTTGGCCCCCTTGGAAGACTGAACGCCGCGGAAGGCATGGCAACACCCATAGCCCAAAAAGAATACGAGCGGATGTACAAAACTCTTGGTGGAAAACCCGTTCACGCCACCTTGGCTTTCCACTGGGCTCGACTTATAGAACTTATGTACGCGACCGAACGGACCTTGGAATTAGTCACAGATAAGGAAATAACGAACAAGGATATCAGGAATAAACCTGAAAAGCCCGGCGAAGGAGTCGGGATAGTGGAGGCTGCTCGGGGCACTCTGATTCATCATTATGTACTGGATGAAAAAGCCTTAGCTAAGAAAGTCAACTTGATAGTGGCAACAACCCACAACACACCGGGCATCTGCATGTCCATAAAAAACGCTGCGAAAGGCCTTATACGCAACGGCAAAGTCAGCGATGGATTGCTGAACATGGTTGAGATGGCCTTCAGGGCTTACGACCCATGCTTTGCCTGTGCCACTCACTTTGCAATTGGCGAGATGCCCTTGGAGGTTAAGATTTACGATAACGAAAAACGGCTGTTAAAAACGATGAGAAGGTGAAGGATTAACAATGGAAGAAGCTAAAGTCGGCGTGTTTCTGTCTGACTGCGGAAACAAGATCTCTGAAATTCTAGACTTCAACGCTCTAGCCAACTATGTGAAAAATGTTTCAGGCGTGGTTGTTGTCAAGAGAAACAGCGAGTTTTGGCGCGGCGAAGGATTACAAACCATCGTGGATACTGTTAAGAGCGGAAAGATAAACAGGGTCGTCGTTGCGGAATGTCTCCCAAAACTAAGCGAAGTAAAAATTGTTCAAGCAGTTGAAAAAGCTGGACTCAATCCTTATTTGGTAGAAGTTATCGACCTCAAAGACCACTGCGCATGGCCCCATCGGAAAACACCTTCAGAAGCCACTGAAAAAGCCAAAGCCATGCTTCTAGCCGCCATCGAACGCGCCAAGCTCCTCGAACCCATAGAGAAACTCGAGTTTCCAGCCGTCAAATCCGCCTTGATCATAGGTGGAGGCATAGCCGGTATTCAAACAGCTGTGGATTTAGCGGACTTGAGCTTCAAAGTAAACTTGGTTGAAAAGGCGCCATTTCTCGGCGGCTTAGCTGCTCGCGCGGGCCGATTCTTCCCCACGGACGATTGCGCCATTTGTATACAGTCTCCTACTTCAGATGTGAAAACCATCACCCACACCTCCCGGAAGTGCGTTTATCGTTCCGGCTTCAGCGAAATTCCCGACCTAAACATTCTGACCAATTCAAAAGTTGTGGCAGTTGAAGGGGTTCCCGGAAACTACAAGGTCACGATAGAGAAGAAACCAAGATACGTTAACGAATTGAAATGTGTTCGATGCGATTTGTGCACCGCTGTTTGCCCTGTGAAAGTGCCAGATGAATATAATGCAAAGCTGAAAACCCGCAAAGCCATTTACATGAATGTTCCAAATGTTCATCCGCCTGTATACGTCATCGATGAAAGCGTCTGCAGATTCCACGACTGCGCCAAATGCGTTGAAGTCTGTCCAACTGATGCAATCGAGTTAGACCAGAAAAGTGAGCGGATAACCCTAAACGTGGGCAGCATAATAGTTGCCACTGGTTTCCAGGAGTTCGATTCCAACGTCATAAAGGAGTATCACTACGGCGACTATCCAGACGTCATAACCAATCTTGAACTCGCTAGGATGGTCGACGGCTTCGGTCCCACAGGCGGCGTAATCGTTAGACCTTCAAACCGTAAACCCGCCAAGAAAATCGTTATGATCCAATGTGTGGGTTCGCGAGACAGGCGCTACAACGCCTACTGCTCAAGCATCTGCTGCATGGTCTCCCTAAAACATGCCGCGTTGATCAAATCAGCCTATCCCGGCGCAGACATTACAATATGTTACATAGACATAAGAACCACCGGAAGGGAGCACGAAGATTACTACGAACGGGCTAGGGAGATGGGAGTAAAGTTCGTCAAGGGCAGACCAACCGAAATCTCGCGGGACCCAGAGACGGGCAAGTTAATCGTCGACGTTGAGGACGCTCTTCTTAAAAGATTCCTAGAATTAGAGGCTGATCTAGTTGTGTTGGCTCCAGCTATGGTGCCCGCTGAAGGCACCAAGGAGCTCGCCGAGATTCTGGGCCTTGAGCTTGATAAAGACGGTTTCTTCAAAGAGTACAACGCCAAGCTGAGGCCGACAGAAACTCGGTTGCGAGGGATATATCTCTGCGGAGGAGCAACCTTCCCGAAGGACGCGCCGACGACTTCTCTGCACGCTCACTCAGCAGCTATAAAGGCTGCGAAGTTGCTGACCACTGGTAAGATAGTTAAAGATCAGAGAACCGCTGTAGTCAACGAAGAATATTGCGGTGACTGTGAGTTTTGTCCGGTCACTTGTCCCTATGGCGCGATAAGTTTGGTGCCAACGACTGAAGAACACTTTGTTGCCCGCGTATCTGATCTTCTATGTGAAGGGTGTGGTGTTTGCGTGGGAACTTGTCCCCTTAACGCTATTGAGCTTAGGCATTCGAGGCCAAACCAGATGCTGGCCCAGATGAAGGCGCTTATGTCCGTAAACGGAACGCCAAAGCCTTTGGTTCTAGCCATTTGCTGTTCAGAGTGTGGACACACCGCCGTAGACTCTTCAGGGATGGCTATGATGCAGTATCCAGCCAACGTCAGGGTCATGAAGGTTCCTTGCACGGGCATCCTGCAGGTTCACCAATTTCTGGAGGCTTTCAGGGCGGGTGCTCAAGGGGTGATGGTTGTAGGATGCAAAAGTGACGGCTGTCACTATGAAGTCGGTGTCGAGAAAGCTGAAAAGAAGGTGCAACTTGCCAGAGTTTTGCTGAAGGAATACGGTATAGAGCCAGAGAGATTGGCAATGTTCAACATGGTATTCATCGAAGGAGACAAGTTTGCCGAAGCCGCGCAAATGATGACTGAGCGACTAGAAAAGTTGGGTCCACTGCAATTAATGGGGGGCTCTTAGAGAGGAGCGTGAAATTAGAATGAAACCCGGAAAACCGGAAAAAACTACCAGCCTAGCATTCTCTAATTTGGTTGTGAGTCGTTTAGGCGGCGAAACTATAACTCTATGCTACCAGTGTGGAACCTGCGCCAGCAGTTGTCCAGTAGCCAAAATCACCGAGCGGTTTAATCCTAGAGAAGTCATCAAACTATCGCTTCTAGGAGAAAAGGACGAAGTGATCTCAGGCGACGCCATATGGCTGTGCTGCTCGTGTTATAACTGCCAGGAAAGATGTCCTCAAAAAGTTGAAATAGGTGACGTGATATACGCGCTGAGAAACATTGCCTTTAAAGAAGGCTATATTCCGGATGTTTATTCAAAGTTCGCATCAGCAATCCTAAATGATGGTCGCATAGTTCAAGTTTCCAAGTTCGTAGAAAATAAAAGACCTGCCCTCGGTTTACCGCCCCTTCAACCAACGGGCATCGATGCACTAAGAAAAATTCTCTCCGCTACTGGGTTTGATAAGCTGCAAAAAAAGAAGGAGGAAACACCATGACAAGCTACGCTCTATTTCTGGGGTGTACTATACCCGCTCGTCAGCCAAGCTACGAGTTGTCAGCAAGAAAGGCCCTAGCCAAACTCGGAATCGAGCTTGTCGATCTAGCAAACATGACGTGCTGCGCCCCTCCACCAGTGCGGTCTGTAGACTTGGAGAGCAGCCTAGCCGTAGCTGCATACAACATTTGCTTGGCTGAAGAAGCTGACTTGAACTTAGTTACATTATGTAATGGTTGCTTTGAATCCCTTGCTATGGCAAACGCTATGCTAAAGGCTGACAGAAAACTGAGAGCAAAGATAAACAGGATTTTGTCCCGAGCCGGAAAAGAATTTGTTGGCAGTAAAGAGGTGAAACATTACCCCCGTGTCTTGATCAACGACATAGGACTAAAACGTCTCAAACAAAACGTTTCCAAGCCTTTAAGCAACCTAAAAGTAGCAGCGTTCTATGGTTGCCATGCGCTTAGACCCAGCGCACTTCTGAAACTCGACGACCCGGAACGCCCCCACGTTCTTGAAAATCTAATTGAAGCCTTGGGTGCAAAAAGTGTTGAATATCGAAATAAGTTGAAGTGTTGCGGTGGGCTTTTAAGAGGGTATTCTGATGAACTTGCCCTTGACCTCGCCAGAGAGAAACTTGCAAACACAACCAAAGCTGGCGCCGACTGTATTGCAACCCTTTGTCCCTTCTGCTTCGTTGCGCTGGACATAGGACAGATACAAGTGAAATCGAAGTTCAATGAAACCTACGATATGCCAGTGCTTCATTACTCAGAACTTTTGGCCTTAGCATTGGGGATAGACCCGAAGGAACTGGCGCTCGAAACCCATAAGATAAAGACCGACAAGATCATTAACAAGATATCCTAACAAAGCATAAGGGGTTACACTCCCGTTATTTTTTTCATTTTCAGCTTTCTATAAAGCATTCAATAAAGTTAATATTGAAAAACCAATTAGTAAGAAGCCAATAGAGGAATTGAGATGACAGTTAAAGTTGCTATAAACGGGTTTGGAAGAATTGGAAGGCTCTTGTACCGAGCAGCCCTAGAAACCAAAGCAGACATAAACTTCGTAGCAGTCAACGACCTAACAGACGCCAAAACATTAGCCCACCTCCTAAAATACGACTCAGTTCATGGCAAAGCACCCTTTGACGTAAAGGCCAAAGAGAAAGCCATAATTGTCAACGGAAAAGAACTGCAGGTTCTATCGGAGCGGGATCCCGCGAAGTTACCTTGGAAAGAATTGGGTGTATATATAGCCGTGGAATCAACCGGACTATTCAGAGACCGGGAAAACGCCTCAAAACACCTGCAAGCTGGAGCTAAAAAGGTGTTAATCAGCGCGCCGGCGAAAAACCCAGACATCACGGTGGTCTTAGGCGTAAACGATGACAAATATGACCAAAAGAAACACAACATAATCTCTCTGGCTTCATGCACAACCAACTGCGTCGCCCCAGTAGCCAAAGTGCTGAACGAAAAGTTCGGCATCAAAGGGGCTCTTATGACAACCGCCCACGCCTACACAAACGACCAAAGGCTCCTAGACCTACAGCACAAAGACCTAAGGAGAGCCAGAGCCGCAGCCAGCAACATCGTAATCACCACAACAGGCGCAGCCGTAGCCGCAACCTTAACCCTACCGGAGCTTACGGGAAAAATGGACGGTCTAGCCATAAGGGTTCCTGTACCCGACGTATCCATAGTTGATCTCGTGGCGACCTTAGAAAAGAAGGCAACCGTAGACGAAATTAACGCCGCCTTCAAGAAAGCCGCTGAAAAGGAACTGAAGGGCATTTTGGCTTACAGTGAAGAACCGCTGGTTTCATCAGACTATATCCACAATCCTTACTCGGCTATTGTGGACGGTCTTTCCACCATGGTCATCGGAAACCTAGTTAAAGTGCTCGCGTGGTACGACAACGAGTGGGGCTACTCCGTCAAAATGGTGCGGATGATAGAGAGAATCGGCAAGATAGCCGGCATGTAACTAAACCCGCACAGAAACAACGCTTAAACCAAGAAACCCCTAACTTTCTAAAGCAGGTGGGAGAATGCCCAAATTCCTGACAATGAATGACTTCAACTTCAAAGGCAAAGTTGTCCTAGTTAGGGTAGATATCAACTCGGCTATAGACCCTGAAACCAAGAAGATATTAGATGACACGAGAATACGAGCGCACGGCGAAACCACCATCAAAGAGCTGTCGGAAAAAGGAGCGAAAACCGTGGTGCTGGCCCACCAAGGCAGACCAGGCGAACCCGACTTCATTCCACTAAAACAGCACGCCGAAATCCTAGGTAAACCCGTAAAATATGTGGACGATGTTTACGGCGAAAAAGCACGGAAAGCCATAAAGAACCTGAAAAACGGCGAAATCCTCGTCTTAGGCAACGTCCGAACCTACCCCAACGAAACGAAAAAGAACACGCCTGAGGAACACGCCAAATCGGAGTTCATACAGAAGCTAGCGCCCTTAGCAGACATATTCGTCAACGATGCCTTCGCTGCAGCCCACCGAGCCCACGCCTCCATCGTAGGCTTCACTGCAGTTTTGCCCAGCGCTGCCGGACGGATAATGGAACGGGAGCTTAAAGCCCTAAGCCGAGTTTCAGAGGCTCCGGAAAAGCCCTGCGTATACATATTAGGCGGTGCGAAGGCTGATGATTCCTTAAAGATATCGGATTACGTGTTGACGAACAAAATTGCCGATTACATTTTGACAGGCGGAGTTATCGGTCACCTTTTCCTCGCCGCGAAGGGCGTTAACCTCGGCAAGCCCAACATGGCATTCTTAGAAAAGCAAGGGGTGCTGGGTTTAGTTTCAGGCATACAGGACCTGATGAAAAAGTTTCCAGGGAAAATTCTGGTACCGCTTGATTTAGCCGTGGAAGTAGCTGGGAAAAGAAGGGAAATTGCAGTCAGCGGGCTTCCAACCGACCACCCGATCTACGACATCGGAAAGGAAACCGTGAAGAAATACGGTGAAATCATAGGCGAAGCTAATTCCATTGTTGTCAGTGGTCCTGTCGGGGTCTTCGAAAACAAGGAGTTTCTGTTCGGCACTAAGAAAATCCTTGAGGCAGTTGCGTCCTCTCGGGGCTTTTCCTTGGTTGGAGGAGGGCACACCATAGCAGCTGTGAAAGAGCTTGGGCTGACGGATAAAATTGGTTACATCAGCACTGCGGGAGGAGCCCTCATAGAATTCCTCATGGGAGAAAAATTACCCGGCGTCGTGGCGCTCGAAAAGGCTGCTTCAAGAACCTAATTTTTTGGTCTTTATTTTTTTCGGATATGCTACAAGCCTATTAATGTGGGGTCTGGTCGTCACGGGATCTTCATTCCTCTTTCGAGGTTAGTCTGGGACGACGGCATCATCCCCCGTTAATCGTTAGGGCATCGCGACAGATAAACTTTGATTATAAGTGGGCTTTTTTGCGGAGGGATTTCAGGGTTCCCGAAACCGCTGGAACTTGAATGGCTACTGGGTTCCCGTTTATCTCTGTGACGGAGGCGACGGCGGCTCTAACCGTGTCCAAGGCTTTGTGGGAGCAGTGTAAAACCGCGTAGTTCCTCTGAGCGTCATATTCGATGAGGGTTAGGTTGGCTTGGCTTGCGCCGTACTCTCCGAACAGGTGGTTTACTGCGCCCCAAACCGCGTCCATGAGTGCTTTCTTGTCGATGTTTTGTTCACTTAAGATTTTGAGGGCAAGATACCGCCTTCTAACGTTCTTCAGCAGTCCTTCCCCCTTTTTACTATACGTATGCCCGGCGCCACATAATCTGGGCTCAGCTTCGATCTGTTTCGGTTGACTATAGCCAACGGGTTCTCTGAAAGAGCGCGCATCCTAAGCGGCGAAGGCAAATCGAAGAGTACGGTTAGGGCGGCGTAGTCGTGAGGCGACCTGAGGAGGTACGGGTCTTCGGTGCCGCTTGAAACTACAACTGGAACACCGAACTTTTTCGCAGTTTCCACCTCCCTGCGAAGCCGAGAGAGAAGACGCGTTCTCGGGATGCTGTTCAACGAAAGAAGGGGCGCCATATCTATTTCCAGAGAAGCTGACGCGCTTGAGGCAAGCGTCGCTTCAGCATTGTCGAAGAACCTTTCTCGTGGGTCCGTGGCAAATGATAGGAGGTCCACTCGGCGGTCTTTTGCTGCTTGTCTCGCTATGGGCTTTGAGGTGCACATTACGGATATCAGTTCGAATTTGCGTCTGAGGGCGCGTAGATTTCTAAGTAAGTCACTCGTGGTTTTCGGGTTTAGGTCCACCCTCGTGGCGAGGTCTATTCCTGCCTTGGCGCAGATTGCCCTTAGCTTGGCAATATCGTTTTGTTCAGTGTTCGGTGGAAGGGATACCCCAACGAGGTTGTATCCTAGTTGAGCGGATCGGCGGACCAGCGTTTCCACTTGCTTCAAGTTATCGATTGGTGGGCGTAAATGCAAATCAGCGAAGCCTTTTAGGGTAGCAGTCCGAGTTCTCGGCAAATTCGGATTATGTCCTCCGTTTTCTTTTTTCTGAATCTTATGCGTATGTGGATGGGGTCCGCGGTGCAGAGCTTCATTTTTTCGAGGAAGGCGGCTTGTTTGTCCAGTCGCAGGTAGAGGCTTCCTTTTTCTGTGCGCTTGGCGATGTCTCTAAGCAGGTTTTCCTTGTCTAATGTATTCAGGTTTGCTGCGAGTTTCTCCATAACCGCTTGAATAATTTCCTTTCCTTTCAGCCTAGCCTCGAAAACAACAATCGGATTGCCGTAGTGTCCCCGCGAATTACGCCTCTTAAAAGTTATATTTTCGAGATATTTGGCGGGAAGTATCCGTTGAACCGCCTCCACAACCTTGTCTAGGTCTTCAGTGGCGTGAGCAAAGAACCTGAGGTCAATGTAACTTACGGGCATCTGAGGCAAAGCTGCACCTCACATAACTGTTCAGTTCTATTCCTTTTTAGATATTTAACCTATAAAGGCATAAAATATGGAAAACCAAACATCGGAAATTTATGCAGATATGCTCGCTCTATGCTTTTTCCTTTTTCTTGCGAACTGCTGTGCGGCTCGGTCGGACTTTTTCTGCTCCTCGACCTCTGTGGTGCAGCCCACGAACTTCTTTGCCCGCGCTGGTTAGCCCACGGTAAACTCGTCCGCGGTGAGTGCTGCTGCATATCCAGTTGATGTTCTTGTCTGATTGGATCGCTGGGTGGCTTGGGTCCACCATGATGACCTCGAACCACTTGTAACGTCCGTCTTCCCAAATCCAATAGGAATTCAGCACCTCTAAGTTCGGAAACTCCTTGTTCGCCCGTTCCTCAGCGACAAGCTTCGTGCTTTTAGCCAGCTTATACTTGGCGACGCCCATTTTTTTCTGTCTTCGCCCAGACGTAGGTCTTCGTTTCCTAAATCCGCTACGTCCAACACGGACTCTTGCGAGGACGAAGCCCTGTTTCGCCTTATAGCCAAGTTTTCTAGCTCGGTCGAGGCGCGTCGGCTTCTCAATCCTGAAAACAGCGGGTTGCCTACGCCACTCCACAGCCCTATGCCACATCAGCTCCTTCACGAAGGAAGCATCAGGCCGTTTCCAAGCCTTAGCGATGTACTGGTAAGCCAACTCTTAAACGCGCTCCCTATTCAGCCCATTAGAGGCTAAGACACAAAGACAATTAATAAACTATTCGTTAACCACACCTAAATTATAAATTGTTTCCACGTCTATCCAAGTCTGGTAAAGGTTCACCTTTATTGACGTTGACCCAATGGTTCAAGTCGAAGTTTAATATTGGGTACTGTTTTTCTAGCGAAGTGGTTATTCACAAATTCCATAATAGCATCTATTGAATTATCACCTCTGTATCTAAAGGCATGCTTAACAAAGTCTTTTCCTTTTCCATGTCCATGATCAGGAGATGAAATCAATCTTCTCAGACTCGTGAGATAGAAAAGGTTTAGGTCTCTGGAATAAGACTCTATGGCTCTATCATAGCCACCAGTAATATCTAGGAATTCACCATAACCCGAGCGGTAAACGTTCTCCACCAGATAATCTAGTAACCATCCCCTAGTGAACTTATCATGTGAGAACGACTCTTTGTACCTATCATATAATGTGGGTCCCCGGTTCCTCCAACATGAGTAACCGTAAGGCTCGCTTTTATAGATTATATCGTTACAATATTCCTCAAGTTTAAGTAAGTTGTCAAGGTCATTTATGGTTACACCGATTTCTTCTTTGTCGTAAAGTGCTGACTTCGATAGATTGCAAGATCCCAATAGAGCTAAGTCATTTGAGTAGATAAGCTTTGAATGGAGCTTTTGATTTACAAATACGTTGCACCCAACTTCATCTAGAAAATCTAACAATCTTCTTATTCTCGGCACGTAATTAGGGGAGTAGTTACTTTCGTTAGGTGGAAGTGTAACAATGTCAACTTGGCAAGCCTTTTCAACTTCGCTTCCGCCATGAAGTTTGAGGAGTAACAAAGCATACGAAAGGTTTATTGATTTTATATTATAGTCTAGATGTAAGAAGGAAGTTTCTTTATTTTCCTTAGATATATGGAGATCGCTGAATTCAATGTTAACATCTGAAATCCAAGGACTTAGAATATATACGTGGGGACAATCTCCGTGCCTTTCTAATAAGCATTCTCCTGAGAGTATTTTTAGAACCTCACTTCTAATCTTATCACCAAACAGAAGCTGAATAGTCACTTTATCACTTCCACTAATAGACCTTTAGTACACCTGATAATTACACTTTCCTCTTTTAACATCAGAACAGACTTGTATCCGAGGAAAAGTCCTTCTAGCCTTTTCTCTATTTCAGCGCTTCTATGAGTTTGTCGGCGACGAGTAGTGCCGCGGTTCTCTGGGCTTCTTGTGATTGGGCGCCAATATGCGGCGTAGCTACCACGTTAGGAAGCTTGACCAACGCGAGGTCAGCAGGCGGTTCAACCTCATAAACATCTAAAGCTGCGCCTCCAAGCTTCCCAGACCGCAATGCATCCAACAGCGCCTGACCGTCCACAATTGCACCCCTAGACGTGTTAACCAAAAACGCTCCATCCTTCATTTTCTGAAGTTCCTCAGCACCTATCATATGGTGAGTCTGGGGGGTTGAAGGCACGTGTATGGTTACTATGTCGCTTCTTTGCAGAAGCTCATCGAGGGGAATGAATTCGCCTTCAAGTTCCTTCAGAACCTCCGGGGCTGGGGGCGTGCGCTTAGTGATCAATATCTTCATGCCGAAAGCCTTAGCGATTCTCGCCACTTTTTCGCCGATGTTTCCAAGTCCAATGGCTCCAAGGGTTTTGCCTTTGAGCTCCCAACCCTCCAACTGCTTTTTAATCCATTTTCCTTCCTTCATGGTGCGATCTGCGAGGGGAATTTGACGCGCTAAAGAAACGATAAGTCCTATAGCTAGTTCAGCTACAGCCTCAGCCGGCGCCTCAGGAGTATTCAAAACCTTAATACCTTTCTTTTCAGCGGCTCCTACGTCTATGTTGTCTAAACCAACGCCAGCGCGGCCTATCGCCTTTAGCCGCCCGCCAGCTTGAATAGTTTCCTCCGTGACTTTGGTTCGACTCCGCACAATTAACGCGTCATACTCTGGAACAACTGCCCTAAGCTCATCCGCAGTTACTGTTGGGTTCACATCAACTTCGAAGCCGGCTTGCTTCAACTTCGCTATTCCATCTTCGTGAATCGGGTCACAGACCAAAACCTTCATCTCGGCTTTCATGCAAATCCCATCGGTTTCTCAATAATTCCGTCACTTTTCCTTTATTTGTTTTTGGGCTGGCAAAAACAAGTTGGTGCTAAGCGCCCTTACTCGTCTTCTCATACATTTTCTCCAACGTCCAACGAACCGCTGACTTAATTTCCTGTACCCTATTAGGCGTAACATTTTTGATGTTTATTTCGCGGATTAAGTCCCCGTCCACGACAACATCATATGAAAACGTTTTTTCCGTGGGGATTTCTCCCCTTTCAAAAGCCCCTCGGTCTTTTTCCCGCATCTTATCCAACACTCCCCCTAAGAAGAAAGGCTTAAACGGCGGAGTTTCAATGTTGAAGTCCTTCCCTTCAGCGGGCACGATCCGCATGGAGTCTTCTAAAGCGTAAAGGGTTGCGAGAAGTTCACCAGTCACGGTATTGATCGGAATCGCCGTTTCTACTTCTGCGATTGGTGGAGTTGGCGCGGTCTGCTCAATTTCAGAAGGCGCAGAAGGAACAGTTTCTGGAACTTTCGCTCTCTTGAAGCTTCCCTCCAATAGCGCTGAGTCAGCGAGTTCCAGTAAAGCCCGCAAGCCTTCCAGTTCCGCTTCAGTTTCCTTCAGACGCTTTTCCAATATGTTCCTAAACTTAACTATCTTCTTTATCCTTTCTTCTTCAGCCATGCGTCCATCTCCTAGATGAGTTTGAATCCTGAGGTAAGCTTCTTACGGAGCTCTTATAAAGTTCGCGGGGAACAGAAATTCTGCGTCTGCTAATGCCGCGGTCAAGTTTTCTCCTTTCCTTTCTTCGGTTTCCTAGCCCTTATTCTCCTTTTGGGAACAATGGCTCGCAGTATCCTCCTGAGCCTAAGTGTCATCATGGCTTCAGTTACCTTTCCGGTTTTGAAGGTTCTAACCCAAACTCCCTCCTTTTTCTCAAAGAGCCCTTTAAGCGAACCATAAGCCTGAACGAACGCTAGGATATATGACATGATCACGAAGGAAAATATACCCATAAGATTTTTTCTCACGCTTCTTTCTAAGAACAGACCGGTTAAGCCCATGATTGGCAACGAAAATAGGTTAATTAAGACCAACGCCCACCCAAATTGCGGGGTCCACAACGTAGAAAATGGCGCATATCTACGCACTAACTCAGATAAAATCCAAAAGGTCATTCCTAAGCAAAACAGCAGAGACTGCAAATAATAAAGCGAATAATGGAAAATAAACTCGAACTTTTCCATCAGAGAGACTCTAGGAGACATCAAAACCTTCCCGAAATATTTCTTAACATTGAAAGTGTGGCCCTCAGCCCAACGGAGCCTCTGCTTTATGAGCCTGCGGATGGTTGAGGGGCATTCGGCTGGAGCTTGGATTAAAGGCGTATAAACAACCCTGTAGCCGTCCATATAGAGTCTCAGGGTTAACTCCCAATCTTCGGTTAAACTTGTGGACCACCGGTATTTTCTGAGGATGTTTGCCTTAATCATGAAAACGCTGCCAGCAATCATTTTCATAGCGCCAAGAACCTCTTGACATGTCCTTTCAACCATGTAATTGCCGCTGTATTCAACCCTCACGCCTTTTGTTAACCAGTTCTCACCGGCATTCAACATGTGCCACTGGTAGCCCTGAACCGCAGCTGTTTCAAGCTTTCGATACCAATCTTCAATGCGTTCAAAAACTATGCCCTCACCATGGTTTCTCCGGTTGTTTTTGTTTATGTAATTTGAGTTTTCAAAGTACCAAAGGAAACTATTTACAATGTCTGGTGGAGGTATGAAATCCGCGTCAAAAACCAAAACGTAATCCGCTTTAGGATTCATGTGCCTGAGAGCTTCATTTAGAGCTCCGCCTTTAAACCCGTGCCTCTTTTCTCTGTGGGTCATCTTAACTCGGGGATGATTACTCCATCGTTCATTCAGGATCTTGGTGGTTTCGTCGGTTGAATCGTCTACCACAATAACCTCGTAGTTCTTGTAGTCCAGAGATGTGCATGCTTTCATAATTCTGTTGACGACGTTTTTCTCGTTGTACATTGGAAGGTGAATGGAAACGCAGGGTTCATTTTCGCTCTTTTTGTTAGTAGGATTCGAGTTGTTATGGTTGGAGTTGTTGAACAGGTTGTTTCCGCTGCCGAGAAGGAGGACAATTATCACAGAAAGGTAATACTTTAGGGCGTAAACCAGAAAAATAATTCCTGCAGCTAAGGAGATAAACGCGAATATCGAACCTACCGCTTGCAACGTTTCAGCTGGTATTTCCCTTTCCCTTCCCTATTTCTAATGCAGCCCTACTAGAAAACATCCTAACAATATGTTCTTTTACATTTATAATATAGGCGTTATTGTTTTTGAGTGCTGGGGAACAGAGTTATGTAACTAGGACACGAAAAAGCCAAAAGTATAAATATGATGTTATATCTGCATTTCATAGCAACTAGGGCGGTGAAAACTTTGCGGGAAAACAAGGCATCGTCCAACATTAAGCAACGTTTCGCTAGGAGTTTTCTCGACGTACTCGTACTTACAATTATTAAAAGCCGCCCAACGTGGGGATACAGAATTATAGCGGATATACGAGAAAATTTCAGCCTCAAAATAGGTTATGGTACTATATATCCCCTTCTCAAGTCACTTAAGACCAAAGGTCTCATCAAGAACAGATTAAAAATAAGCAATAGGAGAAAAATATACGAAATTACACCCAAAGGTCTCGAGGTTATTAACTCTTACACCGAACTTCTAAAAGACCAGTTGCAACTGTTAGAGCCTAATTCTGATAGCCAATGAATTAAAAAGATTTAAAGACGTTCAAGTTTCTCAGCAACTTCACAGAGAACCCTAGTAAAGGGGTGCTCAGGCTTCTCAAGGGCGAAGATGGATATCCGGCTGGACCTCAGCACATCACAGTAGCAGGGGATCATCTGTACGGGGGGTTGTGTGAAGGTCGCTTTAATCTGGCTGACCAGTTTCTCCTCACCCTTCTCAGAGGATATGAACTCCGCAGGAACTTTGTTCACTAGGATCACCGCCCTTTTCTCAAACGGCTCATACAGTTCTTGAATCATATATTGTGTCCCTTCCATATCCACCATGTCCAAGGTAGTCACCACAACAGCTACATCGGAACTCACAACCGCGTTTAAAGCTGAATATTGAATGCCTGGGCTGGTGTCATAAATTGCATAGTCAACTTTCATATCTTTCAAGAGGGTGGATTTCAGGGCGAGAAGGCGCCTTAGGGCTTCCATCTCCCGGGTCCTGTCCTTGGCCATTATTTCTCGAATGGCGTCTATTGAGGGGTTTGCTAGTCCAACCATTAATTTTCCTTTTATGTCATATTTCTCAGTTAGGTCTATCATGATTTTGTCTATTGAATAACGCCCATTTACGAAGTCGTTTACCCAGTATTCAATCAGTCTGTAGTCGCCCATTTTGAACACTGTTGAAAGACTTGGAGCCCGAAAGTCCATGTCGAGAAGAGCCACAGTCTTTCCTTCACTGGCATATATGGCTGCCAAATTCACGGCGATCAAGCTTTTTCCAGTTCCTCCCCTGCTCGAGTGAACAGATATAACTTTCCCCATAGTTCATCCCTCAGACTCCTCTCTTTCAATGTAAAAGTATACTTTACGTCCATCCCTTTTCTTTTTTATGTGCCCTAAGTTAACCAACTGGTTCAAATAATTGCTTTCAACTGCCCTAGCCCTCCTCGTTTCCCCGGCAACCTCACTGGCTGTCGCAGCTTTTCTCCTGCAAATAACCATCGCCGTCTTCCTCAGGTGGTCTGGTAGGGCCAACAGGGTCATCACATCCAAAGCGCCGAGGTCTAATGCTTCTTCTATTCGGGCTTCTTTCTGCCCTCTGAGACTGCGAAGAATGCTTCTGTCCATTTCAATTATTTCCTCAAGTTTAGAGCGCAATTGCATGATCTCTCCTCTTAACTTCTCCAATGCCTCTGCGACATTGGCTTCTTTAGCCTTTCTGTTCACCATTTTCTTTCCCCATACACTGTAGATGTGAAGGTCAAAACTACTTTTAGCTGAAGAACTTATTAATTTAAGCCTTCTGAACGAGTTACAAAGCACCGCTCTAAGAAAGGTTTTAAGAACTTCCTTGTAAATTTGTAGTCTTGAATTACGCGGCCGTAGTCTAGCCTGGACTAGGACATCGGCCTGCCACGCCGACGACCCGGGTTCGAATCCCGGCGGCCGCACCACACAACAAAAACCGGTTGTCGTGCGTATTTTTCATGGTATAATATTTATTAACTTATAGAGATCAGAATTTGATGAGGTAAAAAATAAAATGACAGAAAAAGTAAGGAAAAAACTCGCGATCATAGCCCATGGAGGAACTATAGATCGGCTTTATCCCGTGTTTATATTGTCTTCTGCTGCCTCAGCTATGGATATGGAAATTCACTTGTACTTCACATTTTGGGGACTCCAGATGTTAGTCAAAGGAGCTTTGGAGAAAGCTGAATTGCCAGCAACGTATAAACACTTAGAAGGGCAACTGAAGAGTAGTCTGAGAATGATGAAGTACCCTTCCATCTACGACATGCTCAAAATGGCGAAAGCATCTGGTTTAGTGAAAATCTATGCTTGCAGTTCGACAATGAAGATGTTCGGAATCAAAAAAGAGGACCTAATTCCAGAAGTTGACAAAATAGTTGGAGCTGCCTCTTTCCTCGACCTTGCTTCTAAGGCAGAAATAGCGCTCTTCATCTAAGATGCTCTATTAATGGAGAGAAACTGCACGTTCATATTCGTAAATAATCCGCGAAGCCACAGTCCAAGCTTCAAGCATTTCTGGATCAATACAGACGAGCTCGTCCATCAACTTCCGCGTTGTCTCAGAGAAATGGCCGTGCGGGAAACCTCCGATAATCACGGCGGGTCTGGCGCTCTTCGAGAGTCTCAGAACTGCCTCCTCAAGTACGCATGGGATTCCTGTTCTGCTGAAGCCCATCACATATGTGGGCTTAACCTCGTGAAGCAGCTGCGACAGTGTTTTATGCTTCAATTGAAGTAAGGTGGTTCCGGTCGGCGGAACCTTGCCGAGCTCAAAGAGTTGTTCCATAAGGCCCACGAAGCGGTCGTAGTTTCTCGGCAGGCGGGCTTTCGGGTTCACTGTTATCAATTGGTCGTTAACCGTGTGCACGTAGACTTGAAGTCCGCCTGTTTTGTTGAGCGGGGAGCCTAAAGCCTCAAGAAGCGTGAAGTGAACGATGTCTGGGCGTCCCCTTTTCAGGTTTTCATCAAGTTTTTTCATTGCAGTGTGATGATACGATCGGTCGAGGAGAATGAACCTCGCGGGTTTTCCGCGTTTTTTCACATGTCGCCTAACAGCTGGGTGGTTCCACAGGCTTTGAGGCACTGTTTCAAGGGCTGCCTCCGCCAAGATCAAGATCATCAAGTTAAGTTTTCCCTCTCAGATAAACTCCGAATTCTGCTAAATAGCTAAAAGTAATATCTTGTTGCTTAACTATGTATTTATTTAGAAATGAAAACTTTGAAACAGACCGCCCTTCAACGTATTCACAATCTTTTCCATCTCGCTAGGGAAACAATTCGTGAAGACCCCGATCTGGCGCAGAGATATGTTGAAATAGCGCGGAGGATTGCCATGCGGGCTAGGGTGCGGATACCAAAAAAGTACAGACGCTTGATCTGTAAGCACTGCAAAAGCTTTATTTTTCCGGGCGTTAACTGTCGTCTTCGTATTCGATCGCGAAGGGAACCCCACGTGGTTGTCACCTGCCTTAACTGCGGCTCGCACACACGCATACCTCTAAAACATAGGAAGAGAAACTATGTCGTCTAAGTTTAAGTTAAGGATAAAACGCGAAATGGAGACTGAGAAGCCAACCGTCTGGATCGGGAAGAATGGAATAACCCCAGAAACAATTGGCGAAATCTCTAAGCAGCTGGACAAGAGAGAAATGGTGAAAGTCAAATTGCTGAAAAGCGCGCTTATAGAAGAGAAAGCAAAACATGTGGCAGAGGAAATTGCACAGCAGACGGAAGCCACACTGATTGATGTTAGGGGACACACCTTCGTGCTTTATAAACGTCGAAAAAGAAAGAATTGAAAAAGCCTTTATAAGACGCTTCGTGAATTAGTGAGAGAAAATCAAAGGAAGAAGAGGTCTTGCCAACACCCTATGATGTTCCCGCTCCGATTTTTATCGAAAAACTAGCCCAGCATCTAAGGCAAAATGTGGACACGGTTACTCCGCCTGCGTGGGCAACAGTTGTGAAAACAGGTTCCCACGCGCAAAGACCACCTGAAGATCCAAACTGGTGGTTTACCCGTTGCGCCTCTATTTTAAGGAAAATCTACGTGAAGGGTCCGATAGGTATCGCTCGCCTCCGCACAGAATATGGAGGAAGGTTTGGTCCCGGGATGAAGCCGGAACATGCAAGGAAGGGAGGCGGTTCTATTGTAAGGAAGGCGGTGCAGCAACTTGAAGCAGCTGGGTTGGTGGAACCTTTAAGAAACAGGGGAAGGGTAGTAACTGGGAATGGAAGAAGGGTGTTAGATCGGTTGTCGGCGGAAATCAAAAAGAACTTGGAGAAGGAACTCCCAGAACTGAAAAAGTATTAGGTGGCAACGAATGAGCGGGGAGGAAGAACTGGAGGCGCTGAGGAAAAAAAGGCTTCTTGAGCTGCAAAGGCGGCTGGCTCAGGAAAGCCAACGCGTTCAAGCTCAGCAACAGTTTGAGGCGCAAAAACAAGCCGTGCTTAGGAGAATACTTACCACCGACGCCAGGCAACGTCTCACAAACTTGAAGATAGTGAAACCCGAATTCGCTGAGCAACTGGAACTCCAGTTAATCCAACTTGCGCAACAGGGAAGGATAGAGCTTCCGATAAATGACAAACAACTAAAAGAAATTCTGATAAGACTCCAATCCAGCCGAAGAGACATCAAAATCAGGAGGGTCTAACAACGGCGAGAAACAAACCCACCGCGAAAAAACGAAGGCTGATAAAAGCTGGAAAGCAGAAAAAGGCGGTGCCAACATGGGTTATCGCAAGGACGACTGGACGCGTGAGAACGAACCCTAAAAGAAGACAGTGGCGGCGGAGAAAAATAAAAGCATAAAGGATGACAGCGAATGACAAAAGCATCTAAGAAAACAAAAGAAACCAAGAAAAAGAAAGAAGTTAAAAAAGAGGAAGCTGAGGCGCCTGAGATTCCTAAAGAGACCAAAGAACCTGAAAAAGCAGAAGAGTTAGAAGAGGAGGAAATCCTAGAAGAACCTGAAGAAGAGGAAATAGAGGCTGAAGAGGCTAAGGAAGCTAAGAAAGAGGAAGCTGAAGAGGAGATCGTTGAAGAGAGGATTTACACCATTCCGCTGGGTAGAGCATGGATTTCCCCGAGGCAAAAGCGGGCGCCTAGAGCTGTGCGTATGGTTCAGTCATTCATTCAAAGGCATATGAAACCCGAGGTTCTTGTAGTAAGCAATGAGGTGAATGAGAGAATTTGGAGTCGGGGCGTCAGAAAGCCGCCGAGAAGAATCAGGGTTAGAGCCGCTAAGGACACTGAGGGAACCGTAACTCTATACCTCGCTGAAGGAGACTGATAGTTGGCGGTTTACCTCATGGACCTTTTTGGCAACGCAAGCATAGGAGTTTATTCTTTAGCCACCGACAGGATGGCGATAGTTCCGCCTCAAATTTCCGAATCTAAAATGCGGAGACTTGAAGAGTGGTTGAAGGTGAAAGCCATACGCACAACCATCGGTGAATCCTCAGTTATCGGCGCCCTCGCCTGCGCAAACTCCAACGGCATAATCCTCCCCCACTCGTCCCGCGAGAAGGAAATCAAAGCCATCAAATCAACTTTAGACCTTAACATCGCGGTTATGGAGACGAGAAAGACGGCTTACGGTAACCTCGTCTTAGCAAACGACCACGGAGCCGCAGTCGACCCTAGACTTAAGAGAAAGGATGTGAAAAAAATATCCGATACTTTGGGCGTTGAAGCAGTTCCTGCGGAAATAGCGGGATCCCCCTGCGTGGGGGCACTTGCCACCGCGACCAATAAAGGTTTACTAGCCCATCCGCTGTTGAAAGAGGAGGAGCGAAAGGTTTTGGCGGATGCGTTAGGTGTTCCCGTGGATGTGGGGACAATTAACTGTGGAATACCTTATGTTGCAACGGGGCTCGTGGGGAACAGGCGTGGGGTAGTGGTGGGTTCTTTAACTACGGGACCTGAATTGTTCATAATTGGAAACGCGCTTGATGTGGTGAAGGAAAATGAGTGAAGTTAAAACTTTCCGGGTGACGGGTGAAATAACAAAGCCGAACTTTCAAACCAGCTTCCGAAAAGAAGTTAGGGCGATAAAGCCCGAAGACGCGGTGGAACTGCTCTACAAGGAGATCGGAAGCAAACACAGGGTCAAAAGATTTCACATTCGAATCATTAAGGTTGAAGAGGTAAAACCGGAGGAAATTGAAAGCCCAATCATAAAGAAACTGGCTCAAGGAGAAAGCAACATTGGCAAGCAAGAATGAGGAGACACTGCGGCGGCTGGCGGTTGAGCTTCAAATTTTAGAGGGAACCGCTGACGCTCTACAACAGAGAATAAACCTAGTAAGCGCCGCTGTAACCGAACTCAGAGTCGCCAACGCCACGTTAGAGGGCTTAGAGAACGAAAAGAAGGGCGCTCCACTTTTCGTTCCGATTGGCGGCGGCTCCTACGTGAAGGCGAACTTGGAAACCGCCGACAAAGTTGTTGTCGGTATAGGCGCCGGTGTGGCTGTTGACAGAACGGTTAAGGAAGCCAAGGAGAACGTCGAGAACCGCGTGGCTGAGTTGGAGAAAACCCGGTCGTCTCTTCTGCAGCAGTTGAGGCAAGTTGTCTCGAAAATTCAGGAAGGCAGGTCTAAGTTTCAAGATTTAACCGCAAAAGTAGGCGAAAGGGAGAGAAGTAAGCCTGTTCGAAAAACTAAGGAAAAGCCTTAGTGGATTTGTACAAAAGATCACGACAACGGAACTGACAAGTGAGAGCCTTCGCCCAATCCTCGAAGAACTTCAACTAACCCTAATCGAAAACGACGTTGCGTTTTCAGTTGCCGAACACATCTGCAAAGAAATAGAAAAACAACTGGTGGGAGTCCAAGTTAAACGCTTAGGAGACCAGAAAGAAATCGTGGAGAAAACCCTTCGTAAGGTTCTGCTTGAAACTCTAACCGTGGGCGGAGAAACCGACCTAATAGGCGTGGTTAAAAAAAAGCGTGAGGTGAAAGAGCCGTGCACCGTTGTTTTTGTTGGTATAAACGGCTCAGGCAAGACCACAACCATCGCGAAAACTGCCCATTTTCTCATGAAACGCGGCTATTCCGTTGTTCTCGCCTGCAGCGACACCTACAGAGCCGGATCCATCGAACAGCTTGAGGAACACGCCAAACGGTTAGGCGTGCGCATGATTAAACACCAGTACGGATCAGATGCGGCTGCCGTGGCTTACGATGCTGTGAATCATGCGAAAACCAGGGGCATCAACGTGGTGCTGATTGACACAGCGGGCAGAATGCAGACGGACTTGAACTTAATGAAGGAAATGGAGAAAATCGTTAGGATAGTTAACCCTGATCTACTTGTTTTCGTGGGGGATGCTTTAACCGGCAACGACGCGGTTACACAAGCGCAGGAGTTCGACAAATTCGTCCACATCAGCGGCTCCATCTTAACCAAAGTGGACGCAGATGCGAAGGGGGGCGCAGCGATTTCCATAACCCACGTGACGAAGAAACCGATTCTTTTCCTAGGAACCGGACAAAAATATGAAGACCTAACGCCTTTCAAGCCAGAGTTCCTAGTAAACCGAATTCTCGGACCCGAGTAGCTAGTTAAACTTAAAATACTAGCGCTGATAGTTCATTTTGAAACTGGAGTGGATAGTCTGTTGCGAGGACGTGATTTCTTAACTTTGCAGGACTACTCTCAAAAGGATATTTGGCAGATTTTGGAAAAGACGCGTGAACTTAAGCGTGAAACCTCCGCTGAAGAGTTAAGAAAAATTCTCTTAGGCAAGAACGTCGCTATGATATTTCAGAAGCCCTCAACAAGAACCCGCGTTTCCTTCGAAGTAGCCATAGAGCAGCTGGGCAGTCACGCGCTGTACTTAGACTGGAGTCAACTTCAACTCGGAAGAGGAGAAACGGTCGCCGACACCGCCCGCGTTCTAGACCGATATGTGGACGGAATTGTTGCAAGAGTTTTTGCTCAAAGCCACCTAGAGGAAATGGCAAAACACGCGGCTGTTCCCGTCATAAACGCCCTGTCAAATCTTCTCCATCCCTGTCAAATCATCTGCGACCTCTACACAATCTGGGAGAAGAAAAGGTCCTTGAAGGGTTTGAAGCTCGCCTACATCGGAGACGGAAACAACGTTTGCAACTCGTTGCTCATTGGCTGCACCAAAACAGGAATGAACATAAGCGTGGCATGTCCAGATGCCTTCAAACCCAACGCAAAGGCGATGGAGTGGGCTGAGAAAAACGCTAAGGAAACGGGATCCAAAGTGGAAGTTACTGCGGAACCTGAGAAAGCTGTGGAGAACGCGGACGTAATATACACGGATGTTTTTGTCTCAATGGGTTCAGAGGCGGAACGCGAAAAGAGACTGCGCGCGTTCATGCCTAAATATCAGGTGACCAAACGCTTGTTCACTCGTGCAGCTGAAGACGCTATTTTCATGCACTGCTTGCCCGCTCACCGCGGAGAAGAAGTAACAAACGAGGTGATCGACGGACCGAGATCAATAGTTTGGGACCAAGCGGAAAACAAACTTCACATCGCAAAGGCGCTCTTAGCCCTGTTGGTTCCACGCTGAAACGCAGCTCAGGAAACATCAAAATGATTTTGCTGGTAGCCTCCAAAAACGATGTAGCCAGCATGAACATCGCCCAACAAATTTTGGAGCATTACGACTTCGAAAAGCTCTCAGAAACTTTTCATCAAAGCCCGGTTTATCTGAAAAAAATTCAGGGCAATGAAGTTAAACTTCTTTTCGTTAAAGGAGAGCTTGTCAACACTCAATATCTTACCGATTTTTTCGCCCCTCAACTGATTGTCTTTGCGTCTCGACACAGCGGCCTTAAGGCGATACCGACGCTTTCAGTTCACACGCCGGGCAACCTTACAGAAGCCAGACTAGGAGGCATAACTCGGAAAGTCTCCATCTCCCCAGCGAGCGCCATGAAGGACGCTCTCGTAGAGATGGCGAAAATGAAGGAAGCCCTGAAAATTGACTACGAGGTTTCCTACGAGTGCACCCACCACGGACCGTCTCTAGACGTACCCGCCATGTTCGTAGAGTTAGGCAGTTCACCAACGCAGTGGAAAGATCAGAAGGCGGCTGAAGCCGTAGCCCACGCCGCCATGGCTGCCGTTTCCAGAGGTTCAACTTATTCTGCGGCGCTCGGTTTAGGCGGTCCACATTACAATGCGAAATTTACAAAAAGGGCCTTGAGCACGGCAACTGCGTTCGGGCATATTATACCGAAATACGCAGTTCCTCAAATTAACGCGGAGGTCTTGAGACAATGCGTGGAAAGAACAGTGGAAAAAGTTGAGTCAGCCGTTCTCGATTGGAAGGGCATCAAAGGCGAGTTCAGGGGCAAGTTGATCGCAATGCTGGATGATTTGGGTATTCCAATAGAGCGAATTTGAAAAATGAATGTTAGATTCCATTATGCTTATTACCGAGTGTAGCTCAACGTTTAAATAATTAAATTGAGGATTTCTCAAGGAATGCGTGTCGCTCAAGTAGGTGCAACCTTTGGGATTAATGTCTTTCCTAAGCTCGTGCAAAAGACTGCTGAAACTCGCTAAGAAACCGGGAAGAACCGAGCTTTGGCTCTCAATAAAAATCTGCTTCCTCGGCGTCATAGCCATCGGAGTAGTCGCATTCATCATAAAGTTCATATCTGCAGCTCTGCAAGGCTTCGGAGGACCATACGGAGGATTCCTGTTACCATAGAGGTAGAGCCACATGAACAGCGAAAGGAAAATTCCCGCTAGGATATTTGCTGTGCGAACCACCGCGGGACAGGAGAAAAACGTGGCAAACCTCATCGCGGCTAGAGTTGAAACCAGCAAGCTGCCGGTTAAGGCTATTCTGGTGCCAGAAACGCTGAAAGGTTACGTGTTCATTGAGGCGGACGGCCCGCACTTCGTTGAAGAAGCTGTAGCAGGAATCAAACATGCAAGATCAAGGGTCCCAGGGGTCGTGGATTTCTCAGAGGTTGAGAGGTACATAGCTATAAAGCCGGTTATCGAGGAACTGGACGTAAACGACATCGTCGAAATCGTGGGAGGGCCATTCAAAGGAATGAAGGCGAGGATAACGAGAATAGACACGGCTAAAGAGGAAATAATTTTAGAGCTGTTAGAAGCCACCTTCACTTTACCCATAACAGTGCACGCTGACTACGTTAAACTCGCAGAAAAAGCCAAGAAGGAAGAGACATAATGGGCGAAAAAAAAGTTGTTGAGGCACTCGTGAGCGGCGGACAGGCAACCGCTGGACCGCCATTAGGACCAGCCATAGGTCCACTAGGCGTCAACGTGTTGGCCGTTGCAAACAAAATCAACGAGCTGACGAAAAGCTACTCAGGCATGAAGGTGCCGGTTAAAGTCACAATAGACACCGACACTAAGGAGTTTGAAGTAACCGTCGGCATCCCCACCACATCCGCGCTGATCATCAGCGAGTTAGGAATCGAAAAGGGCTCAGGAGCCCCTAAAACCGAAAAAGTAGGAAACCTATCCGTCGAACAACTAATAAAGATAGCTAAGATAAAAAGAGCTAAAATCTTGGCAAAAACCATGAAAGCCGCCGTGAAGGAGCTTCTTGGAAGTTGCGTAAGCCTCGGCGTCCTTGTGGAGCAGAAGGACCCCCGAGAGGTTCAAAAGGAAATCGATGAGGGAAAGTACGACGAACTCCTAGCAAAAGGAGACTAACAACCTTTTTATAACCGCCTCTACATTTCTCTGGAGCGGATTCGAACATGCCTCTAAACACAAAAAACATCCTCGATGCAATCAAAGAAGCCAAGGAAAAATCAAAAAAGAGAAACTTCGTTCAGTCATTGGAACTAATCGTAAACCTACAGGACATAGATCCGAAAAAACCTGAAGGCAAACTTCAGGAACTCATTGAATTACCTTATTCACTCGGAGAAGACAACAAGATATGCGTGGTTGCCTCAGGCGAATTAGCCTCAAAAGCCAAGAAGGCTGGTGCAGATTTAGTTATTCAAAGAAACGAACTTGAAGCCATAGCGGGAGACAAGAGGAAGAAAAAGAAGTTAGCGGAGACATACGACTTCTTCATCGCTGAGGCTCCGTTAATGCCCCTTGTTGGCAGGGTCCTTGGTGCCACTTTGGGACCACGGGGAAAGATGCCGACCCCTGTGCCTCCCACAGTGAACATAACCGTGCAATTGAATAAACATCGAAAAACAATTATAGTAAGAACGCGGGGGCAACCGGTTCTTCAATGTCGAGTTGGAACCGAAAAAATGCCGGATGAACAAATAGCGGAAAATGTTCAGGCAACCATGAGAAGGATCGAAGGAAAACTTAAAAGAGGCATCAAAAACATTAGGTCGATCTACTTAAAATCAACCATGGGTCAACCGGTTAAGGTAAAACTGTAGGGAACAAGCTGTGTCAACGCGTCAAGTAGCCCCAGAAAAGATCCAAGAGGTCGAAGAACTGAAGGACCTTATAAATCAATACAAGGTTGTGGGCGTGGCAAACCTTCAGAAAGTCAGGGCGGCTCAGCTTCAAGAATTGAGGAAAAAACTAGAGGACAGTGCACATATACGCGTAACCAAAAACACCATAATGAAAAGGGCTATTGCACAATGCAAAGACAAGCCTGAACTTAAAAAACTAGAAGAACACCTGAGCGGACCAAACATATTCCTCCTCACCAACCTCAGCCCCTTCAAGCTTGCCATACTCCTCGAAAAAAGCAAAGTGAAAACAACCGCAAGAGCCGGAGACATAGCGTCCGAAGATGTTATTGTCCCAGCCGGAAACACTGGTTTTCCTCCCGGTCCAGTTATCAGTCAACTGACCGCCGTAGGGCTACCCACAAGAATACAGTCCGGAAGCGTCTGGATAACCCGCGATACAAAAACAACGAAAAAGGGCGAGACAATAGACGCAAGCCTCGCAGGCATACTTTCTAAACTTGGCATAAAACCGGTGGAAGCTGGACTAAGCATGAAGGCGGCATACGACGACGGTCTCATAATCCCCGAAGAACAACTACAAATCGACCTACAAGGACTCCAAAAGAGCCTCG
>Ga0209636_10000851_pt1 | contig 30311 bp, 26 predicted proteins | sample DeeMarSWOR152_54_FD_187464 | JGI IMG/M metagenome (GOLD analysis project Ga0209636, IMG submission 187464) | Marine sediment microbial communities from White Oak River estuary, North Carolina - WOR-1-52-54 (SPAdes) (version 2) | ecosystem: Environmental > Aquatic > Marine > Intertidal zone >...
TCAGCAGGAATGAAATAAGGATTAATCCTTACGTATTCACCATTCCTCTCTTCACTCTTCCAGAGATTAAACCCTGCATTATCCAGCTCAGTCTCTGTTGCCCACTCCAAAAGCACTGCTGAATCAAGCCCATTTGCCCTAAAGCAGGAAAGCTCAACCAAGGTGGGAATCGTCAAAAGAGAGTCATTCCCAGAATGATAAGAAGCTTTAATCCAGGCAGCAGAACGCGGAGTTTTGGAAATGCGGACTTCATCAATGAAGCCCTCAAAAGAATTAGCACTAGCATCAGCTCCATCATTTCCTACTCTCGTTTTCTCTGTGATATCGCCGTAAGAATTTGGGCCAGTGTCTCCATTATCATATCCGCCATCAAGATATATCGCCTTATTCTCGGTTACATTATCAAACGTAGCGACAGCATAATACCATTGGTCTTTTTGGAGTGCACTGCCATGAACATTGCCTGGGGGGTCATCATAGTACCAATAAAAGGTTATCCGGTTCAAATCGTCCACTCCCAATCCTAGCCAGTCGGGAACCGAATCTCTTCCTTTCGTCACAAGACCATACCACTCCGGTGATACAAATTCTTTTATCTGGAACCACACTTCTATAGTGAAAGATGAATCTGCTGCCAAAGTGCCGTCCTGAAGTTCTATCCATGAGTCTTTTTCAGTAGGGAGTTGTCCCACAAGTCGATCAGCGCCATTTATTTTTCCAGTAGCATTTTGAGTTACTGTACCTTGTACTATCCCGGTATAGTTATTCGAAGTTGAATCATAATGAGTTCCGGAAATCTCATGTAAATGAAAAACCTCATCAAATTTATCAGTCGGTGAGCCACCTACATCCCAAGTGCCGTTTACATTCTCTCCAGGGCCACAACCGGCATTCCCATAAAACATATAAAATGTGGTATCAGAACCGCTTGCAATAGAAGGAATTTCTACCCAAATCTCTGCCACCTCATTTCCTTTCTCAAACCTCTCTATTTCAAAGTCTAAAACGTTACCATCTGCATCACCATTTACATCTATGTGATCCGTGAATCGAATATCATTGCCATTGTCTTGTAAAAAATGGTTAAAATCGATTTTTGAAGAGTCGAGCTTCACCAAAACCGGAAAATAACTCAGGTCAGCATCAATTTTAGTATGATCTATGGTGATATCTTTCCTATAATTAAAGTTGGTACCTTGGAAGTCATACCCGAAGGCAAATCCACTAAAGAAAAGAATCATTAAAAGACTAAGTAATCCGGATTTTATTTTCCCGAATAGCATCTTCTTATGATTTTTTAATGCTTCTTAAATTCTTGTGAAAAAAATTGATGCAGCGATAAAACTTTAATGAAACAGGCCGTATGTCTGAATGAGACTTCTACATCAGCCAGATCAATAATCCAAGATTTTGGGTAATAAGTCTATAACCTTTAGAGAGGATTTTGGGGGTGAATTTGGGATATCCCTGAATAGTAGCGTCTAAGGAGATAATTTTGGAAAAATTAATGATGAGTTTATTAGGAATTTTAATATGAATTAGGAGTAATTTATTTTTTTAAAGCAAGCTTTTTCCCAAGATCAAGGCATCTTCTTTAGGCTTGAGATAGTAATCTCTTCTCAGTCCTAGAGGATTAAATCCAAGCTTTCTGTACAAAGAAAGGGCAGCTTTATTCGAAGGCCTGACTTCAAGAGTGATAAACCTCGCGCCCTCCTTCTCCACCTTGGCCAAGATCTCTCGTAAAACATACCTGGCAATCCCTTTTCGTCTAAAATCGGGATGAACAGCAATATTATTGATATGAACCTCTTCCATTATTTTCCAGTAAATCACATAACCTATGACTCTCTTCTCGGCTTTATGGACCATAACATAGGGATAGGATATAGGAACATTATGGATTTCTCCTCGAAATATCGTTTCATGCCAGGGACTGGGAAAAGAAAGATTCTCGATAGCACAGACTGAGCGAAGATCTTCTTCTTCCATCCTCCTCAGAAAAAAGAATTCCTCTGAAGTTTTAGGTTCTCTAATCTTTTTCCTCCGCTTGAGACCTTCGAAAATAAAAAGGCTTGAGTTCCTGGAAACTCACACCTTTATTCTTCTTCAGAAGTTCATATCCTAATAGACCGACTTCATAGGCAATGAAAGGAGTACGAAAAGTAAACCTGGCCTTATCTTTATAATACCGGAGTATCTTGTCCTTGTAAGTCTGGATACCATTTCCGATAAAAGAAATCAGCCGGTGGGAGGGAAGCTGGGAGAAAAACTCGTCGGGCGAGTAGGCTCCCTGAGTGATGATTTCTTTCAATCCCGACTTTCCTGACTCAAACAGGGCAGCAAAAATTTGCCCCTTCTTGGCGTCTATGATGGAGCAGAGGAGGCGCCCTTGAGAATGATGGAGTTTAAAGGCCAGGGCTTTAAGGGTAGAAACTGGAGCAACGGGTTTTCCTGAAGCATAAGCAAAGGATTTAACGGTGCTTAATCCAATCCTTATCCCTGTAAAAGAGCCAGGTCCTGCAGCCACTGCAAAAGCATCAATTTCTTTAATGTTCAGTTTGTTTCTTTCGAGGAGAAAATGAATAGAGGGGAGGAGTCTTTCAGAATAGGTGGAGGCAGAATCGATGTTCACTTCTGAGAGGAGTTTTGCCTTATCCAAGAGGGCTACAGAGCCGGCAAAAGTTGTGGTATCCACGGCAAGGATTATCATGATTTATCTATAGCAAACACAATTGTCGTCATTACATTGTCATGGCGAGCGACCAAAAGGAGCGTGGCCATCTCATCAGATAGAGGAGAGATTACCACGTCTCTTCGTTCCTCGTAATGACATTTTATTTAATCCATTTATTTTAGTCCTTAAGCATGGTCTTTCCGTAGCTGAAAAGGTTTCCTGACTTAAAGATATCATATTGGACTGAACTCATGGGTTCAACATGAAAGGTAAAATTCTTGCTAAAATTCTGCCCTTCTCCTTTGAGGAAATCCACTTGGAGATCATCCCCTTCCTCCAGCTTTCCCTCTCCCACAAGTTCCTCTATAGCTGTACACTTTAAAACAGGAAAACCAGAGTTCAGGGCATTCCTGAAATAGATGGCCCCGAAAGAAGAAGCAAGAATCAGCCCGATTTTTAAGGAAATGAAGCAGTCCACAGCCTGCTGGCGCGAGGAGCCCGCTCCAAAATTTCTACCTACCACCAGAACATCCCCAGGACGGGCTTTTTTTGAGAAATCTTTCCAGCCCTCCAGGTTGCCCAGAGCATACTGGCCCATCTGGGAGATTTTGGTGATATGGAGAAAGGCATTGTGGTAAATCTGGTCAGTGTCAATATCTTCGATTAATTTTCCTTTGCTGTTGGAAATGACCCAGACTCTTCCCCGGTGAACCGTCTTTTTCTCCTTCATCTTATAGATCCTGTATATCCTCCGGGCTGGCGATTTCGCCTTGCAGGCAGGAAGCAGCTACCACAACTGGGCTTGCCAAATAAGTCTTTCCTTTTCCCTGCTTACCCGCAAAATTCCTGTTTCCGGTGCTGATCTGAACTTCGCCTTCTCCGGTCAGTCCGATATGACCATCGGCACAGCCACCACAGCCAGGATTACTGATAATGGCCCCTGCTCTGAAGAGGTCTTGAAGGATCCCCTGCTCCAAAAGCTCCCTGTACACCCGCGTTGTGGCCGGAACGATTTTCAGCATCACATCCTCTTTCACTTTTTTTCCCTTTAACACTCGAGCCGCCAAGGCTAAATCTTCTGTCCGGCCGTTGGTACAGGAGCCGATAAAGCCTGAATGGATTTTGGTTCCCTTAAGCTCAGAAATATCCTGAACATTGTCAGGAGAAAACGGCACAGCCACTTGGGGAGAAAGACCATCAATAATGATCTCAATCACCTCAGAGTATGAGCAGTCTTCATCTGCCGGGAAAGGATTGAATTTCGTCTTAGAAAACCCTTCGATTTCTTCCCGGAGGGAATCCCTGAAGTCAGGAATAAAGCCTATCACTCCGGCCATTTCCGTTACCATGCTGCAGAGGGTGATGCGGCCGGCCAGAGATAAATCCCGTACAGCTTCGCCGTAAAACTCCACGGCCTTTAAAGCTGCCTTTCTGGTACCCAGTTCTTTGAGAATAAAGAGGGTCAAATCCTTGGAGGTTGCGGGGAAGGAGAAATGCCCTTTAATTAAAATTTTGATTGTCTCCGGCACCTCAAACCATGTTCTGCCGCTGCGGAAGGCAAAGGTGATGTCCACATCTCCCATTCCCTGGCCAAAGCATCCCACAGCTCCCAAGATATTCAAATGGCTGTCAGTACCTACTACTGTGCCATTGGCTCCAGCTAATCCTTCCTCGATAAGAACATGGGAGCCTATTCCCTTGTTAACGTCAAAGACTCTCATTCCGTGCTTCTGAGCAAAAATGCGGCATACCTGCTGAGCATCAGCGTACTTGAGAGTAGAGGCAGGAACACATAAATCAAAAGTAAAAAAAGTACGCTTGCTGTCGGCTAAGGGGAAGTCATTGTATTCGCGTTCATAATTCTTGACCACATTAGGCCCGCCAAAATCCCGAGCTGAACGGACATCAAGGTCCATCCAGACAATTCTGCCAGGGGCAACCTTATCTTCTGTGTGGGCCTGGATGATCTTTTCGATAACTGTCTTTCCCAATTTCTTGCCTTTAAAGTTTCTCTACAACTGCCCGGGCAACATCTAGAGTGGAAGAATTTCCACCCAAATCATAAGTCCTGACCTTTCCCTCCTTGATCACTTCAGCAACGGCGCCTTCCAAGTTGGCTGCCTTTTCATCCTCCTCAAGCCATTGCAGCATCATTTTCGTGGCGAGAAGCATGGCTGTCGGATTCACTTTGTACTGCCCCGCATACTTGGGTGCAGAACCATGGGTAGGTTCGAAGAGGGCATAATTATCACCAATATTACCGCTACAGGCAAAACCCAAACCTCCCACGAGCTGGGCGGAAAGGTCGGAGATGATATCGCCGAATAAATTTTCTGCCACCAGGACATCATAATCCTGGGGGTTTTTCACCAGCCACATGGCCATGGCGTCGACATTGGTTTCCCAGAACTCAACTTCAGGATACTCCTTGGACATATCTCGGGCAATACCCAGGATAAGTCCTCCTGTTTCCCGCAAAACATTGGGCTTTTCCACCATGGTCACCGAGCGGCGCTTGTTCTTGCGAGCATATTCAAAGGCCTGCCTCAGTATCCGGGTACAGCCCTTCTTGGTCATGATGCGGGTTGAAAGGGCTATTTCTTCTAGAGGAGTATCTTTAAATTTATTCATTTTGGGATGGACAAGGAGGGCATCCCTCACTTCCTCAGGGAGGGGATGGAACTCCACTCCTGCATACATCCCTTCGGTGTTTTCCCTAAATATCATCAGATCAATGTCATCCCGATAATTGAGGGGATTTCCTGGATAAGCTTTGCAGGGCCTGAGGTTGGTGTAAAGGTCGAATTCCTGACGCAACCGAACTATGGGACTGAAATAAGAATATCCTTTATCCCTAAGTTCTGGAGAAAGCTCCTTGAGGGCATCCTCTTTGGGCTTGGAAGTGATGGCTGCGAAGAGACAGACATCTGTTTCCTTGAGCATTTCTATGGTTCGGTCAGGAAGGGGGTTCCCCTCTTCACACCAGAATTTCCACCCGATATCTCCCTCTACGAATTCTGCCTCAAGTTCTATCCTGTCCAGGACTAAGCGGGCTGCTTCCATGACATCTTTTCCTGTTCCGTCTCCAGGCAACACCGCGATTCTGTATTTCGACATCAATCCTCCTCTTGTTCCAGTTTCTTCTTGGTATAAGCAATGAGTCCCCCTGCTTCCAGAATTCCGAGGACTGATTCCGGAAAAGACGGAAACTTAAAGATTCCCTTCTTCCCTTTGATCTCTCCCTTGGTGAAATCAATTGTTATTTCTTCCCCATTCTCAATATTATCCACCGCCTCCTCTGACTGGAGGACAGGCAGACCCTGGTTGATGGCATTGCGGAAAAAGATGCGGGCAAAGGATTTGGCCACAACCGCCTGGATCCCAGCATATTTCAAACAGGTGGCGGCCTGCTCCCTTGAACTTCCACAACCAAAGTTCTTGCCAGCCACGATAATATCCCCAGGCTTTACTTTCTTGGCAAAATCAGGGTCTAAATCCTCAAGGGCATGGCGGGCCATCTCTTCAGGTTCTAGGATAGAGTAGGTGTATTTGCCTGGAAAGATAACATCAGTGTTGATGTTATCTCCGTATTTCCAGACTCTTCCTTTGTTCATAGGAATTTCCTCGGGTCAGTTATTTCTCCCTTGAGGGAAGAGGCGGCCACCGTCGCAGGAGAAGCAAGATAAATTTCTGACTCTCGGCTGCCCATTCTCCCCTTGAAATTCCGGTTGGCTGTACTTAAGGCAACTTCCCCTGGGGCTAAAATTCCCTGATGGGCACCCAGACAGGGACCACAGCCTGGGTTCAAGACCACACATCCAGCCTCCAAGAAAATCTCCAAAATCCCTTCTTTCAAAGCCAGTAAGTACGTTTCCTGAGAAGCAGGAATGACAAGCACTCTTACTGAAGGATGAATCTTTTCTCCTTTTAAAATCCTGGCCGCAACTTTCAAATCCTCCAGGCGCCCATTGGTACAGGTTCCGATTAGAGCCTGATGGAATTTCGTTCCCTCAACTTCGGATACGGGCTTAACGTTGTCCACAGTGTGGGGACAGGCCACCTGCGGATCCAGGGCAGAGATATCGACCCGGATAACAGCTTCGAAATTCGCATCGCTGTCAGAGGTGATGACCTGAAATTCATCCCTCTTTCTTTCTTTGAGGTAGCGAAGGGCTTCTTCATTTGGTGCAAAATATCCGTTCTTGGCTCCCATTTCAGCAGCCATATTGGCCATCGTCAGGCGGGAAGCCAGGCTGAAATTCTCTGCTGTCTCCCCAGTAAATTCCACAGCTTTATAATTTGCCCTGTCAGCCCCCTGTTCACCGATGATTTTCAGGGCGACATCTTTAGCATAGACTCCTGGAGGAAGTTTACCTTGTATCTCAATTCTTATGGTCTCCGGTACTCTGAGCCAGATTTCATCCGTTGCCCAGAGAGAAGCGACTTCGGAGCGGCCAATGCCGGCTGCAAAAGCCCCGAAAGCACCATAGCTTGTGGTATGGGAATCACTGCCCAGGATAAGTTTCCCGGGAAGAGCGAAACCCTTCTCAGAGAAAACCTGGTGACAGATGCCGCAGTTAATATCAAAGAAGTTCTGAAGCTTTTGGGAGGCGACAAAACCACGAATTATCTGGTGATTTTGAGCATATTTTTCGGTCGAAGCAGGAACCACATGGTCTAAGATGATCACGATCTTTGGTGGATTTTTTACCCGTTTGAGGCCAAGTTTATTGAATTCCTGAATAATTGCAGCGGCATTGTCATGGGAAAGAATATAATCGGGAGAAACAGTCACCACTTCACCGGCTTTGACATCTCGACCTGCTTTCTGGCTGAGTATTTTCTCAGAAAGAGTCTTTCCCAAATTTCCTCGCTTTGCCTTATTTAAAGCTTGAAAATGTCAAAATTGATGAAATCTGCGTGATTCACGATCACCGCTTCGACAGAGCGTCTTGCTCCATCGCCTTCTTTGGAATGGGCGGCGATGATGTGGATGACTTCCTGGGGAAGTCCCAAACTGAAAGCCAGAGCCGCCCCTGAGATAGGATGGCGAAGGAGCTTTCCCTCCTCGCTCTTGACAATCCTATCTTTCTCCCTCTTATACTCAAGCAACTTCCCCACATCATGAAGGAGAGCCCCTGCCAGCAGATAATCCTTATTGACGGACACTCTTCCCTCATACACTTCTTTAAGAGCTACTGCGATTTCCGCGCAACAAATCGTAACAGCTCGGGTATGCTCGATGAGATTTACGGAAGTATTTTCAATCAATAAAGTGAAAGGTATTTTAGGAAGGTCTTCGATTTTCCAGCCTCCCCTGTCCATGGCTTCCTGCCACACCTTTATGGTTTTTTCCTGGAGGCTGGAGTCGGAAATCTCTCCAAATTCAGGCAGTATATTCAATAATTCTTGCTTCATTTGATCTCCCTTTCCTGAGGACCATCGTATTCATAATCCTGGGGATGAATCTTGCGCATAGGTTTCATCCGGGTGCGTTCCTCGTGAATATGAGCCACCAGACCAGGAACCCGAGCGATGATAAAAAAGGCATTCCCGATCTCAGGTGGAATCTCCAATTCACAGAGAAGAGCAGCGATGGCACCGTCAACATTGATCGGCAGCGCCTTTCCTAACTGCTTTTCCAGGGCTTTTTCCACTCCTCGAGCTATCCGCATATATTTTCCAGCAAGACCCAGCTCTTCAGCCAAGGCAAAAAGCTTTTCGGTTCTTGGATCCTGGGTATGAATGCGATGGCCGAATCCAGAAACCCGCTGCTTTCTCTCCTTCATTTCCTTCAAAACCTCATCGATAACTTCTTCTTCTCCCTTTGCTGTCTCATCGACTCTATGGGCAATCTTCAAAAAAAGGTTCATTCCCTCTTCGATTGCTCCTCCATGGTATCTCGATATAGCCTGAACGCCAGCTGCTACGGCCGAGTTTAATTCTGCCCCGGTTGAAGCAACTGTCCTGGCTGCGAGCACCGAAGGGGGGCTTGCTCCGTGGTCGACTGAAGAGACAAAAATGGCATCGACGAGTTTTCCCACTTCCGGAGAAGGAAATTCTCCCTTGAGCACCAGATAAATCGCCTGGGCAAAGGAGACTTTCCCCAGGAGTTTGTCCACCGGATATCCTCTTAAAGAAATTTTATTGGGTTTAACCTCGGTCACAGCTGTTTTCCAGTGAAGCTCACTCATTTTTTTAACTCCTTAATTTTTCCTTAAGCTCCAAGGCTTTTTTAGGTATATCGGAAACGGCCGGAACCACCTGAACTCCAACCTCTTTTAGTCTTTCGACTTTGCTCTCGTAAGAGCCTCTTCCGCCTTCAACAATAGCCCCAGCATGGGAAAATCTTGTTCCAGACTTAGCAGCTTTGCCGCCGATATAAGCTATCAGCGGCTTTGTGAATTTCCCTTTTTCTATCAAATCGGCCACCCGCTCTTCCTGGGTGGTCCCGATCTCTCCGAACATCACCACCATTTTTGTCTGCTCATCTTTCTCGAAAAGTTCCATGACTTCAGGATGAGAAAGACCGACAATGACATCTCCTCCGACATGAATAATGGTGCTCTGTCCGAGCCCTGCTTCAGTCAAATAATAAGAGATGGCAGAAGTCATGCCTCCGCTCCGAGAACTGACTCCTACCTCACCTGGTCGAAACCACTCTCTTGCCCTTTCCGCCCGTCCTCCGATCATACCCAGTACAGCCTTTCCTGGGCTCACCAGACCCAAGGTGTTCGGTCCGACAAAAGAAGCTCCTCTTTGGCGGGCAATTTGGGCGATCTCCAGAACGTCATAGATGGGAACACGGTCAGGAATGATGACCAGGAGTTTCACTCCTGCATCTAAAGCCTCCAAGGCTGCGTTTTTCACTAAGGTAGCAGGGACAAAAATCACGCTTATATCCAGAGGACCTGCTTTCTCCCCCGCTTCTTCCACTGAGTCAAAGACAGGAACACCGTAAACGTCTTGCCCTCCTCTGCCTGGAGTCACTCCAGCGACTACTCGAGTTCCGTAATCCTTCATCAACTGGGTCCGCACCATTCCCTCTCTCCCTGTGATTCCCTGCACCAGAACTCTTGATTCCTGGTTGACTAAGATCGCCACTTCAGATTATTTGTTCCTTAAATATTTTTATTCTATTAAAAATGTCGTTGCAGGCGCAGCGTGGCAATTTCTGAAACGAACATTTCTTATTCTTTCCTATCCTTTTTAATAACTTTTTCCCTGTATTCTTTTAATCCAGGAATGGGAAGTTGGATATAAATGGCTTTCTGCTCATGGAAAGTGCAGAAAATCTCGCAGGCCAGACATTCTGTGCATTTTCCCTTCTTGGCTTCCTCTCGAGAAATTGTCAAAACGGGCTTTTCTTCATCGAGCTTTAGGATTTCAGCTGAACAGGCCTCAATGCATCCTTTGGTCTTACAACGCGGGCACTTTTGATGGTCAATGAAAATCTTACCGGTCATAGTCTCAAAATTGTAGCTCTGAGAAGCAAGGGAAGGCTCAGCGAGGGGCTTTACCTTATGAGTGAGAGATTTGTTTTCTTTTATCAACTCTTCCAGTCTTTGAGCACAAAACTCTGGAGTGTCATCCCGCCCGTAGCCTTCAACTTTTGCCGGGATATCTTTTAGGTAAGCCTGCAGAATTTCGATGGCTTTTTCTTCGTAATTGCCTCCTAAACGGATGACCCCAGGAATTTCCAATTTTTCCTCATGAAAAGCTTTCACCATCCCCCGAGCAGAATGGAATTGCTCCTGGCTGGCCACACCCGAACCAGAAGCAAAATAGCCTCGAATATGGGGCTGGGAAAGTAGGATCTTGGCGGCTCGGTAAACTTTACTCGCTGAAGGATTGCCGCTTGTGTCGCAGTAGTTAGCCAGCTTGAATCCTTTGTCAAGGACGGCATCCATGGACATCATGGAGCCGCCCCCTCCAGCTCCGTGAAATCCGATATAGTTATCCTTCTCAGGAATCTTCTCTGCCATCTGGAAAAAATAAAATGTCCCCCTGTGGTCGCCTTCCTCCACTCGATAGGCTATTTTCTCAAGCTCGGTCGGTGGCCGGTCAAATTCGCGAGCTACTTCTATTCCTAGCTCTGGATGGCGAAAGACAGCATAATCGTCGATGACGAGATGGCAGTCGGCCGCGTAGACAAGATTATCTTCTGTTAGCACCAGAGGATTCATTTCAGCAGAGCGGGCATCGTAGGCCTGCGCCACTCGATAAAGTCTGGTTAAGACATCGGCCAGTCGGAAAAGAGCTTTCCCGGAGAAGCCCATCTTCCTGATGAGGTTTCGTGCTTGATAGTCTCTGAAGCCTGACAAGACATCAATAGAGATTTGAGAAACTTTCTCGGGATGATTTTTGGCTATTTCCTCAATACCCGTTCCTCCCCCTGAACTAAAAATGAGCAACGGAGATTTCTTTGAATCATCGATCACCAGACCTGCAAAATACTCGGATTTAATCTCGAGTTTTTCCTCGACTAAGACTTTTTCCACAGTGAAATTTTTCACCTTCATCCCCAGCATCTGTCGGGCTGCTTTCTCTGCTTCCTGAGGCGTCTCAGCAAATTGGATACCTCCGATACCAGCTCTCCCTGTCAACCAGATTTGAATCTTCAATACGACTGGTTTTCCGATTTTCTGAGCAATATTGCGAGCTTCCTCTGATGTGGAGGCCACATCGCCTTCGGGAATACGAATCCCACCTTCTCTCAAAAGCTTCTTGCTCTGATATTCGTAGAGCCTTGCCATTCAGTCTTTCCTTTCAGTCTACTATTATTTAGATAGGACAAAATTTTGTCAATCAGAAAAGGGAGGCAAGACGAGTATAATAATAAAGGGAATCGATTTTCTTTTCGACAGAAAAAGCATGCTGGCTGTTTGGGGGAAAATCAGCAAAAGGGGGCTATGAAATGTTTCAAAAGAAGGGGACCATGCCCAGCCAGCAAAACATGGTTTTATATATTATAACATACCTTCCTGAAAATAAAAATACAAGAGGGGGTGCGAAAGCATTTCTTTTCCCATGATATCATACGACTTCAGGTATGGTTTTGGGAATGGCTTTGCTCCCTTCAGATTCTTAACGCCATTCCCAAAACCATTACCTATCACGGAAAAAAGATGCTTACAGGAGGTGCTTGTATCGTACACAAATAATTGAGAGTGCTGGCTGTTTATTAGGGAAAATAAGCAAAAAGGGTGCTAAAGAAGGGTGTGAGCCCTGCCCAGCCAGCACAGCAGGAGTTTGTTTTATTATAACCTATTTTAGATAAAGTTAATAGGATCAATATGAATTTTTAAAAAAAGACGCGAAATCAATTTGATTCATTCCCTAGAATGATGGTAAAAAATAATTAATGAAAATTTTTTCTCTATACAAGGACTTTTTCAAATTTCTGGATAAGACTTCCCCTCGTTCAAAAAAATGGAAAATATATACAACCTATTACTACGAGCCTCACAGAGAGTTTTTACAAAATTACTTTTCTCACTTCCCATTCATAAATTTCTCAAGCCTCAGGCAGCGAGTAGAAACAATCAAAATATCAGATTATTCCCAATTGAAAAACCTCATTGAAGTTTGTTCTCCCGAGGAAATAATCCAAGAGGCATACCAGAGGTGTATGAAAATTTTATCACCAAGAGAAAACCCAAAAGTCTATCTTCTCATAGGTTTCTTCAGCCCCGATGGCTTTATTCTTAATTTCAAAGGAAAACCTGTTATCTGCTTTGGTCTGGAAAGATTCAAAGATTTCAGGTTACTGAGAATTCTCTTTGCTCATGAGTATGCCCATTTTCTTCTGAATTTGAGCAAAGGAGAAGTTCCTGAAAGGAAAAAATTGGATTGGCTCTTGATTTCAGAAGGAATCGCAACCTATCTCTCCTACTCAGCCTTCCCTAACCTGAAATTATCCGACCATTTTCTCTTTAGCAGAGACAGATTAAACTGGTGTCAAGAAAATGAGCGCTATTTGAGAGAAATTTATTGTTCAGAAACATTTTCCAAGCGGGAGTTGATGGACTTTTATCATAAGGGAAATGCAGAATTGAGCATCCCCCCTCGAGCCGGTAAATATCTGGGCTTCCAAGCCGTGAAAAAATATCTAGCTCAGAGAAGGAAAAAAAATATCAGTCCACTCTTTTCTGATAAGAAGTTAACCTTATCCTTGGAATTATAATTCAATACAATTTCTTTAAGAGCTTCCCTCCTTAAAATGATCCTTATCCTTAAAGAATTCTAAAAAACAGCTATCTTAACAAAATTTTGTTAATTTTAATCCATCTTAAACTTCACTCATTGATATAAAAATTGATGAAGAGCCTTGGAATTGAAAGGAAAATCAAAGAAAGCGCTGGCTGTCTTTGGGAAAATAAGCAAAAGGGTTATGGAATGTTCAATGAAGGGTTGAACCCTGCCCAGCCAGCACAGCAGGAGTTGTTTATATTATAGCACAGTTTATATAAAATTAATAGGATTTATAAGATTTTTTTAAAAAGTTCATTTTTCAGATTAAACGAGATGCAACCCATAAATCATAAACAAAAAAGGGAAACGGAAAGAGCCTCCATTTCCCTTTCGATATTAAGTTCTGTTGACTGACCCTTGGACTACTCAAGCCATATTTTTACTGTCTCATCTTCCTCATAAACTTCGATTAAGGCCATCGGGCCGAGTGCCTTCAGCTCTTTGAAAACTTCTTTTAGATCAATTTCGCATTCATCATGATCGATCTTTAAGTGTTTGTCATGAGCACATTCGAGAAAGAGTTCAACGAGCACAATAGGCAAGGTCACCTTCACTTTCACTTTTTTATTTTTACTATCAGTGACCTGCACCTTAAACCATTTCGCTTCTTTTCCAGGCTCGTAGTTAGGATTCTCTTTGACGGCTTTTTTGATGACCTGGTAATCATCTCTGCCTTCAGCCAGAAGAAAATTAACCAGAATCAAACTCAGAGCAAACAAGACCAAAACTAGAATTACAGCTTTTTTCATGGATAAACCTCCTTATTCTATCCAAATTTTAAAAATTTTATTTTGGGTGACAATCCGGAGAATTTCTCCCTTGCTCCTTATCAGCTTTTCTATGATTTTATCCAAATCATAGCCTTCTTCCCTGAGATTTTCTTTGTCTTCTTCAGAAAGAGCTGATAGAGCTAAATCCGCCAAGGCCCAAGGAATATTCAAAGAGAACGCCGGTTCTTTTTCCCCCTTGGCATATACCCTGACTTTTAAGATTAATAGCCTTTCCTCGTATTCTTCTTCTTCGAAATCTCTAAGGGTGTCTGGGTCAATTCGAAGCAGAGCAATTTTTGCCCTGTCTCTCAGTTCATCATCCCTTTCTCTCCTTATGATTTGCTTCAGGACAGGGATTCCTTTGGAGGCAATTTTTTTATCCTCGACAAAGCTCAGTTTAATGGCGGCAAAATATTTGATGACTTTCTCCGCACTGCCGACTCTCGCTTCTATTTCCTCCAAGTATGACTTTTTCCCTTTCTCGTAGAGCTGATAAGCCAGCTGCATGATAGAAATCTCAGATTCTTCGGCTATACTCTTGTTCTTGTATCTCAATCCTAGATAGTCCTGGTAAGCCTTTAGGGCTTTAACTTCTTTTCCTTTCTGCTCTGATAAACATTTCGCTCTGTAGAAAATAGCCTGGGAATACAACCGGCTGTCAGGATAATTCTCTATAAGTTCTTCCAGCCTCTCCTGAGCTTCTTTCCATTCTTCGTCAAAAATGAAAATTTTTGCCTCTTGAAATAGTCTTTCGTCCGGTTGGGTTTGAGTATATGCCAGAAGAGCAGAGGATGCGAAGAGAAAAATTATGAAATAAAAAGCTTTCTTCTTCACTTTATACCTCACTTTTTTCACTTTGTTTCAATTCTTTCTCTAATAGTTTTATCTTTAACAAAAGCTGCTTTTCTTCGATAAAATTATAGATTTCTTGAAGACGCCAAGCAGGAATCTCTTCTGAAATCTGAGCCAGCTCATAGAAAAGAAATTCAATCTGGTCACAGATCTCTTTTGCTTTGGCCATCTTGAATTTATCCAATTGCTGATTGATGTATTTTTTCTTCGAAAGCAGATCCTTGACTTTCTGGGAAGCAAATTCTCTCTGCCAGGTGCTCTGTTCCCTTTCTGCTGAAGTCTGGACAAAATCTAGAATCAAGTACTGGCTCTTCTTGAGATAATCCAAAGTCTCCCGCCTGGCCATCTCTAGCTCCACTCTCTCTATGAAATCTGGAGGGTAGGAGATAATTTCACCCCTGGCTTGCCTCTGTAAAGGGGAACGAAAGAGAATGAAAGTGGACAGTGCTCCTAGAAAAATTCCTATTAGCAGTGCTGCATAAACAGGTCTTAATTTTGGCTGAAAGAGAATCCTTGAAATACTGATCACCCAAGATTCCCTCTGCTTTTGAACTTCTTTTCCAAAGACAGTTTCTGTAATCTGAGCAGGGAGGGCATCCCAATCTATGGTGGCCATGGCCTCCTGGATGTCTTCATTCAGAGATTCTGCTCCATTATGGACTTCTTTTAACCTTTCCAGCTCTCTCTGGCATGAAGAGCACTCTTTAAGGTGAGACAGGATGGATTTTTGTTTCTCCTCATGAACCTCTCCGTAAATGAAAGCCACCAAATCTTTGTTTATTTTCTTACATTCCTTCATTGTATTCTCCTAAGTAAGGGCTAATGATCCCTCTTAAATTTCGGACAGCTTTAAAATGAAGGGATTTTACCGTTCCCTGGGAAATGTTTAAGACTTGAGCAATCTCCTTATATTTGAGCTGATTGTAATGTTTCAAAACAAACACCATTCTCTGCTTTTCAGCTAACCTCTCCAGGCATCGCGAAAAGATCTCCTTCAAGTCCGAAGCTCGATTGGGGTCATGACCGTTCTGCGAGGACAGACTCATCTCTTCTACGCTTTTATCAGTTGCCCATGCCTTTCTTTTGCTGTGATTTTTCCGGTAATGGTCTATACATAAATTCTTGGCAATCTGAAAAATCCAGTTCTGAAAATTCTTACCTTCGCGGAAAGAATGAAGCTTCTGGTAGAGCCTTAAAAAGGTTTCCTGAACTATATCCATAGCATCTTCCCTGTTATGAAAGAATGAAAAAGCCAGCAGGAAAATTCTTTTCTGATAAAGACGGGTAAGCTCCATGAATGCTTCTCTATCACCTCTCTTAATACTTTCCAGCAGAACATAGACATCTCCATTCTCCTCTACTGTCCTCCCTTGCATTCTTTTACAGCCTAAAGTAAAAAATTAACTCATTCTTTTTATTGGAGCCAAATCAGCACTTTTTCTTCCTCAGCTTCAACCTCGACCATTAGCCCCGGACCTAGCTGACGAAAGTCCTTGATAGCCCGCCAATCAAATTCAAACTCTTCATCAAATTCACCGTTCCACTCAGCATAATTCGCTCCCAAGTCCAGGCAACGATCTAAAAACCAAAGAGAGGTCGTGATTCTGATCAATTGCCCCGAAGAATCCTCATACACCAAGATATGCATGCGCCTTGCCTTACCCTCTCTGTCGGGATCTGCTCGATGAATCTTTTCAATCTGGCGATAGGCTTTGCGGAAATAAGGACTAGGATCATCGACACCTTTCTTGATTTTTATGAGAAAGCAGGCACTTAAAACCAAAGGTAATAAAAGGATTCCCACAACTTGAAGCTTAGTCTTGAGCTTTTTCATCTTGACCTCTAAAATCCATCTTCAAAGAGTATTACGAAGGAATTTTTAAAAAGGTTCACCCTTATATTATAAATAGAGTAATAAATAATGAATATACGTTAATATAAATTCAATAATACTAAATCAATGAAAAACAGAAAATGAGGAATAAAATGGGGATGGTTCTATTTTTTTAAATCGAAAACATAACCACATAAGTAAAAAAAATAGAACCGTCCCCTATCTGTTAACGAATGGCGTTAAAAATCTGAAGGGAGCAAAACCATTCCCAAAGGTATACCTGAATTCTTATAATACCACGGAAAAAAAGATATTTGCTTAAGTAAGAAGGTTAAGAAGGATAAAAGCAATCTGGCTTGAGATCATTTATATCTCATCCACTTTACCACTTCTTTAATATTTGGACGTTTCCCATACATCAAAATTCCAATCCGATAAATTTTGCCGGTCAGCCAGATCATTAAAAAAATGGTTAGAATGAGCAGAATAATAGAGCCTGCCACCTGGATGAAAGGAGGGAGGAGTATACAAATGCGCATGAGCATTAATACGGGAGCAAAAAAGGGAACCAATGACAGAATTACTGAAAAAGAACTGTTTGGACTGCGGAGGATAAAAGCCATCATTAACATCGGAATAATCAAAGACAAGGAAACAGGCATGAGAAGCTGCGAGGCCTCTTTCTCTGAATTCACCATGGAGCCAACTGCTGCATAAATGGTTCCGTAGAGGAAATAGCCGAGAATGAAAAAAATAACAAAGTAGACGAAGATATAGGCCGGAATACTGGGCAGACTAAACTCTGCGGCGGGAACAAAAGAAGAGATTAAAGACTTGCTGTATCGAGAAGCAGCCAGCCCAAAAAGCGCCCAGATAGTGTACTGCGTAAAGCCCACAGCCGCCACACCAAAAATCTTTCCTATCATGAGCTGAAAAGGTCTTAGGGAGGAAAGAATGACCTCCACGACTCTTGAATTCTTCTCTTCAATAACACTCCTCATGATGATGGCTCCGTAGAAAAATAGAGTCATGTAGAGGATAAACACCAGGAGATAAGAAATGAGGAATGTTCCGCCTGTATCTTCCTCTTCTTCACCTTTTTTAGTCAACTTTATCGTCCTCATGTCAACGCGTTTGATATACTGAGCAATCTTTTGAGGCTCCAGTCCTTCTTTTTTTAGCCTCTTGCCAATGACAACACCGTTTAAAGCATTATGGATACTTCTGATCTCATCAAAATCAGAGACGTGCTCAGAAACATATTCCGCTTTTCCTCCGCTGGCAATATCTTCGGGAATAAACAGAAAGGCGGAAAGCTCCTTATCCAGCACTTTTTGACGCATAGCATTCCGAAGTTCTTCGATTCCGGCCTGGGCTTCGAATTCTCTTAAAAGATAGCGGCGTTTCCCGTCTTTCATTTTATAGTCCAGCTTTTCATCCAATTCCTCATAAATTTCTTGAGAAGAATCAATAACTCCTATTGTTTCTTGCTCGGGCACGGCAACTATAGAAGACAGAATAGGAATCATGATTATCAAAGCCATGAGTACAGGACCAAGAAGGGTTCCGATAATAAAACCTTTGGTTCTTACGACTTGCAGGTATTCTCTTTTAATGACCGATAGAATCTTTCCCATTTCTCTCTCCAACTTTTTCGATAAAAATTGCATTCAAGGTCGGCTCTTTGATTTCATATTTACTGATCTTTATTTTTCCCACCAACTCCAAGAGTAAATGCTGGGGATCTGCCTTTTCTTTAAGTTTGATTTCCATGAATTTTCCATAATCATCAATCTTTTCAATCTCAGGAAAGCTTTTGATAAAGCCTGCTTGTCCTTCATACTCCAAGAGTACAGTGTTCTTTCCGTGCTGCTTCTTGATTTGGCTCAAATTTCCTTCTAATACTTTTTCTGCTTTGTTAATAAGACAAATATTGTCACATATCATTTCGACCTGTTCCATGCGGTGGGTGGAAAAAATGATGGTCCGTCCCTTCTCCTTCATCTCCAACATGATGTCTTTCAATAATTTTGTGTTAACCGGGTCCAAACCAGCAAAAGGTTCATCAAGAATAAAAAGTTCAGGTTGATGGACAACAGTCACGATAAACTGAAGTTTCTGTTGCATTCCCCTTGAAAGTTCTTCGACTTTTTTCTCTCTCCAATCGGCAAGGTCAAACCTTTCCAACCAGAAGTCGACTTCCTTCCTGGCTTTCTCTCCTTTGAATCCTTTTATTCCAGCCAGAAAAAGGAGAAGTTCCCCCACTTTCATCTTGGGATAAAGTCCTCGATCCTCGGGAAGATAACCAATCCTTCTCTTCATCTCTTCATCCATTTTTTGATTGAGGACTTTGATGTTCCCCTCATCAGGAATGATGATGTTCATAACCATCCGGATAGTGGTTGTTTTGCCTGCCCCATTAGGACCCAAGAGGCCATAGATTGTTCCATCCGGAATCTGGAAAGAAAGATCTTTGACAGCATAAAAGCTGTCGAACTTTTTGGAGATGTTTTCAATTTCGAGGGCGTTCATCTTAAAATCCTTTGTTCAGTACGTTTTGTTTATTCTCACCATCTAAACTCTCGTGAGATTGCCTGTTTACTTGTATATTACGTAAATTCTGCTCCATAGTTATTAACTCTCCATTTAGGTTAAATCTCTTATTTTCTCTGATGTGCCTTTTTGACTTTCAATTATACCTAATTTTGGGTGGCGGTTCTATTTTTCCTCTTTTTACAAGGCTCTATGATTTTCTTGATCAATCTGCTATATTTACTGAATAAACCTTATAAACCTTCTCTGGAGAAACACGTAAATATAAAGTACCATTGCGATACAAGCCAAAACTCTGACTGTCAGAGAGAAGAGAGAGTATGAATCTCATTAGCCCATCATGATGAACAAGGCAATAATTCAAGTTGGCTAAGGAGGAAAAATGAAAAGAGGAAAATATATTTTAATCATATTTTTGATTTTTTTCTTTTTGATTCTCATCACTATCATTTCCTTTGTTTATTATGAGTTCGGACGACCTCCTGCAGTAAAGGCTCACTCTTACCTAGAAATCTTTCTTTCAGGAGAAATTATAGAACGAGCTACTCCAGACTTCTTTATGACTTTATTCCTTGGAAGGCAACCCTTAACCATTCATGATCTGCGCATGAATATTCGGAAAGCTAAAGTCGATAGACGCATAGATAGCCTTCTTGTCCGTCTCGGCTATCTTGAATGCAGCTGGGGCAAGATAAGTGAACTCAGAGAAGCCATCCTTGATTTTCGAAAATCAGGGAAAAAAGCCTACGCCTACATCGAAGAGATCCCTGAGCCTGACAAAGAATATTTTCTAGCCACAGCCTGCGACAAAATTATTCTTCACCCTATTGGCAACTTGAACATAAACGGAATTGGCGGATACCATCCCTATTTGAAAAAAGGTTTGGCTAAACTCGGTATCGAGGCTGAAGCTGAGCACGTTGAGGAATACAAGACCGCTTTCAACATGTTTACCGAAGAAGGTTTTACTAAAGCCGAAAAAGAAATGCTGGAATCAATATACGGAGACATCTTCTCCCAATATGTCAAAGCAGTCTCTCAGACAAGGGGGAAAAGCGAAGAAGAAGTAAAAAATCTGTTGGATCACGGCTTTTTTTATGGCGAAGAAGCACTGAAAGCAGGATTGGTCGACGGCCTCCTTTACTTAGATGAAATTGAGGAGCTTCTTAAGGGGAAAAAAGAAAAAATAAATAAAATCTCCCTTTCGCAGTATTCAAAGATTAAACCCACTTCCTTGGGCCTCAATAGAGGAAAAAGAATAGCTCTCATCTATGGAATGGGACCTATATATACAGGAACAAGCTATTACCAAACAATTGGGTCTCAAACCCTAGCCCGCTGGATTAAAAAAGCAAGGGAAAACAAATCCATTGAAGCTGTAGTTTTCCGAGTCGACAGCCCCGGGGGTTCGGCTGTGGGCTCAGACGTCATCTGGAAAGAGGTGGTTCTGACTAAGAAGGAAAAGCCTTTCATTGTTTCCATGTCCGATGTTGCTGGCTCAGGAGGATATTGGATATCAATGGGAGCCCATAAAATCGTTGCCCATCCCCAGACGCTTACAGGATCCATAGGAGTGATATTCGGAAAATTTAACTTGGCTGGTTTCTACAAAAAATTGGGCATAACCCATGAAAAGCTCACTTATGGGGAAAAAGCTGATATTTATTCCTCTTTCCGAAGTCTTACCCCTGAAGAAAGAACGCTCATCAAGAAAGAGATTCTGTGGATTTACGATCAATTCCTCATTAAAGTCGCTGATGGCCGGGATATGACTAAAGAGGAAGTCGATAAGATCGGCAAAGGAAGAGTCTGGACTGGAAACCAAGCTAAAGATCTAGGGCTGGTGGATGAAATCGGAGGTCTCTCCAAGGCCATTGAACTGGCCAAAGAATTGGCTGGCATTCCTGCAGAGGAAGAGGTGAGACTTGTCGTCTGGCCCAAAAAAGTCTCTTTCTTTCAGGCTTTCTTCGGAAGAATGGGAGCGAAGTCCGACCTCATCGCTTCTCCAAATCTCGAAAACACCATCTCTAACCTCAAACTCCTAGAAAAAAATAACGTTTGGGCCTTAATGCCCCCCGGAATCGAACCAGAATAAGCAGCCTTTGACAGTGCAACAGAGTTAGGCTTTTAAAAACGGGGTCAGACTTTACTATAAATTGATGCCCAAGGGATAAAAAGAATTCCTGATCTTATAATAATGATAAAGTCTTAGCCCAAGGCCTGACCCCATTGATGGTGACATGGCCAGTCCCAGAGGAAAATCCGTTGAAATCCTCGAAGACTTTTCCCTTCAATCTGTGCCCCTCGAAAAAAGGCGTTCCTGGGTGAATCTGGCTGTCGTTTGGATCGGTATTGCGGTTGTCATGTCTGCCATTTTTCGAGGAATGATGGTGGGAATGGGCCTGGGAAAGATTCCGAGCGTTCTCATCTCTTATCTCTTAGGAGAAATCCTGCTTATCGCCATGATGGTCTTTACGGGCTACATAGGAGCGAAAACAGGACTCTCCACTCCTCTCATTGCCAATTATTCTTTTGGCCGTTCAGGATCTCTGATTATCTCCATCTCCATCGCCCTCTCTCTTATAGGCTGGTTTGGCGTCCAGGCCGCTCTGTTTGCCCGAACAATTCAGTATTTTTTCGGCCTCAATCTTTACCTGCCCTATCTTTCCCTCCTCTGTGGCCTTCTCATGACTATACCGGCCATCTTCGGCATCAGGGGCTTGAGCACCTTGAGCTGGATAGCCTCTCCTTTTCTGATGATAATATTCATCGTCGGCGTTGTGAAAATCGGATTTCACTTTCTCCCTGCCGAGGTTCTTAGAGAATTAGCCCTGGCTCACTCTCCGGATCCCTATCCCATTACTATAGGGGCATCAGCATCTGTTGTGGCTGGCGGCTTTATTGTCGGAGCCACAACCAGCTCTGATATTTTCCGCTATGCCAGGCCTAGGTTTAGAGAAATCTTCCTGGCAGCCACCATAGCTATGATTGCTTCTGCCTTCCTTCACGTTGTCGGCTCTGTATTGTCGATGTCTACTGGTGTCTACCACGAAAGATTACCTGAACTCATCATCTCGAACGAGTACCTTGGCTTTGGGTATATAGGTTTTCTCGCCCTGCTCTTTGCCCAATGGACGACTAATGACAGCAACATCTATTCAGCTGTTCTTGCTCTCAACAATATCTTCCGCTGGAAAAGATGGAAACTGACAATCTTGGCTGGCCTAGTTTCTTCTTTTCTGGCAGCCTGGGGTATTCTAGAGAGGCTCGAGCTTTTTCTCATACTCCTTACAGTGAGCATTGGACCTATCGGGGGGATACTCCTGACTGATTACTATCTTCTGGGAGGCTTCAAAAAAGAAAAAACCGAGTTTCAAAAGCGCCTCAATTCCAAGGCCCTGGCTTCTTACTTTATCTCGGTAGCCGTAGGTTGGCTCACTTCAGGCCATCCTTTCCGGATTCATGTTTTTCCTTTTTCTATTTTTGCTTTTAATGGAATTCTATGTTCCATTATCCTTTATTATATAATAACGAAATTCACTCCAAAAAAAGGGGGATAACATGGCCTTGAAACAAGTGATGGAAATTTGCGATCTTCTCGACAACCCAAAAATCATCGCCTCTTCAGTCAAGGATTTTCTCTTGGATTGTGGTCTGAAAGAGCGGGAGGTGAAGATAAAAAAGGTCAAGGGCGAAAAAGGATTTACTGAATTCATCAAAATCAATATAACAGGCCAAGGGGGAAGGGTAGGAAAAATTCCAACCCTCGGGATTATCGGACGGCTGGGAGGAATCGGAGCAAGCCCTCATACCATGGGCTTGGTCTCCGATGCCGATGGTGCTCTCACCGCCCTGGCTACGGCCTCCAAGCTCGCAGAGATGCGAAGAAAGGGAGACATTCTCCAAGGGGATGTTATCATCTCGACTCACATTTCGCCCGCTTCTCCCATCATTCCCCACGAGCCTGTTCCCTTCATGGGCTCACCAATCTCGATGGAAATCATGAATCGGGAAGAGGTGGATTCATCCATGAAGGCGATTCTCTCTGTTGACACAACCAAGGGAAACAGGATCATCAACCATAAAGGCTTCGCCATCTCGCCTACAGTTAAAGATGGCTATATCCTCCGAGTCAGCGAAGATCTCCTTGACATCATGCAAATTGTGACCGGACGCCTCCCTGTGGTCTTTGCTATCACCACCCAAGATATCATCCCTTACGGAAGAGGCATTTATCACTTAAACAGCATCATGCAGCCTTCCATCGCAACTCATTCCCCAGTCGTTGGTGTGGCCATAACCACAGAAGTGGCTGTTCCAGGTTGTGCTACCGGAGGCAATCATTGCTTGGACATAGAGATGGCCGTAAGGTTTTGCGTTGAAGTGGCCAAGGCCTTCAGCCTGGGAAAATGTTCTTTCTACGACGAAAAGGAATTCAGACTGCTCAAGAAACTATACGGCTCCCTGGAACACCTGAAAATCCAGGAATAACCGCTAAAAAGAGAATATTTTTTAGTCAATAACTAAATAAAATTAAAAATCTGAAGGGAGCAAAACCATTCCTAAAAGCAGACTTGAAATCTTATGATATCACGGAAAAAAGATGCTTCCTCTGTTACTTCGTTCCTCGTAATAACATTCCATTTAATGCGTTTATATTAATAGGCAAAAGAAGAAGGACAGATGGTCTTGAAATCACAGTGACTGCAGTTGTGCCAATCAGGCCTAGCCTTAAAATCTCGGGAGCGAATTCCTTCTTCAGCTTCCCTGATTTTATCCATGGCCCTCTGAAGCTCTTTTTCTCCCTTTTGGGCTTGACCGATGATATCTGATTCCAAAAAATAGAGCTGGATTTCAGACAACACCTCTTCCTGAGTTCTGGTGAAAGATAGAGCATATAAATCCATTTGAAGACTACTTTTTGCCTTCCGATCAGCTTCTTTCTTATCCTTGACTTCGGTCGCTTTAAAATCAACGATGACAGCTCCATCTTTCCTGTAATCAATCCTGTCCCAGCGCCCGATGAATTTTATCGAATCTGACTGCCATTTGAAATTTTTCTCCAGAAAATGCGGGGCATGTTTCGATTCTTCTTCCCTGCGGTAAAAGAGGCGGAGTGCATTCTCTCCAGCTTTTTTTCTCATCTCTTCATGCTCTCGGCTAAGATAGCCTTCATTCACCCAGAGATTTCCATATTCTTGGAGGAGCTCCGTTTCCGTTACCTTTTTTCCGGCCATCTTGTTTTTCAGGTAATAATAAACAGCATTATGAAGCACACGCCCAAAGACAAGATTGTGATGAGGAAGAACAGGAATGCGAAGGATATGCCTGTATTTATACTTTAGAGGACAGGTGAGATAATCATCCACCTGAAAAAAACTCAAAGTCAAATAGGCTTTTTCTTCAACTTTGGGAAAAACTCTGGATTGAGGAGTCCGGGAAGCATATCTTTTGATTTCTTCCAAAGCCGAGGTGCTGAGAACGTCTTCAGGAACTTTAGCCAGGTCTAAGGCTTCAAGGACAAAGGGGCTGACTTTTTTCAGTCTTTTGAGCCCGTAATCCCTTGCCCAGGCCAAATAGAGGAGCTTCTTGGCTCTGGTCATCGCCACATAGAAAAGCCTTCTTTCCTCCTGAAGATAAATCTTCTCTTGCTCTTCATAATCATATTCTTTTCCCTTGGGGACTTTATCTTTTAGAATCTTATCAGGAATGGGAATCTTTTCTTTTCTTTCTCTTCCAGGAAACCTGTCTGCAATCAGACTGACCATGAATACAACGGGAAACTCAAGCCCCTTTGCCTTGTGGACAGTCAGCACACTGACCGCATCCTCCTCCAGCTCTGCTTCTGCAGTAGAGGGATTATCCCCCACCTGCTGAAGAAGTTCAAGATACTGAACAAAAGAAAATACAGAATCATCCTCGGTCAAATCAGAAAAATTTTTGACTTTTTCAAAGAAAAGGCGGATATTCTTGATTTTCAGCTCTGTTTGGAGACTTGCTTCCTCAACCAGAGACTTTAAATAACCTGTTTTTTCAAGAAAGGCATAGCTGAGACGCCCTGCATTCTCAGAGCTGGCGAGCCGAACAAAATAAAGCAAATCCTCAAAAATCTTTTTGACTTTTTCCTCTGTCTCGGCAGATATTCCTAAAGCAACCTTTCCCTCAGAAATCCTCTTGAAGACTTTATGCAAAGGAAGATTCTTTTTATGAGCATAGTTGGAAATAACAGTGAGGTCGTAAGGATCGACTCGGTAAATTTCAGAAATGGACAGATAAAAAAGGCTCTTGCTATCTTCAAAGTCAGTCAATGCCTTTATAAAAGAAATAAGGATTTTCACTTCTTCCTGAGAATATAAACCACGGCTTCCTGAAAATCGGAAGGGTATCTCCTTCATATTCAGGGCCCGCAGGAAGGGGTCTGCATCTGCGTTTCTCCGGACTAGAATAGCTAGGTCGCGGTATTTGTACCCTTCTTTGACTTTCTCTAGAATAATTTCTGCAACCTTATCTGCTTCGTGGGAATGGGTATCAAATTGGAGCATGTGGATACTTTTCCCCTCGCTCTTGATTGTTGACTCAAGAGTCTTGTTAACCTCTTCTTTGAATTCCAAACGACCAGGATTATTCTGCTTAATCAGTTGGTAAGCTGAATCAAGTATGGATTGGGTCGAGCGGTAATTTTTGGTTAATACAATTTTTTTGGCTTCCGGATAGAATTCTTTAAAGCTGAGGATATTGGTTAAAGAGGCTCCCCTAAAGCGGAAAATACTCTGGTCATCATCACCGACAACTGTCATGTTCTTGCCCTTGGCTGCCAAGAGTTTAAGCAACTCAAACTGAATATAGTTTGTATCCTGGAATTCATCGACCAGAATATACTTGTATTTGTTCTGAAACTCCTGGAGTACAGACGGCCTCTTCCTAAAAAGCTCGACCACCAGCAACACCTGGTCTTCAAAATCAATCTTCCCCTGGGCTTTGAGCAGGTCTTGATACTTCATATAAACTTGAGCCACTTCCAGATTTTTTCTAGCATTTTCCTTTTCTGCCTCATCTGAAGCCTCTCGGTTGAGCTCTTCCGCGTTTTTTAGATATTCATCAGGCTTGATATCTTCCTGTTTTAACCTTTTGATGGTACTTAAGAGTTCCTGGATGTGCTTTGTCGGAGAACTCAAGGGACGGAAATATTTCAGAGGAAAATGAAAGAGGTGCTCTCTGAAAAAAATGGCTTGCTCAACATCATCCAACAGTTTGAAGTCTGGAGGATAGCCAAGCTCCAGTCCATAGTTTCTGATCACTCTCTCCCCGAAGGAATTGAAGGTGCTGATTTCGACAAAGGAATAACTGTAAGGAATGAGAAGATCAACCCTTTCCTCCATCTCATTGGCGGCTTTTTCGGTAAAAGTCACAGCCAGAATTTCTTCAGGTTTGGCTAATTTCGAAGCAATAAGATAAGCAATGCGATGAGTAATGACTTTTGTCTTCCCTGTTCCAGCCCCGGCGATAATGAGGAGAGGGCCTTTCCCATGGATTACGGCCTCGGCTTGCTCAGAATTCAGACCTTCTAACAAATCGTCGAGTTTTTGGGCGGGAATTGACTGAGACATAACAAGATTGAGCTGAAGATTGCTCTATTTTTTTTCTTTTATGATAACTATCTCATCTGGCTTCATGAGCCAAAGTTTTTCTCGAGCTTCTTTATCGACAGCTTCGGGCTTCTTGAGAAGCTCTTCTATTTCTTTCTCCAATCTAGCCTTATCCTTCTCCAAATCTTTCATCTCTTGGAGCAGAGCGTCATGTCTCTTCTGAGCTCGACGTATTTCGAGAAGTCCCTTCTGGCCAAAAAATGAGGTCATAAGCAAGACAAAAAAGAGAAAAGCCAAACCAGCAATCAAAAGCTTTTTTCGGAGAGACGTGTTTCTTTCTTCTTTTTTCGACATCAGGAAAGCATCTCCAGGCCATGCTTTATCATGTTCTTTAATTCCTTTTTTGTGGCAGCTTCGGCATAACAGCGAACAATCGGCTCTGTTCCTGAGAATCTAAAAAGGATCCAATCATCATCTTCAAAATCTAATTTAACTCCATCAATGGTTTCGGTATTGACAACTTTTCTTCCTCCGAATCGAGTCGGGGGATTTTTAGCAAGCCTCTTCAATTTCTTCTCTCTCTTCTCATGGATAGGAATACTTCTTTGAGCTCCCACTCTCTTTCCGTATTCCCGGAATAAATCATCGACCTGAGAAGTGAGGTTTTTCCCAGAAGCTGCCATCATTTCCGCTACTAAGAGGCCAGCGAAAATACCATCCTTTTCTGGCAGATGATTTTTTACAGCCAGGCAGGCACTCTCTTCTCCTCCGAAAATGATTTTTCCTCGCAAAAAGAGGTCAGCCATATACTTGAATCCAACAGGAGTTTTATAAAGAGGCAGGCCATGCTTTCTGGCAATCCTGTCTATGAGATGGGTAGTGGCCACAGAACGAGCCACGCCCCCTTTCCATTTTTTCTTGGAAACCAGATAATCCAGTATTAAAGAAAGAATCAAGTTCTGAATGATAAATTTTCCCCCTTCGTCCACGATTCCAAAACGATCGCCATCAGCATCAGTAGCAATACCTAAATGACAATCTTTTTCTCTAACAATCTTCTTTAACTCCCCAAGGTTCTCTTCAGTACAGGAAGGTAAAACGCCACCAAAATAAGGATCGATGTAGCCATGAATTTCTTCTAGAGGTATCTGATTTTCTTCCAAAATTTCATCCAAGTATCCTCGGCTGGTGCCATAAAGGAGATCGACAGCAATCTTTATCCCTGATTTTCGGATAGCCTCAAAGTCAATCTTTTTCTGGATAAAAGATAAATACTCCTTCTGGAGGTCAATTTCTTCCACAAATTCAGATTTGGGGTAGAAAGGACAAAAAGCAAAGTCTTTTTGTAAAAGGGCTATTTCCTTTTCGACCTTGTCTGTCACTTCTGGTAAAGCAGGTGCGCCTGTCTCTGTATTGAACTTAAGGCCGTTATATTCTGGTGGATTGAAAGAACCTGTAAAGTTAATTCCTCCCTGAGCTTTTCTTTTTATCAACTGATAGGCTTGTGCCTGAGAGGGAGCATCTCTATCGGTCATAAAGACATGAATTTGGTTGTGGGAGAGGATCTTCGCCGCTTCAAAGGCAAACCTCTCTGATAAGAAGCGAGTATCATAGTTGACTATGACAGATATATGTTGATTGGGAAATCTCTTTTTTAAAAAATTGGCAACAGCTTGAACAACTATACGTACATTATGAAAAGTGAATTCCTCTCCCATTACAGCCCGCCACCCCGAAGTGCCGAATTTAATCATGTCTCTTTTTTCCAAAAATTAACATAAGAATAAAGGAAAAGCAACCTGCTATTCGAAACGATTAACATTTCCTTTTTTACGAAAGAGGATAAAATGATTGCCTTAGCTAAGCGCGCGAAAACTCCCTTCTTATACTCTAACACAATTCCTCAAGCGGGGCGAAACCTAAATATTTCTAAAACACACGCATTTTATCCCAGGTAAGAAAAATAGCCTAAGCGAAAGCTATTCGGTGAAAAAACCGTTTGAAGGCTGAGCGGGCACGGTTCTTCTCCAGAATGGAAAGAAGAGCGAAGCCTGAAACCGAGCCTCTTTTGACGCGCTGGGTCAAAAGAGGCGTGTTTTCAAAGCACTTAACCGGAGCCTTCTATTGACAGTCTGCAGAATCTTTTTTAACTTATGGGAAGTGAAAGAAGTAAGAGCCCGCCTTCTGGCAGCGATATTTCTCGTCTCAGCGGCCACTCTTTGCCTGGAGATAACCCTCACCCGCTATTTTTCCATATCCCAAGATTACCACTTTGCCTTCCTGGTCATCAGTATTGCCTTCTTAGGTTACGGAGCCAGCGGTTCCTTTTTAGCCTTATTCAGGAAATTCCAAAAAGTCAATTTAGAAAATTTCCTCTGCCTGAGTTCCTTCCTTTACTCACTCTTCATTCTTGCAAGTTTTTTGCTCTGCAATTCCCTCCCTTTCGACTTCATCAAACTCTCCTGGGATAAAAACCAAGTCTTTTTTATCCTTATTTATTATCTTATCCTCAGCCTTCCCTTCTTTTTTGCGGGGCTGACCATATCCTTGGCCATCACTAGGCTTGCTCAAGCCGTTACTAAAATTTACTTTTCAGACTTGATAGGAGCTGGATTGGGCTCTCTCTTAGCGATTTTTATCTTCTTGCCCAAAGGGGAAAAAGGCGTTATGATTTTTATTTCCTTATTGCCTCTTCTCGCTTCTTTCCTCCTCAGCTTCAGAGCCTCGGCCTTTTTGAAAATTTCTCTCATCTTTTTTCTAATGTTTGAGGCAACTCTTTTCCTCATCTCTCCTTCATGGTTGGACTTCAGAATATCTCCCTTCAAAGCTCTTCCGGTGGCTTTAAAATATCCTCAAGCCAAACATCTCTTCACCAAATGGAATGCTATATCCCGAGTCGATATTCTTAAAAGTCCGGCAGTGAGATATGCACCTGGGCTGAGCCTCCTCTATCGGAAAAAGCTTCCTCCTCAGCTGGGTCTTTCAGTGGATGGAGGAGAGCTGAATGCGGTCACCCATTTTCAGCACGAAGAGGAGCCGGCGCTGGAATTTTTATCATTTCTGCCCTCTTCTCTTGCTTATACTTTAAATCAAGAACCTTCAGCCCTCATCATCGAGCCTAAAGGAGGCTTAGATGTCCTGGCCGCACTTTATTTTAAAGCCCGCCAAATCAAAGTGATCGAGAGCAATCCTCTCATTATCAAACTTCTTGACCAAGAGCTTGCTGCTTTTGGCGGCTCTCTTTATCAGAAGAAGAAAATGCAGCTTGTTTCAGCCAACGTAAGAACGGCCTTAAAACAAGAAAAGGAAAGATACGATTTAATCGTTTTTTCGTTAACAGACGTCTTCGGTTCTTCATCCACAGGAGTCTACGGATTTCGGGAAAATTATTTTTATACTCTTGAATCCTTCTCCCAAATTCTGGAACGATTATCACCCCACGGAATTATCAGCGTCACTCTCTTTCTCCTTCCCCCTCCTCGTCAAGATATCAGGTTGCTGGCCACCTGGATAGAAGCCCTTGAAAAGGCAAAGAAAGAGCCTTCCTCTCACCTCGCGGCTATCAGAAGCTGGGGCACGATCAGCTACCTCATCAAGAAAAACCCCTTCACTCCTCAAGACATAATCAAGCTGAAAGTTTTCAGCAAAGAACGCCTCTTTGATCTTGTTTACTATCCAGGAATAAAGGCAGAGGAGACCAACGTCTACAATAAATTTGACAAACCCATTTATTACAACCTTACCCTCCAACTCCTGGCATCAAAAACAAGAAAAGAGCTCTACGAGAA
>Ga0209636_10000852_pt1 | contig 30306 bp, 32 predicted proteins | sample DeeMarSWOR152_54_FD_187464 | JGI IMG/M metagenome (GOLD analysis project Ga0209636, IMG submission 187464) | Marine sediment microbial communities from White Oak River estuary, North Carolina - WOR-1-52-54 (SPAdes) (version 2) | ecosystem: Environmental > Aquatic > Marine > Intertidal zone >...
TGATGGCTCCATGTGGTGCAAAGAGTTGAAAGATTGTACAACGACAACGTAACTTGTGCTTCTTGGGAAGCTGGAATGAATATGCCTGTGTTCGTTGCGTTTGCAAGGATTTTTATTGTAGTGGCTATGTTGCGCATCGAAGTACCTGGAGCAGATAACCATTCCGATCCCGTCCAAGCTTCTGTTTTATAGATTCTCAGATAATCAGTCTCTTGTGGTACAGTAACTTTTGTCCAGAACTTTGGCTCTCCGATTTTCTCTGTTTCTTTCTCCTTCGAGATATATCGAAAGTCTAAGAAACCCGAACCCCAATTTCCCAAGTTGAAGGTTACATCATGCCACCCAAATGGCTGACCTAAGGGATACGTGAACCCATCCTGCCAACCATAGATTGCACCATAATTCGGTCCCAAGTCCCACATCCAATCAGTCCACTTCAGATTACCGTCTACTCTTACGTATTCTATGAAATCATTGGCATAGCCGTCAAGGAAAAATTTATCCTGAGGAATATCCGACGGAAAGTAGGTATATGTTCTGAGCCCATAGCTTGTTTCTGATTGGCTATAAGGAGGTACGCAGATACGAAATCTAGTCATTTGTGCAACTCCATCTTCGATTCTATTGTTTTTCGCTAGACAACACCAGAGTTCTCCACCACCGATGTTCTCCTCATACTTAAAGGAAATATAGTGGTGTCCTTCTAAACTTCCCAAGTTCACATTTGTTCCCTCACCTTTATAATATTTGAAGTCGAGTTTAACGTTACTTATTGCATCATCTGCCGTTGCTTTGAGCCAATACTCTCCCACTGCTTCAGAAGGAACATAGAATCTTACGATTATTATGTAAGATACCGTCATATCTCCCTCAGAGGGAACTGTAAAAGTAAAGTCACTAGTATGTGCTACCGGCGGTGGTTCAGATTTCAACCAATTCATAGCGACCATCTTTTGTTTTCTTTATCTTTCCTGACCATACATTCCGCTTAAGAGGTCGTATTTCACGTTTACTCAAGTTCTTCGATTTTTTTTGCTGTCTCTTTCGATACAGCACCGGCATTCTTCAATTTTTAAACCGTTTTCCGAAGGCGAACCATATAGCAACCTCTGCCATTGTTGTCATTCTCTAAGGAACCACGGAATAAAGATGGCGATTGTTATGTTTACTATAGGTATTGCCAATATCTTCATTGCTTTTTTCTAGTTTTTCGTTCCTTGGTTCGTGCCTCATATCTCGCACCATATATCGATATAGGTATTCCTCCAACAACTAAGATTACAAAGCCCACTAGACATATAGCAAATGCTTCCTTTTGACCGGCTATGGCACCAAGGACCAATGATGCTATGCCTAATATTAACCACCAGACGTAATATCGTATAAAGTCATTGAAGTTCAATTGTCCCATTTTTTCCACTCTCATACCCATATAGTTATGGACAGTTGTGTTGTGTATGTAGCTAGATCTGTCAACCACCACCAATGATTATAACTATCATAGAATGGTTGACCAAAGCAGACCTTAGCTTCTATAATAACTGCGAAAAACTCATTAGTATCAGTGTCAAAGGTCCAGTGTAAATCATAAGCCGCATTGGCGGAGCTGGCAAAATCAGATTCGTTGACACCTATGCCAGGATAAGACCAATGTTCCCACACTGCATCGACTTGACCGCCGCCGTCAGCAGTTTTATGATCGGGATCGGATGCAAGAAATGGAAGCACGAATTTTATGACCATACCAAATGTTGTACTTGCTGCAAACCTTGAACCGACTGCCATCAGCGAACTACCTCCAATTGCGCCAACCCCAAATGTCAACACTGCCGTGAAGACTGTCGGAACAATAATGCCTGCTGCCGTCACTGCATTTTGTTGTCGTTGTTCCACAGCGCTAGGGTCTACCTCGTATCCTTTGTCATTCCCTTGTTGACAATAAGGAATGTTTAGGTTGAACGTCCCTTCATTTAAGGGGTTTGTCACCTTCAGTTCTATCCAGTGAATATAATATCCTGATGCAACTTGTGCATATAGTGTTGGAACGGCAATGACTTCTCCATCCAATGCTGGTCCCGTGGTTATTTTATAAGAAAACATATTAAAGCCCAAAGCCAACGAGCCATACTGGTCTTCTTTTTTAACATCCTCTTCAATACTCCCACTCGCACAATCGACCCATGCCCTTATGTTTTTCAGGTGCACTTTGACTTGAATTGATTCGCCGGAACAAACAAAGCATTTGACGTAAACTGCTGTCCAATTGTTTGCTATCGGTACTGTCCAAACTCCTTCATACGTGTATATTCCACCATCATACAGTGCAATTTCTGCTCTGCAACCACCGTCTGAATCATATGAGCAATCAGTTAAGTACCAGAAACTGAACACAAAGCATCCTGACGTACATGCAGAGAGACAATAGCTGTCAACATATCTTGTCATGTACCAATCACCATAGCCGCCAAGATGCCATGCATAATCACCTTCAAGTGACTTTTTGGTCTTCAACCAATTCATGCCAATTATCGTAGCATCTCCTATGCCAACAATACCGTCTCCGTTCAAATCAACCCTCGGATCGCCAGGTGGAACTGTTTGCATCCAATTCGTCGCCAATATTGTCGAATCGATAATGTCAACAACACCGTCGTCGTTAATGTCTCCCCATACACCTCTACCTCCACCAGTCACGCTCCAGCCTGGCGGAGGTTCATGTGTTGTTGATCCTATGTACTCAAAGGAACTACTGTCTCTATTGTCGAGTGGGTCATAGAATTCATGCGATATAATAATTGCTTTTACTGGCATCGTTGCAAATAGACTACCAAGTATTATCGCTGCCAACAACGTTCCCATACTAATTTTTGTTTTGTTTTTCATTTTGTTTTTCTCTCCCTTTTTCTTTTTCGGTCGTGTTTCTTTCACATTTCTTCCCGTTCGCCGAAACTCTAACAATCGAGGTGGGTTAACGGGTCACGCCCACAAGAAACCAATCACAGTTACAGAGTCAACAACCACCTCCATTTTCCCTAAATTTCTCTTTATTATCTTTTATTTACATAAAAGGTTTCTGAAAAAACTTTCCAAAAGTTCTATACACATGCAACCAGACACTATTTTTGCAACTACGCAAGGAAAACACCAATCTACCGGAATATTTGGAGCCAAATGAAAAGGTCTAGCCTCAACACCAAGCACACACAAAAGGATTTCACCCCCGTTAAATTAGTCGCCGATTTGAGAAAACTATAAGAAGGAAAACTTGAACTTGTATAGTTTAACAAGTTACAGACAACATCATATAAACAGTCAAGCACTACATCACGGTCCTAACAAGGACACAGGAGATAAGCAAACATGACAGAAAAACCAGAAAAACCAGAAAAACCAGAAAAAAAGGAAAAGCCTAAAGAGGTGAAGAAAATGGAAGGCAACGTTGTCCTCATCGGCCGAAAACCAGTGATGAACTATGTGGTTGCTTGCCTCACCTTCTTTAACTCTGGCGAAAAAAATGTTACCTTGAAGGCAAGAGGGCGGGCAATCAGCAGGGCCGTCGACACTGTCGAACTGTTACGACGCGCCTTCGTGAAAGACCTAGAACTACAAAGCATCAACATCGGCACTGAAGAGGTACAGAGGGTAGAGGAAAACAGGAAAACCAATGTCTCAACAATCGAAATCGCTATGACAAGACCATAGACCGACCTGTTTTCTAAAAACCAAGCGACCAAAAAAAGGGTTCCAAGCTGAGTGGCGTTGAGTAGCGTGAAGCTTGAGCCCAAACCTTTTTCTTTTTTTCTTTCGGATGCTTAACCTAAACGTATAAAAATATGTTTGTTAGAGAGAATAGTCTCCACTTTAAGGTGATGCGCATGTCTGGTTACCCTAAGATTGTGGTTAGGCCTCCGGGGCCTAAGGCTCGTGAAATTGTTGAACGTGATGAACAGGTGATTTCGCATTCTTTTGTGCGTTTTTATCCACTTGTTATCGCTGGCGGAAAGGGTGCTGTTTTGCAGGATGTTGATGAAAATGAGTACATTGATTTTAATTCTGGTTTGGTTTGCTTGAATGTGGGGCATAACCATCCGAAAGTTGTTGAGGCTGCTAAACGGCAGTGTGACCGTTATTTGCATTATTCCATTACTGATTTTCTGTATCGCGAAGTTGTGGACTTAGCTGAACGGTTGAACGAGATTACTCCGGGCAAGTATGCTAAGAAGGTGTTTTTTGGCAACAGTGGCGCCGAAGCCATTGAAGGTGCGGCAAAATTGGCAAAGTGGCATATGCGGAGGCCACGCTTTATTGCTTTTATTAGTGCTTTTCACGGTCGGACTTTGGGTGCGGTTTCGTTTACGGCGAGTAAGCCTGTGCAGATGCGGTATTTCTTTCCGATGGTGCCTGGAGTGACGCATGTGCCGTATCCGTATTGTTATCGTTGTCCGTTTAAGATGACTTATCCTGATTGCAGTTTTTGGTGTGTTGATTTTATTGATGAGTATGTTTTGCAGAAGTATGTGCCGCCGGAGGAGGTTGCGGCTTTTGTTTTTGAACCAATTCAAGGTGAAGGTGGGTATGTTGTGCCTCCTGATGGGTATTTTCAGCGTTTGAAGAAGCTTGCGGATAAGTATGGGATTTTGTTGGTTGATGATGAGATTCAGGCGGGGATGGCGAGGACGGGTAAATGGTGTGCGGTTGAGCATTGGGGTGTTGAGCCTGATGTTATTTGTTTGGCGAAGTCTATTGCTTCTGGGTTGCCTTTGAGTGCGATTGTTGCTAATGAGAAGATTATGGATTGGGAGGGTGGTTCGCATGCGAGTACGTTTGGAGGTAATCCTGTTTCTTGTGCTGCGGCTTTGGCGGTGATTGATGTTATTAAGAGTGAACGGCTTTTGGAGAATGCTACTCAGCAGGGTGCTTATATTATGAAGCGGTTGAACGAGTTGAAGGAAGAGAGCAGTATTGTTGGCGATGTGCGTGGGAAGGGCTTGATGATTGGTTTGGAGATTGTGGAGGACAAGAAGAGTAAGAAGGTGGCTGGGGAGAAGGCTGGTGAAATTATGAAGCGCAGTTGGCAGAGAGGCGTAGCGCTGATTACTTGTGGTAAGTCGACGATTAGAATTGCGCCGCCACTGGTCATAACAAGAGAACTCGTAGACTCAGCCCTAGACATAATAACAAGCACCATAAAAGAAGTAGAAAAAGAAAAATAAACTCACACAATAAAACCCCACAAGAGAACCGATCATTATCTCTATATATTTGGCTTCTATTAGTATCCTAATTGGATCATATAGTATTACCGATAAAAATATCGGTAATAATATAGTAGACCTAGGCCTAAGCGTGTGCGCGCACACAGAGCCCAAAAACCTCACCATAGTGCTATGCAGAAAACATATCTAGACTAGGAAGAGCGTGTGTGTCCACAGAAAGAACCAAACATATTTGCATCATACAATGAACTAGTTCTAGAAGCGCCTGCACATAAACAAAATCTCTCCGACACAACTCAGAACCCTCATAGACCATTAACGAGAAACTGAGCATGCTAAGCTTTAGTTCTAATGGAATCCGAGAAAAAAACAGCACATACAACCTATTTTGCAAAATGCGACAAACATAGCAAAGGACTAGGAAATTATCTTTTAAGAAGACATCGAGAAGACTAATATCCCCGAGATTATTCTATTGCTAAAGAACGGAGAAACAAAATTGCAGGAAATCGCTATCGAAGTCAATTCGCTCGTAAAAAAATATGGAACCCTAGCAGCCGTAGACGGCATATCCTTCAAGGTTCACAAAGGAGAAGTTTTCGCCTTTGTCGGTCCTAACGGTGCCGGAAAGACCACAACCGTAGAGATACTTGTTTGTCTACGGAATCCAACTTCAGGAGAAGCAAAGATTCTAGGCTTTGATATAAATGACAGAAAAGGACAGCAACAGATCAGGAAGAGAATCGGCGTATTACCTCAGGACTTTAACACTTTCGATTTGCTGACTGTGAAAGAGAACCTAAACTACTACAAGAAAATGTATGGTGAAGGCATGGATGTTGACGCGCTGATTGAACTGGTTGATTTAAAGGAAAAAGCAAACGCGTTATACAAAAACCTGTCTGGAGGACTGAAGAAAAGATTAGCCATAGCCACAACCTTAGTGAACGATCCAGAAGTTATTTTCCTCGATGAGCCAACAACAGGACTTGACCCAAGAGCTAGAAGAGACATGTGGAATCTTATCGAAGGATTGAAGGAAAAAGAAAAGACGATTTTTCTGACAACCCATTACATGGATGAAGCCGAAGTGCTCGCCGACACCGTTGCCATAATTAATTTCGGCAAAATAATCGCTATGGGAGCTCCCAGCGAATTAATCTTAAAGCATGGTGGAAAGACCGCCCTAATGGTTGAAGAGGGAGGAAAACCTGTCTACGATTTGCTGAGTCAAACGCTTTCTGACGTGAGACTAGAAAACGATGGAGATGTTCTTGTACCCCTCAAAAAGAAATCTGACCTGCCTAACGCTGTTCTCGCGCTAGATAAGAATAAAGCAGAGTTTGCCGAACTCATAGTCCGGAGACCTACACTCGAGAATGTGTTTCTTAACCTTACAGGAAAAAAGATTGTTGAGGGAGAGTTGCATTGAGAAGAATTCTTGCAATTATTGTTGGTGCTCTCAGAATGTGGTTCAGAAGCAAAACCACCTTGTTCTGGACACTCGCATTTCCAGTATTGCTAATGTTGCTTTTTGGAGCGATTTTTAGTGTAAGCCAGAATCCAACATTTGACTTGTACTTACAAAATCAAGATATAACAGCAAATGGAGAACCAACCCAGTGGTCAAAAGCATTCTGCGACATGTTGAATCAGACCGAGATGTTTAACTTGCACACGGTTGATTCGGCGGAGAATGCGACCAAGTTTATCGAAGAGAAGGGTATACAAAGGCTGCTAATAATCCCACACGGATTCAACAGTTCGATTACTGTCGGCAACAATGTCAGCATAGTTCTCAAGATGGTTCCAGCAGAAGTCGACACGGCGTCCGCAACTATGCGAAACGTGATTAATCAAGTTGTTGAGATATTCAACACAGTCGTGACCGGACAGAGCCCTCCAAAAATGGTTACAGTAAAGTCCGAAAGCATCGTTTCTGAAACGTTCAAGTACATCGACTTCTTTGCTCCAGGAATTATTGGAATGACTTTGATGACTTCGGGCGTCTTCGGCGCTGTAGCATGGAACACAAGAAACAAAGAATTTGGAATACTAAAGAAATTAGCGACAACGCCCCTTTCCAAATTAGAGTGGATTCTTGGAGTGGTGCTTTACGAGCTGATAATGGGTGCGATTTCTACAATAGTCATCATAACGGTTGGAGTTCTAGTGTTCAACCTAAAGGTTATACCAAACATCTTCTCAGTAATTCTCATAATCTCAGGCGCCATAGCCTTTCCAGGAATGGGAATGGTGATTTCACGTTTCGTTAAGGAGTCGGATTCTGCAGATGCTGCCGCAAACGCAATCACATTTCCAATGATGTTCTTGTCTGGCAGTTTCTTTCCCCTTGAATTTATGCCTGATTTCCTGCGACAGATCGCAAACGTTCTTCCTTTGACGTACTTGAATAACGGACTTAGAGATTCAATGGTCTACGGCAATGTGTCAAGCGCCCTGTTAAATACTTTGGTAATTCTAAGCGTAGGCATATTCTTCATTGTCCTTGGTTCGCTAATAACCAGCTGGAGAGAAGAATAGAATCATTCCGCCGAAGAATGGTAAATTGGCTATTGGTCTTTCAGAATCCGAAAGGCAAGTCGATGCGAAGAACCCAGTCAAGTTCTACCGTGACTGAAGAAGTGCGAAATTATGATTCCTCAGCAAAAAAATTGGTATTTAGAAAAATAGGGTTGTGTGGGAGTAGACCTTACGATTGGTTGGTTTTTTGGGCAAGTGGGTAGACCTCTATCTCTATAGTATCCTCAGAGAGGAATGGAAAGAACCAAAAACACTAACAAGAACCAAATGAGAAATCGGGACAAAACTATACTCCAACCAACCAAACGACCGCAACATGCATAACAATTATGGGTTCCTAATAGACATTTAAGAACTGTTTACCAGGTTCAGTATACATCTAGCGTACAGGACGGATATCACTGGAACTGGAGCAGGATAGGGGAGTGCGTTGATAGCACGAGTGGTAGAATTCACTCATAAACTTACCGCTCAAATGCATGCGCACACGAAACTCCCAATTCTTACTTTTGGTCAAAAATAATGCATGTTTGAAATCTATTCGCGGTCAAAAAAAGCAGAGGAGGTTGGGAATAATTCTTTCAAAACATCTTCATGCGTTGCCTTTTTGTCTCCATTATTGCCTTAGCTTTCTTGCGTTCCACTTCCAGTAGAGCGGTTTCGATATGACGCGAATAATTGTAATCTAGAGAAACACCCATTGTCCCTTCTTCTTCATGAACACTGATGGACGCGCGGGCTTGAAGATAGGCTCTTTGTATCCCCAACATTGGGAGTATTTTTCTTTTCAAAGACCCTAGGTTGCTTGGTTTCCTTCGTCTCTCAGGGGGTTCCATATTTATCACGTTCTCCATATATTGAATGGGGCTTTGGTCAATATTTATCTATCTGAATGAAATTCAAATATTAGACCAAAAATTTTTAAAGAATAGAACGTTATTCAATAATATGAAAAACATAAGACCCAAATTAATCAAGCTATTCAAGGAAGGTTTCTGTACTCCACAGATAGCTAATATTGCTAAGGAGATAAGAGAACCATCCGCAACTATTCACTACAACATAAAGAAGTTAGAGAAAGAAGGCGCGATAAAAACCTACAAAGCTGTTTTCGACTACAAGAAAATCGATGAAGGCTTTTGTGTGTATCTTTTCGTCAAATTAACATCTAAGGCAGGTGCTTACCCTGACAAGATTGTAAGTGAATTCGCTAAATATGAGGAAGTTGAGAGCGCAGACACTCTTGCTGGGGAATGGGATGTCATCCTAAAGATTAGGACAAGGGATCAGGATGAATTCTATGATGTGTTGAAGACTATTCTTGCTCGAGAAGGTATTGAAAAGACTACGTCTCTAATTTCACTGAATCAGGTCAAAACTGAATTTGTTTTATTGTAACACATGCACATTGAAAGCATAATAATCAGTGACTCAACAGACGAAAACTGTTGTCTTTATCACAATATGCCGATTTCCTCTTTTCTCTTTAACCATTAAAAACCACTTTTTAGACCTATCACTCCAGAAAAAACGAATCAATCACGCGAATCCATTCTAGTAAAAGATGAGGGAGAGGGATAACGTCTTATTTATCCCAACCAACCGCGCTTTATTCGTTCATCTACTCTGTTTTGGTTTGTAGTTTTTTCCAATCTCAAACGCTCTAGCCACACGTCCACCCAGCTTCCAATAGTAAGCCGGAACTCCGCCCTCATAGAGTAACGGATCTATCTTCCCAACATCTCCCTTCTTCTCATCGGTCAAGCACGACTCTTCCACGTACACGGCTACAACTTCGCCGACAAGAAACTCGTTACGCATAAACTCCACCCTCCGCACAAGCCTACATTCCATACAGACAGGACACTCCCTAACCATTGGCGCACTCCCTAGCTCACCATAAAACACGCTAAACACTCTCGACTTATCGACTTTGGAGCCTGAAAACAAACCACAAAAATCAGTAGCCTCAACCAGATCAATGGATGGAATATTAACGCTGAAAGATTCGTTCTCACGAATCCCCTTGTTCGTATAATGCAGCTTATCGGACGTTACGCCCACCATCAACGGCTGAGACTCCAAAAACGTGAACCACGCAATCGCCTCAAAATTCGCTTTGCTCGCGACATTCGCTCCCAGAAGACACACAGGCATAACCAAAGGCGGATACCTAACTCTAGTCTTAACCACAGCAACACACTCCACGCTATCTCACCTACCAATAGAGATAAGACTTTGCCCCGAACCAAACAACCGAGATGGATAACTACCCCTCAAGCGTGCGCTAAGCAATCTTTATTACAAGGATAGAGCACATTAAACAAAAGTGGTCATGATGGTCAGTAAAATAATAAGGCACCCGATTCTTCAAATAGCTATTGGGGTTTTTTTGATTGTTGCTGTTCTTACGGTGATAAACTTGTATGCATTGCCACGTCACGTTTTTGTTAATTTCCAATATTGGCGTGTATATGATTGGTTCTTGTTGGAATCAATCTTCATTATTATTATTGGTTCGATGCTATTGATTGGAAGTGGGGGATTAAGTGGTCAGACTCTCAAGTCCGCCATAGACTATTCTCTAACGGATGAAACTCAGGCTTCGGAGATTTTCCGTCAGAGCAGATTCAACCCAACTGGTTTTCTACGAATGGGACTAGTTTTTCTTTTCTCGGGTCTAATCTTGCTTGCAGAATTTCTGTCAACTCTTTAAGAAAGACTTTGTCTCAGTGTTTCAGTCTGCTCAAAAATCTAGGTTTTTGTACTTCAATTGTGCGTAAAATAGTTGGAAAATCTTTCTGGTTCAAGGCGGTTTGCATATTACGCACGGACTATAACCATGATCTCTTGCTTCTTGGGAATTTGAGAACCAGACTCTATCTTCTTCCTCGATATTTTGAGCCTGAGAGCATATTGGATAGTGGTAAACTCTTCTGCTGGCATCTCCGAGAAACTCTTGATTACCAATTTCGCTTTCCACAAACCATTTGACAAACATAAAATCTCCTACAAAGGACAGTAGCATCAGCAGAATCATAACAACGTTTCTTGCCGCTGAAAATCTGTGCTTGACTTTAGACATACTGAACAAAAAAGTATGATTTGCCTCCCCCATAAAAATCTAACGTCTAATGTAGCTCGCGATATTTCTGTGAATTTCAGTGTTTTCGCCCTAATTGCTGCAAAAATAAGGTTTTTTGAAAAAATGATTTTACAATATATATTCAGGTAGTGCGTGAGCTGTTAATCAGATAGACAAGCACTGAGAAGAACTGGACTCACCTTTTAGGGAAAAAGAAAGAACTTGAATCTCTGCTAAAAGCTGAAGAAAAAGAAAGCGGCAAATGAATTGTCAGTGACAAAAAGTGAAGACTTTTTAGCTAGAAAAAATGGGAGTTGCGAGAGAAACCTCCACAGTGGTGAGTACGCCAAGTCTCTCACGATTATCTGTTACAAACATACTTTCTTTCTAGTATTCTACGATTTCCGGCAATCGCTTGGCTTCTGCAACAGTAAACTCTGCTTCTTTTAATAATGGCGCTACTCCATCAAACCCTGTCTTTTCAACAAACTCAATAAGCATAGCCCTAAGCTCTTTCGGATTCCGATTAGCCAATTTCTCAACACTGTCAACGCCTGCATCATAGTACAACCGTGCACGAATACTTTTTACACCTCGAATTCGAGCCAAGTCCGAGAGTTTCACAAATTCCAGAATAACATCAAGAGGTATTCCAGTTTTTGCTGAAAGCCTTTTTCTTTCAAGCAGTGTTCGTCCGGAGTCGAGCATTTCCTTTACATTTTGTATACCCACAGATTCAAGTCTCCTCAAATATTCCGGATCAACGCCTCGGAACTCCTTTAATGCAAATGGTTTTTGTTCAATCCTTTGTTTACGTAATTCGCCTGCTAATTTGCTCATATCCTTGTTCGAAATATACTCATAATAGTAACGAATGCCCCACAGGTGTAACTTTGCAAAAGCCTTCTGCTCTTTTTCAACCCACAATACAAATGCCTCAAGATCTTCATAACCTGCATCATCAAGCCCTCTATTGTCCCGATGCTTCCTCAAATACTGCTCAAACTCTGCCACTTGAGAGACCGCCCGCTTAATTGCACTTAGAGATCGTCCACCTCGCTTCAAAAATTTCCGAAACCCTTCTTCATTCATATTACAGACCTCCTTTCTAGGTTGAAATTCGCTCCTTTAACCTCTTTTGGCACAGCACACATGCACATTTTATTGATTTCCATTCAAAACCGCATGTCTGCCTGCGAGAAGCGCTGAAGCGCCTTTTTGCCGTATTTCTTGCCAAGAATCGAGACGTAAGTTTTCAAATCTTTTAATACGGCAACGCCTCCTATCTTTTGGTCAAAAGACATCCTCAGGCTCCATTCTTTTTTTGAAAGCAAGACCTGGTCTACATTCACTCCGTAATCCTTCAAAATCTCAAAGCACTTCTCCCAACGTGTTAGGTTTCGCCGCTTCTTTTCCCGCATAAACGTTTTGCCGTCAACAACCAAGTATCCACCATTTTCTTCTACGAGCTTGCCAAAATATCCAAAAATCCACAGGGCATTGTATGTGAACTGTCGTCTTTTCTTAAACGTCGCTTGCTCAGCGTAAGTATCGGCATTGCTAGAAAATAAAGTTGTTAGTAGCTCATGTAATGCTTTCAATGTTTTCCTTTCGGATTCAGTAACAAGCAAGTTTTTTGGGAATTCAACGATTGCTGTTTTGAACGGTGGGGCTTTGGCGGGTTCAACTATGTCATTTGGTTCAAGAGAAGCACGGAGGGCTTTTAGATGCTTTAAGCCTTCGAAGGGTTCGATAAACGAAAGATAATCTTCCTCAGAAATTGGCGCTCCATGTTTTGCTTCAAACACTTCCCGAGTCCATTCTGTCCCAAGCGCTTTTTCTGGTGAACATGGAAATCGAGAACAATAGGCGCAGTTTTTTACACCGCTTTTTGTTGCACAAATTCGTATTGAACAGCCACGACGCGGGATTGGTGTTCCTCTGGGTATCTTCTCGTCAGGCGTCTGACAGCATAGACAATTCTGGAACAACTGAGTGGGACTAAAGCCAAGAATCTCTCTGCATCGTTTTCGAAAGCTCTCATACTCCTCATCTGTCATAGTTTCTCGCACAGATTTAGACCATGGGCAACGACTGCAACGCATACCACATTTAGAATATACATCTAGCATTCCAAATCTTTCTTAATTTATGGAAAATTTGTCGAGGGTACTGCCTACTTATATAGCTCCTGTGCATACAGATAAAGATGCTTTACAATTTTCCTTCCACTTGGATTTTACGCAGTGCCCACAAGTACGCAATTGCGCCTATTAGGGCGAAAGGTATGCTTGCCAGAAAGATTTTACCCAAAAAAATAGGCTCGACAGGTAATCCCGCGAAAGTATATTGCCGGATGGCTTCAGCAGCCAAGCTTAACGGATTCGCGGCAACAATAGTCACCAAAAATGGAGGAAGAACATTCTGAACAAACTCTATTGGATAATAAACTGTGCTCAAGGTAAGAAGTGTACCTTGCAGGATATTTTGGAATGCAAAGAAGAACTCTCCATGCGTTGATGCGATGGCTGCCATCGTGGCTGCGATGCCTGCAAGTCCCATAGCCAACACAAAAAGAAAAGGCAGCAACATTAACGCGCTTAAGATAGATTGCGCTGGAAGAACAATAAGTGCAATTATCATGAGCGAACTTGCATATACCAAAGCGGCTGCTCCTCCAGCAAGTAAATAAGCCAAGACCAGACCCTCCGTACTGACTGGTAGAGAAAGTTCATACTGTATCATGCCTTCTCGAATTGCCAGCCAAATTCGTCTTCCAGTGTCTAAGGAAGCAGCGAAAAGTCCCATAATTATTACTGCAGGAACAAAGTAAGCGAAATAATCAATGCTCATCATCCCTTTGTAAACAAGCGCAACCACCAACATGTCGGAGAGATTTAGACTTAGAAGAATAGCCATAAGCCATTTAGTCCTAAAAAAATAGGAAAAGTCATTTCTTGCCAGCGCAAAAATAACGTGGATTTCGCTCATGCGCTCTTGACCCCCTCCACGAGTCTTTGAGCAAGGAACAAGCCAAGACTCAAAGTGCTCACCGACAATGCCGCCAGAACACCTACAGCATAAGCAGGGTTCAAGAGAATGCTTGGGTCAAATCCTAGAATAAGGCGAACTAGGTCTGAACCGTATGTAAGAGGACTGAAAGCCGCAGCCGAGGCGTATTGAGCAGGCAGGAAAATGAAAGGATACAATACTGTGCTAAAACGTATTATTATCGCACTCAAACCCGTCACTATCGCCGTATAAAGGTCAGATGACTTGAAAGCAATAAAAGACAAACCCAGCATCAAGCCCGCCACACCAAAGCCAAGCCAAAACAGCGTCAACACACACGCAAGCACAGAAATCCACGTCAGGTTTCCAATGAGTACCAAAGTTACCGTCAACGGAACCACAAGCATTAACGCAAGCTCCGCTCCGCCCTGCAAAGCAATACTTAAGAACAGTTTTGACCGTGAAACCGGAAGACTAAGAAGATAAGGCAACCGCCCCTCATGAGCATGCTCAACAAAGTGCCTTCCAGTGTGAGAAGCCATGTCAAATGTTATCATGATCACTAAGCCGACCGCTAAGAATTGGCGATAGTTATCTACGCCTGTAACAAGTTGAGAAATAATAGCAGCATAAATGCCAACTTGAATCAGAAATATCGTCCATTCGGCGAAAATCCAAACAGGCGGTTTAAGGTCTGGTTTCAAGTCAAACCAGACGAGACGGAGTACGTTACGCATTAGAACCCTCCTGCAAAGCTCGCCCTGTAAAATGGAGAAAAACATCATCCAGAGATGGTTCGGTAACATGAATAGAGAGAATACGGGTCTTGTTTTGGTAACACAAGTCTGTCATTTTGGGTACCCATGACTCCGCCATCGACACATATGCCTTAAAGCGGTTCGCGCCCATCTTAGTTATTTTGACGGTTCCTTCAATTTTGCCCAAATCTTGTTCTAAAGTTTGGTTGTTTATCACGTCGGTTTCAAGTTCAACTATGTCGCCGCCTGCTATGCTGTCTTTCAACCGTCTAACAGTATCGCATACGACAAATTTACCCTCGTCCAAAATAGTTACACGGTCAGCCAAATATTCGGCTTCGCGAACTTCGTTTGTCGCAACAAGTATTGTTGAGCCTTCCTTTCTTAGTTTGAGGATTTGTTCCCAGATTTTGCGTTTTCCACGCAGGTCCACTTGGCTGGTAGGCTCGTCTAGTATGGCAAATTTTGGACGTTGAACAAAAACTTTGGCGACTTCCAGTCTCTTTGCTTGTCCGCCTGAAAGGTGCATGAAGAGTTTGTTTCGGGCATCCCATAGCTCTAGGTCCTTTAATGTTTCCTCTATTATAGTGTCGCGTTTTGTTTTTGGAACGCCGCACACGTTAGCGTGGAAACGTAGTATGTCTGCGGGTTTGTGGCGCCAAAACCCTCTTGCCTCTTGAAACGCTACGCCTATTGTTTGGCGTATCTTTGTTGGTTGAGTTGTTACGTCCAGGCTCATGACTTTTGCCTGCCCTGAAGTCGGTTTTAGCACTGTAGCCAAGATTAAAAGAAGAGTGGTTTTCCCTGAACCGTTTGGTCCTAGAAGCACCATGATTTCGTTCTCGTCCATAGTGAAGTCTAGGTTTTTGAGGGCGTACGTTTTGCCGTATCTTTTTGTTAGATCTTGGGTTTCTAGGGCATACATTGACAGTTTCATCTTCATAGCTAAGTGAAAAGCTAAAAGTGTAATTCACATCTAAAAAATAAACTTAATGGTCACTTTCTTGTCATCTGTTCATTTGAACAAAAACAGAAATCTTCGAGATAGATTACTCTTCTAGCCATGCGAATATTGAAAAGGACTTGCAAATAGAAATGTATTCATGCGTGCGACTCTATTTTCTTAAGCAGTTGCCATCTAAGGTCAATTGTTTTTAATAAAGAAACAAATAACCTAATTCAGTAGGGAGAAACATGAAAGTCCTCTTCATAGAGCCTCCAAAGGATGTCTGGTTCATAATGGGTGAGTATTTGCCTCCACCTTTTGGAATAATCCAGCTTGCCGCTTATCTCGAAAGAGAAGTAGAAGATGCAGAAATGGAGGTAATGGACTGCAATGCTCAACAAATAGATTGGAAAGATATGGAAAAGAGAATTGAATCGTTCAATCCTGACGTTATAGCTTCAAGTGCGTTAGCTACATGCAACACGTACGTAGTTGCCAGAACATTAGAAACTGCAAAAAAAGTGAACCCCAACATTCTCACTGTCACTGGAGGACAACACTTTACGGCAACAGCCCAAGAAAGCCTAGAAATGTACCCTGAAATTGATGTTATTGTAAGAGGAGAGGGAGAACAAACTTTTACAGAACTTGTTAAAAATACCGAGAAAAAATCGTCCCTTTCAAAAACAAAAGGCTTATCCTTCAGATACGAAGGAAAAATCCATCACAACCCGCCTAGATCACTGATTAAGGATTTGAATAAACTCCCCTATCCTGGATATCATTTAGTAAAGGATATTGTTCATAAATATCATTTTGCAGCAATGGCTGGCCACAAAGCTCCCTATGCACTCATTGAAGGTTCAAGAGGTTGTTCGCATCACTGTACTTTCTGCACCCAGTGGCGGCACTGGCACGGGAAATGGAGATTGAAGTCGCCTGAGCGTATTGCAGATGAAATGGAATTTTGCTATCAAAATTATGGAAGCAGATTTATCTGGCTAACAGATGACGATTTTGGCCCAAATAAACGAGCAAGTAGCCTTGCTGAAGAACTTCTCAAGCGCAAAATAGGTGATGACTTGATGTGGTTTGTGCAATGGAGATGCGATGACGTCATAAAGAATAGAGAAAGCCTGGCTAAAATGCGAAAAGCAGGTCTTCACTGGGTTATGGTTGGAGTAGAGAGCCACACTGATTCAACCCTCAAGAGCTTCAAGAAAGGTATTACCCCAAACGACGCAAAAAAAGCTGTAAAGTTGTTGAAGGAGAATGACATTTTCGCCCACGCAATGTTCGTCATAGGTAGCCGAAAAGACACTGCTGAATCAATCGCAAATTTAAGAGAATTCGCAAACGAACTGGACCCAGACTTTGCAATATTCACTGTTCTAACACCATTTCCTGGAATTGAAATCTTCGAAGAAGCCAAACGAAATGGATGGATTGAAGATTTCAACTGGTCGCACTATGACATGGCCCACGCGGTAATGCCGACAGAAACTCTATCAAGAGAAGAAGTTCAGGAAGAACTCTACCGCTGCTACAAAAGCTTTTATGGCTCCTGGAGAAGAAGATTTCAAGGAATCTTTTCCAGAAACGAATTGAAAAGAAAGATTTACTGGTATATGATGGGCAGAGGCGTTATAAGACAATTGAGAGCACTTTTCTAGGCGATATTATATGCTGAGCATGCGTGATGACCCTATTCTAATATTCAGCATAAGCGTTTCCGTTTTCGGATTGGTTACCATACTGATGTTGGCGCTTAATCCACCAATGATGAATGATGGCTTTTTTTGGCGAAAACCATTAATCGGCATCGCTTTTAGTCTTATATGCGTGCTGGGAATATTTGCCGCCATCTTCCCTAAACCATGCTCAGAAGCATTTCATTTCAGAAAAGAGAACATTAATCTTAACTCCCAAAAAATCCAAGCCACCTCACATCATCCACAATGCAGAGAATTTTCGGCTCATGTGATACAGATAAGGGATCACCAGCTTTGCGCTGCATGCACTGGTTTGCTCCTCGGAGCGATTGTAGCTCTTTTTGGAACAGCCCTTTACTTTTTCTGCGGATGGCACATTGGAGAAGCAAGTTTTCCAATAGTCTCGATTGGAATAATAATGACAATTCTCGGTTTTTTTCAATTAAAGTTCAGAAGCCTTTCCCGTTTGATATTTAATGTAGTGTTTGTTCTCGGAGCGTTTCTAATTCTAGTAGGAATTGACGAATTAACTAAAAGTCTCTTGATTGATCTTTTTCTTGTGGCATTTATCGTTTTTTGGATATTGACAAGGATACAACTTTCGCAGTGGGATCACCAGAAAACTTGTAGCAACTGCAAGTCTCATTGCGAAGCTTGGATGACAACGAAAAAGTAGAATTATTATATCCGCCGCATTCTGTACAAGGCGCCTATGAGTATTAGTATCCCAAAGACTATTATTGCAAACGGCCAGACTTCTACGGTTTTTGGAATTAGTTCTGTTTGTTGCAGAATCGCTACTAATCCTGCGAAGACTATTATTACACCGATGGCTAGAATAACGATTGCTCCGCCTCCGGGTATTCCGAAACATTCCTCTTCATGTCTTCTGCGAATACGTTCACGTTCTTCTCTAACAGGGTTAAGCGACGCTCCACATTGGGAACAAACTTTGGCGTCATCTGGATTTTTGGTGCCGCATTTGGTACAATAGACCATTAGATTTTTCTCCGCATTAGATTCTTTATTAAACGTTTTTAATACTTTTGGTGAATCATGCGGCACAGCTTTTTACTACCCAAAATCTTAAAAGAATAGCCAAACTGAAACGTTAATAGGAGTTAATCGGTTTGGCTACTTGTCCAGAATGTGGAACAAAAACGAAAGAAGATGACAAATTCTGTGGTTCTTGTGGAGCATCGTTGACAACTAAAACAGATAAACAATCAATAGAAAAAAGACATTATCGAGAAAGAGACGTTTGTTTTGAAGGCGAACGTCGCACAGACTACACAGGTCTGGTCTCCTTTGGAATTTTCCTGTTAATAGTTGGCATTATTTTTGTCGCAAACCCAAACTTGGTTACTGATTTTCGTGTATGGGTTGAGGAGATGACAAACAGAGAAACTTTCTTGAAGCCGCCTCTAGGGTTGATTAACAGTGCTACACTATTTTTTGGCTTGATTGGGGTGTCCAACTTTTTCGTTGCAGGTGTTCGGTTTATTACTTATAAACGCATGAGACGAGTCTTGGGCGGCGTTTTGAGTGGCGTTGCGTTTGTGGTGTTCTCATACTTATTGCACCTGTATGGCAGTGGCGTACTTAGAGGGCTAATGGTTTTGGCAATCGAAGTAGTGGTTGTCGGATTACTCGTAATATTATACAGCATAATGCGTTTTCTGTTCAGGAAATAAAAACCCCAAATCTCTCCTACCCAACCAACGCATTTCACTCAGCAGAAATTTTACGCGGATATTTCTATTCCAGGTATCTTTTTTTTCTCATACACTATGTCAAAAATTTTGGTCATAACAGTAATCCAGATAAGATAAAGTATGGCGCACGCAACCCAAGCTTCAAGAATCATAAACGTTTGGCTGCCTATTGAACTAAATGTCGACGTAAGGTCTCTCACGCCGGCTTGAGATAGGGCGGCTGTGCTTTTTGTTAGAGAGCAAAACTCATTGCTCCATGCTGGTATGAGTATTCTTAAGGCTTGGGGAAGAATTACAAAGACAATCGTCGAGGCTTTTGAGAGTCCTATTGAAAGCCCGGCTTGCATTTGATCTTCGAAAACGGCTTGCATCGCGCCTTTTATGTAACCCTTTTGGTATGCTGCGCTGTTTAGTGCGAAGATTAAGAACCCAGCGATTAAAGGATCTATCAGTACGTGAAATAGCGGAGGAACGACGTAGACGAATATGAAAAGTTGAGCTATGATGGGGCTTCCTCTGAAGAATTCCACATAAAATCTAATGATGGTTGAAATGATTTTCCCACCATACAAATCGCCTATTGCAAGAACAATGCCGAGTGCAAGTCCTGCGAATATCCCGACTAATGTTACCTCGATTGTTACTAAGAAACCGTTGGCGATTAGCGGAAGGTTTTCTACTATAAAGCTCATGCTATTCCCTTTTTGTTCGTTTAATTAGCCTTGCCATAAACTTCTTTGCTCTCTCGCTTTCAGGGCTAGTGAAGAAAAGTTCTGGTAGATTCGTCTCAATTATTGCGCCTTCATCGTAAAATATCATTTCGTCTGCCACTTCACGCGCAAACGGCATCTCATGGCTAACTATGAGCATTGTGGTTCCCATTTTAGCAAGGTCTCTTAAAGTGTCTATTACTTCGCCAGTCAGTTCTGGGTCAAGTGCCGATGTGGGTTCGTCAAGCAGTATGATGTCTGGCTCTCTCGCCAACGCTCTGGCTATTCCGATTCTTTGCTGTTGTCCCCCTGACAATTGTGCTGGATAATGATTCGCCCATTCTTCCATCTTTACCTCTTTAAGCGCCAACATCGCGCGATCCCTTGCTTTATCCTTTGACATCTTCAACACTCGCCTTAACGCTAATTCAACATTTCCCAGCGCAGTTAGGTGGCGGAAGAGCCAGATGTGCTGGAACACAAATCCTATTTTGGCTCTTGCCTTGTTTAGGTCTACGCCCGGTTTTGTGAGACACTCATTCCTAAGAAAGACATCTCCTTTGTCTGGAGGCGTTAACATTGCTAAACATCTTAGAAACGTGCTTTTACCAGAGCCGCTTGGTCCGAATATAAGTTTTATATCCCCTTCGTTGATTTGAAGAGAAACGTCTTTTACCGCTATGATATTGCCGTAGGTTTTCCAGAGGTTACGGCATTCCATCACTATATTTGTCATTTTTTACAGCCCCAACTTGTTCTTTTTTCTGCCACCCCATGTGTCGAACCATGTAGCGATAGGAAACGTAAGCAGTATGTAGAGAAGGGCTGCCATTATGTAAGGAGTCACGAAGTCATAGGGAGGGATTTTTCTAATCTGTTCGGCTCTCTTCATTATATCAAGGACACCGATTACAAATGCATATGATGAGTCTTTAACAACAAGCGCATATTCACTTCCCAGTCCAGGCGTAGAGAAGATAAAGACTTGAGGTATCATAACACGCGTTATTGACTGCAGTCTCGAAAGCCCAAGAGACCGCGAAGCCACCATTTGCTCTTCTCCCACTCCTCTTATTGCTCCTCTAAAAATCTGGGACTGATTCGCTGCGCTTCTAAGTCCCAACACGAATGTTGCTGTAAAAAACGCGTTGTCAAATGGAAATGGAACATAAAGTCCTACACCGCGATAGAACAATAGCATCAAAACCAATTCAGGTATCCCTCTAAAGACTTTCTCGAAGATGTCGACAAAAATCGCGAAGCCTCTCTCATATGTTCTTATGAACGCTAACGGAAGCCCGATTACTAGTCCTAGTAAAAAAGAAAAAATGGAAATTGATAGAGTTGTTGAGACTCCTTGTAGCATTAAGAGTAGTTGTTGGAGCAAATCCACCGTTCATCACATTGATGCTTAGCTAGCATTTCCATTTCTGCTTTAGCGTATCTAATTGTCCAGTAGCGATAATTTCTGCGAGTGCGCCGTTTATTTTTGCGACTAGCGTTGTAGCGTCTTTATGAGCCACGAACGCCACAGGATAATAAGGTCTCGTGAAAACGACAACTATAGGTGGCTCTCCTCCCTGTTCTGCTTCCAGTATCCAGTTGGAGGTTACAGGAGTTTCCGCGTAGACACCGTCGATTAAGCCGGTTTTCATGGCTGTAAGCGCTGCACCATAGTCGGCGTAGGAATAGACCAGACTATGTGGAATAGTGTCAAGCAATTCGCCTTCTTGTGTTGTGCCTACCTGTGCTCCAACTTTGAGGTTAAGGGTTGTTAGATTCGCCAAAGATGTTAACATGGTAATTCCCTTCGCGTCCCTTACACTTTTCAGCATGATTATTTGCCCCTCTGTTATGCTGTGAGGCATTGTAAACTGCACCACTTCCAACCTGTCTGCAGTGACTGAAAACCCGCTTACTCCCAAATCCAGTTTTCCTGCCCGAACCGAAGTTATTATGTCATCGAAAGCCGTGTCCCTCCATTCCACAGTGAGATTCAATTCATCAGCAATCATTTCCATCAATTCGATTTCAAATCCAACGATTTGTGTTCCATTCATGTACTGGTATGGAGGCCACTGCGGTTCAGTGCCAATCCTCATTATGCCCGTGTTCACAACGTTGTTCCAAACAGGGTCTTCAGGTACACCAAGTGAGCGAAGTACAGTAGGACTTGCAAACAATCCTACTACAAAAGCCACGACAGCGATTATTATCAATCCTATAGCCGTAACATATTTTGATGCTACCATATTTTCCCTCGACTATTTGTTTACATGATATTGTATTTAAGGCTTAAACGGCGCATATAGATTCTAGATATAGAAAATTCATCAATCTATCATGTAGGGAGATTGCGTATCTCGTTATTCCCTAAAGCTTTTCTCTACAAAAATGCAAGTGAATAGTTCAGAAGAAGGAAAAGGCTCTTGCGTTTTGAGAAAGAGTACTTTGAAGATTTTGAATATTCGCTCAGAAACCGTCTAATTAAAAGACATGTTTTAGAAGTCCTCAGGTGGGGCTCGAAAGTTTCTAACTCTAACCTTCTAAATGGACAGAGAAAGACAGCATTGGACGTAGGATGCGCTTATGGATACGCTGTCGCCATTTTAAAGTCATTGGGTTATGATGCTTACGGTGTTGACATATCAAAGTATAGCGTGAAAAAGGCAAAGAAAACACTCGGCACGGCAGATTTTACAATTTGCGACGTGCAATGGGGGCTTCCATTTAAAAATAAAATCTTTGATTTAGTCACATGCTTCGAGGTTTTAGAACACCTTGAAAACCCTTTACAGGCAATTAGGAACATTTTTGGCGCCTGCAAAGACATCATGATTTACACGACACCCAACAGGACCGTGGAGAAGCCTATCAAGAAAATCATAAGAGATTTCGATAACACCCACATCAATGTCGGAACTCCAAGGGAATGGCAGAAGTACTTGACTAAAAATTTGCGTAGCAGCGTTGTTAGAGTTGAATCCTTTTATGATGCAAATTTAAGAGTCGCGAACAGAGTGTTATTTTACAAATCGTTAAAAATGCCCTACTTTGGTTTAAACATTCGAATCTTAATTAAGAAAGGTCAAAATCAACTTTTTCCGGTTCTGTAAATTCGTATTTTTATTGAAAACAACCGACATCTAATTGTTCTTTATATCGATTTATGAAAACTGCCAAATGCGGGTTACTTCCATTAAGCCACAAAAATGTTATAAAGTATATTAATGGAAATCTAATTTGGTGTGTGTTTTGGTAAAAGAAAACGAAATGCTGGAAGAGTTGCGACGTATTCGAACGCTTTTGGAGCCTAAACCTACTCCTGCACCAAAGAAGGGTATGTGGAATGAATTTATGGATTTCCTTTCGAAATACAAGGTTATGGGTCTCGCAGTGGCTTTCATAATGGGTCTTTATCTAGGTGCGTTAGTGCAATCGCTCGTCAAAGACTTGATATTGCCAATGATAGGCCTTGCTATTCCTGGCCTCGGCGATTTAGCAAGCTATCAATACATTCTGGCGGATCAAGTATTCGGCATAGGTGCATTCTTGGTAGCTTTGATAACCTTCATAATCGTAGCCTTTGTAATCTTCATCATTGTGAAAGTAACCAAAAAATGGGGCATAGAATAACCCCTAACCCCTTTATTTTTTTAACTACAAACTAGATTAGTATGCAGCGTTTACAAGGTGAATACCAATGGATACTGAAGAGATTATGGAGTTATCTTTGAACCTTGCAGGATTAAGCGAAGTGCCAGAAGATAGCGCCATCTACGTGAGTGGTGATAACATTAGAAAAATTCTTTTCTGCATAGACGCAGGGGTTGCTGAACTTTTGCTTGCAAAACAGTTGGGCTACGACGCTGTGATTGCGCATCATCCGCAGGGAGGAACTGCAATCATAAACTTTCATCAGGTCTTCAAAAGGCATGTCCAACAAATGGTTACGGCTGGTGTTCCAATAGAGGAAGCAGAAAGGGCTGTGAAGAAAAGAGTTGAAGAACTAGAAGCAGAAGCGCACACACGAAACTACAACCATGCAGTCGATGTTGCGAAGCTTTTGAAAATGCCCTACATGAACATACACGCACCCTTAGACATTGTTGGAAGAAAAATAATGACCGAGCAAATTAACAGTAAACCCAGAAAGAATTCTACAGTGCAAGATGTGGTTTTGGCTTTAAACGAACTTCCAGAATTCAAAAACGCAGTGACCAAAATAAAGATTCGATTAGGAAAACCCAAAAACCTTGCTGGAAAAGTTGTGGTGTCGCATGGTGCAGGCACGAATGGCGGTTATGAAGTTGCCAAAACATACTTCAAGCATGGCATTGGCACAATGGTATACATTCACATAAGCCTTGGAGATTTAGAGAAACTGAAGGCTGAGCAAAAGGGAAACCTGATAGTTACTGGGCACATTGCAAGCGATTCAGTAGGCATAAATCCCTTTATTCGTGAACTTGAAAATAGAAATGTTTCTGTAACTACAATTGGGATAGTTCCACTTAAAAAGGAGGCGTTGTAGACTTGAGGCTGGTTCGCTATCGCGGTAAAAATGGAGAATCTTACGGTGCTTTGGAGGATAACCAAGTAATATGCATATCTCGCTTGGCAAAACATTTCAACGAAAAATTTCCCAAGCGCTTAGAGGATTTTATATCTCTAGGCAAAAAAGGTGTTGAAACTGTTGAAAGATTACTTGAAGATGCTAATGAAAATGACGTCAAAAACGCTTTTATTCCCACTGAAAAAGTGGCGTTACTAACGCCGATAGCTTTTCCGCCTAAAATCATTTGTTTAGGCTTAAACTATCGAGACCACATCATTGAACAAAACGCAGCAACTCCAGATGAGCCTGTTATTTTCATAAAACCTCACACGACTATAATTGGTTCAAATGAAAATATTATAAAGCCAAGTTTTGTCAAACAGCTTGACTATGAAGCTGAGCTAGCTATAGTTATGGGGAAAAAAGCCAAAAATATTTCAGTTTCAGAGGCTGAATCCTGCATTTTTGGATACACGATTCTGAACGATGTTTCGGCGCGGGACCTTCAATTTAAGGACAGACAATGGACGAGGGCTAAAAGTTTTGACACGTTTGCTCCAATTGGACCATGCATAACTACTGCTAATCAGCTTCAGGATACTTCCAACCTTTCTATTTGCACATGGGTCAACGAGGAGCTTCGTCAAGATTCTACGACAAAAAACATGGTTTTCAACGTGTACGAAATAGTACATTACTTGAGTCGTGTGATGACCTTAGAACCTTGCGACATTATCGCTACTGGTACACCTGCAGGAGTGGGCTTCGCGTTAAAACCTAGACCAAAGTTTCTGCAACACGGCGACGTTGTAAGAATAGAGATTGAAAAGATTGGCATCTTGGAAAACGTGGTTGTCGAGGAAAAACAGTAGATGTCCATGAGAACAAGGAAACTAGCGTTAACTGAAGGAATGACCGCTGGAATACTTTTTGGAACAGCAGCAATTTTCATAAAACTTCTAAGCGACGTCAATGTATTTGCTATTGCCTTTTGGCGCGTAGCCATTGCCTCTGCAGCTTTGGTTTTGATTCTTTTGGTTTTAGGGAAAACTTTAGGTCTTAATCTCATGCGAAGAAATTTTAGGGATTTGGTTATTTTGAGCGTTTTTCTAGGGCTTCATTTTATATTTTTTGTATCTTCACTTAAAGATACAACAATTCTTAATGCCACAGTTTTAGTTAATACCACGCCGATTTTCTCGATGTTTGTCTCTTCTTTCCTTTTCAATGTTAAACCATCACGTCTAGCAGTTATCGGCTTAACGATTTCCTTTTTGGGTGGCTTCATAATCGCATATGCAGACGCGTATCCTTTGGGTTTTTCTCTAAACTTGAAAGGAGACTTGGAAGCAGTTTTAGCTGCAGTTGTAGAAGCATTCTATTTGAATTTTGGCAGAAAAACTCGCAGTCAGATGCCTATACTTTCAACAATGTTTCCAATCTATTTACTATCAGCCTTGGTTGTCGGTTGTATAAGCATACCAGCAAACATCGCACTTGCAATTCCGAATGAAATCCAAATCATTATTCTCCTCGTCGGTCTTGGACTATTGCCAACCGCAATCGCGCACACGCTGTATTTTTCTTCTCTTTCAAACCTAAAGTCATTTGAAACAGCTACTATGGCTTTGCTTGAACCCATTGGCGCAACAATCTTAGGCATAATAATATTTCAAGAAGTCCCTGCTCCATTATTTGTTTTCGGTGCCGTTTTGATTTTGTTTGGAATCACCTTTGTTGCTAAACAACAAGGCTAGCCATTTTCGCTTTTTAGCTTCTAGTGAAATAAAAAGGAGCCTCAATCGTGCTTCTTCTACCAATCGCACGTGCGAATTCTGTCATTTCTTTTTCTACTTCTTTTTTCCTTTTCGCTAGAAACTCTAATTCTTCTTGTATCTCCTTGACCCAATCTTTTATAGCTAAGCCGCACTCTTCCCTAGTCATTTTAGTCAAGTATTTCGAAACATCTTGCGGTGCGCGTTTGGTCAGCAAGTTTAGCGGACAGTTGACGCGCTGAAATTTTGAGAAAGGAAAAAAGTGCCTGGTTGAACGTGGTTTCATTAACTGTCCGCCGACACCCGCTGAAATAACTTTTTGGAGAGTTATTTCCTCTTCTGAATCAAGTAGATAACGATGAATTCGCCTTCGTCCAACACGAATTTTCGGATTCTGGAAAGCATCAACGAGTATGACTGGAATTAGTGTGTAACCAAGACTCTTTAATGCAAGCCAGCGATGCATTCCATCCAAGATAACACGTGTTTTTTCATCGGCTATTATCGGATATTTTAGCATACGGTCTTCACGGATTTCTCTTTTGAGAAGTTCCAAATAGATTGGAGAGCCTTGCTCGTGGGGTTTCAATTCGTCAATTGGTAACAAAACGATTTTCACTTTTGTTTTTTCAGCGAAAAGAGTGATAGTCACTTGTGTTTTTCACCTTTCTAGTAGCCGAAGGTTGGAACCTGAATTTTTGCTGGTTCATAGTTTACCAATTTGCCCATTAAGAACTGTTCGTAGGCTGATAGGTCAAGTAAGCCATGCCCGCTGTAGTTCATAGCGATTACTTTCTTTTCGCCGCTTTTCTTGCATCGTAAAGCTTCATCTATTACGTATTTTAAGCTATGAGTGGTTTCTGGAGCGATTATCAAGCCTTCTGTTTGGGCTAGTGTTTTAGCTGCTTCAAAAACTTCATTTTGATTGAAAGCAACCGACCGCATATAGCCCTTATGGATTAGGTAGGACATTGAAGGTGCCATGCCATGGTATCTTAAACCGCCCGCGTGGATTGGTGGACAAGCGTATTCGTGGCCGATTGTTAACATTTTAAGAAGCGGCGTCATTTTACCAGTATCCCCATAATCATAAGTGTAAACACCTCGCGTAGTGTGAGGAACCGCTTTGGATTCACAAGCAACAAACTCTGAATCAGCTTTACCCTTTAGTTTGTCCATCATGAAGGGGTAACCGAAGCCTGCAAAGTTGGATCCGCCGCCTATGCAGCCACAAACCACATCAGGATATGTGTCTATGAGCTCGAACTGTTTCTTAGCCTCTAAGCCGATTATTGATTGATGCATGAGAACGTGGTTTAGCACTGAACCAAGAGAATACCGCGCATCCTCGTCATTAAGCGTCTCCGCTATTGCCTCCGTAATGGCTATACCTAGCGATCCCGGATGATTGGGATTTTCTTTGATCAGTTTTCTACCAAATTCGGTTTGGTCGCTTGGTGACGGAAACATTTCTGCGCCATAAGTCTGTGCGATTATTCGTCTCCCAGGCTTTTGTTGATAGCTTGCTCTCACCATGTATATTCGACATTTGAGCCCAAAAAGAGTAGTAGCTAAAGCAAGGGCGGTGCCCCATTGTCCAGCGCCTGTTTCCGTAACTAATCTTTTGATTCCTTGTTTTCGGTTGTAGTAGGCTTGGGGAATTGCTGTGTTGGTCTTGTGGCTGCCAGTTGGACTGAATTGTTCATATTTGAAGTATATCTGCGCTGGCGTGTTCAAGAATTTCTCCAATCTTTTTGCACGGTAAAGGGGTGTTGGACGTGGAAGCCGTAAATAAGCGTCAAGCACTTCGTCTGGTACTTTGATGTAACGTTCTGCAGAAACTTCTTGTTTTATTAGTTCTTTTGCAAATAGTCTTTCGAGCAACGCGGGGTCTATAGGTTTTCCTGTTGTCGGATCTAATGGTGGCAATAAAGGTTCAGGAAGGTCTGCTTGTATATTATACCAAGATGTTGGTATTTCATCGGCGTTTAATGTAACAAAAAATTCGTTCGTTCCGTTCTTTGTCATTTTATCTTCTCCAATGCATATTTTTGTGCATTTGTGCGCGTTACTATACTTCATGATAAAACGAACATATTTATACTTTATTGCATAAAAATGTACATACAGGAAATTGTAACATGTGGAGTAACATCAGACAATATCTTGAAGGGTATCCAGAAAGGCTTAAAGTAGCACGTGTTCTCGTGGAAAACGGACTAAGCGTAAGAAACAGCAAAATCTACTTAAACGAAATCGAAATCCCACCTGTCCGCATAGCCCGCGTCGTTGGAGTAGACAGACGAACAGTAATAGAGACATTAAACGCCATCAACGCAAACCGTGAACTCCGCCTAATATTCCAAGACCTAAGATCTGCAGGGCTCTCCTTAAAAGAAAGCGCCAAACACCTAAACCTAGGCGTAGTCGAGATAACCCCAACTGACGCAAGAATGCCAGGCATTTTGGCGAATTCCGCTATGCTTCTCGCAAAAAAGGGCCTAAGCATAAGACAAGCAATTGTGGATGACCCGGAGCTTTCACCAGAGCCGAAACTCACGTTGATTGCTGAAAAGGAAATTCCCGGAGAATTGATTCCTGAGTTTCTGAAGATAAAAGGAGTAGTCAAAGTTTCAGTGTACTAAACATAGAAGTTAATAAAGAGAAAACAAATTTCTAACAGTATCAATAGTATTTTCGAGGAGTTACATCTTGGTAACGATAAATCTCGACAAAATTTTCGATCCAAAAAGTATCGCAGTCATTGGGGCAAGCGATGAAGAAGGTTCTGTAGGATATGTATTGATGAAAAATCTTGTCGAGTCGGATTATAAGGGCACGGTTTATCCTGTTAATGTCCGCAAGAACGAAATTTTGGGCGTGAAAGCATACAAAAGTGTAAACGAACTTCCAAAAAAGGTTGACCTAGCAATTATCGCCACGCCAGCGAAAACGGTTCCCGATGTTGTAGAGCAATGTGGAAGTGCTGGAATAATAGGAATAATCATCATTTCAGCTGGCTTCAAAGAAATAGGACGAGAAGGTAAAGCATTAGAGGAAAAGATTGCAGAACTAAAACAAAAATACAATCTTCGCATAATCGGACCTAACTGTCTAGGCATCATTCGTCCAAGCATAAAACTTAACGCCACTTTTGCAAACAAAATGCCAAAACCCGGCAACGTCGCATTTATCTCTCAAAGCGGCGCACTTGGTACAGCAATCCTTGATTGGGCGATTCATGAGAACATTGGCTTCAGCAACTTCGTATCTATCGGTTCAATGATTGACGTAGACTTTGGCGACCTCATAGACTACTTTGGAACCGACCCAAAGACAAGAAGTATTTTGATGTATATCGAAGGAATAACAGGTGCCAGAAAGTTTATGAGCGCTGCGCGGCACTTTGCCCGAACAAAACCAATTATTGTCGTGAAGGCTGGAAAATTTGGTGAAAGCGCAAAGGCTGCTGCCTCGCACACTGGCTCGCTTACAGGCGACGACATGATCTATGATGCTGCATTTAAACGCGCAGGTATAGTGCGTGTCGAAGAGATTGCCGATCTCTTTAACAGCGCCGAAGTTTTGGGCATGCAGCCTCTCCCAGATGGTCCAAATCTTGTCATAATTACAAATGCTGGAGGACCAGGTGTAATGGCGACTGACGCGCTTATCGGTAGAGGGGGAAAACTGGCTCAATTAAGCCAGAACACCATAGATGTATTGAACAAGATTTTGCCGCATTATTGGAGCAGAGCGAATCCGGTTGACATTTTGGGTGATGCAAGTGCTGAAAGATATAAAACCGTTATAGAAGCATGCCTCAAGGACGATGATGTCGATGGTTTGTTAATAATTTATACGCCACAGGGCGTAGCAGAACCTGATAAGATTGCAAAAAGTATAGTCGAGATACATAAAACCAGAGCCTCGTATAAGACTATTCTGACTTCTTTTATGGGGTACGAAGAGACAGAAAAGGCAAACCGAATCTTAAGAGAAAACAGCATTCCTACTTACTCGACGCCTGAGCAGGCAGTTGCGACGTACATGTACATGTATCATTACAAACGTAACCTCGAATTGCTTTATGAAACACCAGAAGAACTACCAGTAGACAGCGTTCCACCAAAGCGACCTCTAATGGTAATTATGACGAATGCTGCAAAAGAAAACCGTGAAATATTGACTCAAACTGAAGCAAAACAGCTTCTTGAATACTATAACATTCCAGCAGTCAAAACATTAATCGCGAAAACTGTAGAAAGTGAATGG
>Ga0209636_10000853_pt1 | contig 30292 bp, 21 predicted proteins | sample DeeMarSWOR152_54_FD_187464 | JGI IMG/M metagenome (GOLD analysis project Ga0209636, IMG submission 187464) | Marine sediment microbial communities from White Oak River estuary, North Carolina - WOR-1-52-54 (SPAdes) (version 2) | ecosystem: Environmental > Aquatic > Marine > Intertidal zone >...
GATTACAATAATAGCAAGAGCAGGGATTATGAGTTTTTTCAGGCTAAACTTCACAGTTATCTCGCGAGAGGTGAGAGGCTTCCTTTCTGGGACAATTCTTTCCGTGGTCGGGATGCCTTTCTCCAGGCTCATCAATTCAGAATGCAGTTCATCAACACTTTGATTCCTTTTCTCCCTCTCCTTCTCCATGCACTTGAGGATCACACGGTTCAGGTCCTCTGGAATCTGCTCATTGATTTCCTTGGGGGGACGAGGAATCTCACTCTTTTGTTTAACGCCTATGGAGAAAGGTGTGTCGCCCTCAAAGGGAACTCTGCCTGTAACCATCTCATACAGGATCACTCCGAGAGAGTAGATGTCTGCCCTGTGGTCTGCCTCTTTTCCATCGACCTGTTCGGGTGACATGTACTCAGGAGTGCCAATCATTACCCCAGAGCCTGTGATTCCCTTTGCCCTTAAGGATCGAGCTATCCCGAAATCCATGATCCGGGCATTCCCATCCTTATCTATCATGATGTTCTGGGGCTTGAGATCGCGGTGAACGACTCCCAGCCTGTGGGCTTCGATCAAACCCTCACAGACTTGATTGGCTATGGAGATGGCTTTGCCAACTGACAGGAGTCCTGATCTTCGGATAAAGCTCTTTAAGTCCTCACCCGACACATACTCCATGGTGATGTAATAAGCACCCTCTTCTTTGCCCAGGTCATACATCCGGCAGACATTCTTGTGGGCGATGTCCCGGGCCATTTTGAGTTCGTTTCGGAACCGCTCGATAGTCTTTTTATCGGAGGCAATTTCGGGCTTGATGAGTTTAAGTGCGACCTTGGCGTTGACCTCTTTATCCAGGACCTTATAGACTTTGCCCATGCCTCCCCGGCCGAGTTCTTCGATGATCTGGTAGCGGCCGGCAAATGTGGATCCTGTGGTGAGTTCTTCTTTGGGGGCTTCGATGGTTTTTGTGGGGCCATCTGATGTAGGGTCTGTTCCCCGCACAGACCGATCGACTGTAATCTGTGTTCCACATTCGCTGCAGAACTTAGACTCATCAGGATTATCGAAACCACACTCGGGGCATTTCATGCCTGTCATCCCCATACATTCATCGGCAATAAATTATCAATTCATGAGAAAAAAAGCAAATAATGAAAGTTATGATAGCCTGACCCCGTTATCTTTGGTAGGATTCCATGACGAATTCGGAGACATAACCAGCGAGGAAGCGATTAAAGGCCAGCGAATCCTCCAACATGATGAAATGACCCAGCCCTTCCATATAATCCACCCAGACCGACTTGGCATTGGTCTCTGTGACTTCGAATGTGGATAACATATGGTCTGTTTGGACGCATCTTACAGAGAGTTGAACTTCCCTTAATGGCACGGCACCGTCGTATCTGAGCAGCTCTTCAAGTGCCCCGAGAGCCACCTCAGGAGGGGTCTTCGCCATATCAAAAATAATCTCCTTCATCACGTCATGGTCGGACTTCGGGGAGAAGTAACTCAGGCGCACGAACTCCCTCATCTGGAGCTGATAATCCTCTCGCCAGGGCTGAAGGGAAAGCTCTATCTGATTCTCGTTCAAGGCTTTCATGTAGAGGTCAGTGAAAGAGTCTGCGCCCACAAGGCCGATGGCGCGGTCGGGTGAAAGCTTAGCTGCCTCCAGAATAGCGAGCCCACCCATGCCGTGTCCGATCAGGACGACATTATTCAGGTCGAGTTTTTCGACGACTGCTGCGACATCCTGTCCGAAAGCCTCCATGGTCCAGGTCGTTCTGTCTTGACCAGATTTGCCATGTCCAGCAAGGTCCAGTGTCACCACCGTGTAATTAACGCCAAAGGATGGGATTTGCTCATCCCAGTAGCTCATGTTCGTGCACCAATCGTGGACAAAGACGAGTGAGACATCTCCCTTTCCGTAGAGTTTGTAGTGGATAGGAACGCCTTCTGCTGAGGAGATTTTTCCTTCTTCGACCAGAAGAGAACTTAGCCCTGCTCGCCTCTGGCAGGAGATGAGGGCAGAGAGAAAAACCATTCCAAAGATCATGCCATGCCGAAAAGGTTTCATCGTTTACTACACTCCCCTGTTTAGGTTATAGCATATTGGAGGAGTTAAGGGAACTGATATTCAATGAGAAAGCTTCGGCAGCCTGGAGTATTTAGCTTTTCGTGAGCTTTCACATGCCTTGACAAATGCATCCTTTATTAACTATTGTGGTTACCATCGATGGCTTACAATTCAACAGCCGGGCCTTCCTATGGGGGAGCTTTGTCGAACAGGGGAGAATAACAAATGGCAAAAACAAGAATGCTTTGTCCCTTTTCAGGAGAGTTGTGCCGGGAATGTCCTCAGTACAGAGGACGACATTATTATCTCTGTTTTTACACCAAGTATCGAGGCTGCTTGGGAAAGCCAGATGCGGGGATCAAAAAGAAATCATGGAGTAGAGGAGTCGAGAACTTTGAGATTCCGGCGCAGCTTCCACCGAGTCCCAAATGGTTAACCTTCAATGAATTCGTTGAAAGGAAACGAAAATGATCAAGGATTTCGCTTACTTTAAAGCCAGCACAGTGAAGGAAGCGCTCGATTTGCTTGAGGAGCACAAGGAGGACTGCAAGATCATCTGCGGAGGTCAATCGCTTCTTATTCTGATGCGTCAAGGATTGGTCGCTCCAAAGAATCTTATCGATATCAAGAACGTCAAAGAACTGAGTCACATAGATTTTAATCAAAAGGAGGGTCTAAAAATCGGGGCAACGACCACACACAGAGCTGTTGAGAAATCGCCCGTAGTCAGGAAACATTTCCCAGTATTGATCGAGATGGAAGAGAATCTGGCGTCCGTGCAAACCCGCAATTGGGGAACAATCGGCGGAAACCTTGCTCATGCAGATCCTACGGGTGATCCAGGGCCGATATTCATTGCCCTGAACGCCAGAGTAAAGGTTTCCAACAAGGAAAGGGAACGGACGCTGCCGCTCGAGGGATTTTTTGTCGATTATTTTGAAACAGTGCTGGAAGAGAACGAGCTTCTTCTTGATGTCCATTTACCGGTCATTCCTCCAAAGACGGCTGTTGTCTACGAGAAATTCAATATTATCAAGAATGACCAGGGTATTGTGTCAGTTGCTGTCTCGATGACAGCAAGCGACGATGGGCTGACCTGCAAGGACTCACGGATTGTCCTTGGGGCAGCTGCTGCAACTCCCATAAGGGCAAAGCAAGCAGAGCAACTCTTGATAGGGCAGAAACTTGATGATGGTTTGCTTGAAGAAGTCGGCCTCAAGGCATCAGAGGAATCCGATCCTGTCCCCGATATCCATGCCACCGAGGAGTACAGAAGAGAGTTAGTCAAGGTGCTGACCAAGAGGATGGTGAAAAAGGCCTGGAATCAGTCCCAAACGTTGGCCTAACCAGGAGGTCCCTGTTATGGAAAAGCAATTGTTACACATAACCGTTAACAACGAATATCATGAACTCTATATCAAGCCTAAGAGACTGCTTGTCGAGGTGCTGAGGGATGAACTGGGTCTCACAGGCACAAAAAGGGGATGCAATACAGGGGCGTGTTGTGCTTGCACGGTCCTTGTCGATGGGGCGGCGGTTAAATCCTGTTCGGTTTTGGCCATTCAGGCCGACGGCAAAGAGGTAACCACGGTTGAGGGACTGGCCGAGGGAGACAAACTCACTCCCCTTCAGCGGTCATTCCTGGACCACGGTGCCTATCAATGCGGATTCTGTACGTCAGGGATGCTGATTTCGGCAACAGCTCTGTTGAATGAAAACCCGAAGCCGACAAAAGAGCAAATAAAAGAGGCTATCCACGGCAATATCTGTCGGTGCACAGGTTATAACAGCATTATCAGAGCCGTCCAAGCAGTGGCTAAAGGGCAGTATAGGGAGGCGGGCTGATGAAGAAATACAGCGTTATAAATACTCCGGTGCACAACATCGATGGCATCGCTAAGATAACGGGAAGAGCGGAATACACGTTCGATGTCAAGTTGCCTCGAATGCTGTACGGAAAGATCCTGAGGAGTCCCTATCCCCATGCAAAAATACTCCATATCGATACGAGCAAAGCGGAGAATTTAAGCGGTGTGAAAGCGGTCGTTACCGGGAAAGACACCCTTGGAATAAAACAGGGAATCTGGAGGCGTTTTAAGGAGCTCTGTGATGAGGAAATCCTGGCAAGAAGCAGAGTGCGCTATATCGGAGAGCCTGTGGCAGCCGTCGCAGCGATCGACGAGGATACCGCCGAGGAAGCCTTGGATCTGATCGAGGTTGAATATGAACCCTTACCCGGCGTGTTCGAGCCCCTTGAGGCGATTAAGGAAGAAGCCCCTCAACTCCACGAGCATGCCGAACGAAACATAAATGTCACACGCCACATTGAATGGGGCGATGTGGATGAAGCATTCCAGGAAGCGGATCATATCCGCGAGGATTGGTTCCGGTGTTCCTCACAGCACCATGTGTGCATGGAGACCCATAATGCGGTGGCAAGTTTTACGCCTGACAGGAAGCTCACAGTATGGACCTCCACCCAATCCCATTACTACATCAAGGTTTTGCTGTCATGGGTGCTCGGGCTGAGGGAGAATGATGTCAGAGTGATTTCACGCTATACAGGGGGAGGTTTCGGAAGCAAGTTCGAGCTCGATTCGGCTCAGTTTTGCAGCTCGCTTCTGTCCATGAAGCTCTTCAGGCCTGTGAAGATCACGCTCACACGCGAGGAAGAATTCATGGCAACCAAGCGCCGCACTCCCATGTTCTACTATCTGAGGACGGGCGTTAAAAAGGATGGCTCCTTTGTGGCTAAAGAGGCGCGGGTGTTTACTGAAGGCGGTGCCTACACCGCTATGGGAGCAACGGCCCTCTATCTTACAGGATTTTTCCAAGCCTTTCCCTATGTCTGGCCGAATTACCGTTACGATGGATACCGGGTCTACACCAATACGGCACCGACTTCGGCGATGCGCGGTTTTGGAGCACCTCAAGCAACCTTTTGCGCAGAGACTCAGATAGATTTGATAGCGAAAGACTTGGGGATCGACCCGATTGACATCAGGCGCAGGAATGTCATGTATCCAGGCTACGAAGTCCCAGGGCAGGCCACGATACAGAGTTGCGGCCTCAGAGATTGCCTGGATAAGATCGAAAAATGGATCAAATCCCGAGGAAAACTCCCTCCCAATCGGGGAATAGGCCTGGCTGCCTACGGTTTTATGTCAGGGGGAATATTTAACTGGTTCGATACCCCTTATGCCTTTTCCTCATCGATTGTCCAGGTAAACATCGATGGAAAAGTTGATCTCTTTGTTGGGTCCCAGGATATGGGACAGGGGTCAAACACCACAATGGCCATGATCTGTGCAGAGGAGCTGGGCGTGTGCGTTGAGGACATACGCATTCACATGGGCGACACAGACAAATGCCCGGTAGACCTTGGGGCTTGGGGGAGCCGGGAGACACTGATGCAGGGAAATGCCGTGAAGATGGCTGCCGCAGAGGCCAAGCGGCAAATCGTCGAGTTTGCGGCTGCAAAGCTGTCCCCCAATATCGTGTATGACATAGATATCAAGGATGGATGGATCCACCTTATAGCCCGCCCTGAACGGGGACTTTCATTTTATGATGTGGTGAAGGAAGCCATCCGAGGAAAGGACGGACAGCCGATTATCGGCAGGGGACATTACACGCCACATCGCAAGGGCATGATATCACCAGCATACAGTTTTGGCGTCCAGGCTGTCGAAGCAGAGGTCGATACGGAAACGGGCAAGATAACGCTGAAAAATTGCGTCACTGCCCACGATTGCGGCCAGGTGATCAATCCTCTGGGTGTTAAAGGGCAGCTCGAAGGGGCCATGGCCATGGCGGCAGGATATGGTTTTACCGAGGATCTTCCCATGGATGAGGGAAAGATTTTAAACCCGAATCTGGTCGATTATAAGGTTTTGAGAGCCACAGAGATGCCGGAGTCCAAGGTGATCGAGGTAGAGACCTATGAGCCCGAAGGACCGTTTGGAGCCAAGGAGGCAGGAGAAGGTCTAACGAATCCAACAGCAGGAGCTCTGGGGAATGCGGTCTTCCATGCCGCAGGAGTCAGCATCCAGACACTCCCGATCACTCCGGAAAAAGTGTTAGAAGCGCTCCGCAAGAAAGAATCGGAAAAGAATCGTAAGGGGGGGAAAAAAAGTTAAATAAGGAGGTCATGCCATGGGAGTCAAATGTCCGACGTGCGGAAAGATTCAGCCAGACACCATGGACCTGGCACGGCACATATTCGGAACCGGGGACCAATCCCACAAAGACTGGGTCAACTCCAAGGGGCTTAATTTCATAGAGCTCTTACTCATCCAGACCATGGAACCGGGGAATAAGGGATACAAGACATTAGCGGATCTACTGGAGAAAGAAGCAGAAAAAGTGGATTAAAAAATGAGATTAGAAGGAAAATTTGCGATAAAGGCGCCGATTCAAAAGTTATGGGACATGCTGTGGGAGACAGAAACTCTGCAGGCTTGTATTCCAGGGGCAGAGAAAATAGAGCCAATCGATGAGAACACTTATGATTGCATGATCAAACAAAAGGTCGGTCCAATTTCTGTACGGTTCAAGTTCAAGACCTTCCTCACCAAAGTAGAGCCTCCCACTCACATAGAGATGCAGGGAGAAGGAGAGGATATAGGCAAGGCAGGCCGCCTGACTCAGAGGACGAGTATAGACTTGAAGGAAAACGAGAACGGGGAAGTCGAGATCTCCTACAAGTGCGACGCGAACATAATCGGGAAACTGGCCATGTTCGGGGACAGGATTTTAAGGGCCAAGGCAAAGAAGATCGAGACCGAGTTCACAGAGGCATTGAGGAAAAAACTCAAAAGCGTCGCCTGAGCTGGAAAAAATCGTGGCGAGGTCTCTCTGGAATTTTCCCCTTTTCTTCAGAAGTTCTAACTACACGAGGTTTTTGGCTGTAAAATCAAGAAAAAAAAGAGTTCTCCTCCAATATCTAATGTCGGTTGAAGGATTATCTCTACGCTGCTTCTTTTTTCGCTCTGCAGCAGCACGTGTTGTAAAAGAGGCTCATGATGGCCAGGAGCACGCCGGCTATGATAATGACCCATTTTGCCCAGGCCGCCGGTAAAAAGAATATGGCCAACACCACGATGGCAGCAGCCAATAAAAAGCGACAGAAACATAATTTCATGATTGCTGTCTCCTTCCCATACAAATTTTCTCAATCATATAATAATAAATCCCAGGTTTCAAGGTCTGATTTTATTTTTTTGAAAAGACAATTATGATTCGGGCACGGCTGCCTGCCCTATTCATATTTCAGCGCCTTAACAGGATCGGCGAGCGATGCCTTTATGACCTGATAGCAGACGGTGAGAAAGGCAATCATCCAGGCAAGCCCCCCTGCCAAGAGAAAAGTCCCGAGACCGATGCCGGATCGGTAAGCGAAGTTCTGGAGCCATCGGGACATGACCAGGTAAGCCATCGGCCAGGCGATCACGTTGGCCAGGAGGACCCACTTAGTGAATTCTTTCGAGAGCAGGCCGACGAGTCCGGTTGCAGATGCGCCCAAAACCTTCCTGATACCGATTTCTTTGGTCCTTCGCTCAGCAGAATAAGAAGCCAAGCCGAACAGACCTAGACATCCGATGACCACGGACAAAAAGGCAAAATAACTGAATATCCTTTGTAGGTTTTCTTCGGACCTGTAGAGCTGGTCAAAGTTTTCATCGATAAAGTAGTAAGAAAACGGATAATCAGGCCGTAACTCCGCCCATGTATCCTTAAGGAGAGCCATGGTCTGGGGAATATTCTGTGAGCTGATCCTGATGGAAATCTGGCTTAGGTCTGTCGATGATATGAACATCACGATGGGGGAAATTTCCTGGTGGAGGGATTCGAAATGAAAATCTTTCACCACGCCGATGATCTGCCCCTTGCGGAGACCGTAGCCGAATCCTTTTCCCACGGCCTCTTCGGGCGATTTCCAACCGATCCTCCGGGCGGCTGTCTCGTTGAGAATGAAGGCTTGATCGGCGTCTGTCCCCATTTCCCTGGAAAAATTCCTGCCGGCCGCCATCTCCATCTTGAAGGTCGGAATATAATCATAGTCCACCCTCAATTGGGCGATGCGGAAAGTGATAGGCTGGCTTGTCTCACCGCTCAGGACACGGGCTTCAGCAGAATCGAGCAAACGGCCGGAAGGCACTCTTTTAGCGGCCGAAACACTAAGAATATTCGGGTTCCGAAGGAGACGGGACTTGAAGGCCTCTAGCCTTTCGCCGATGGCCGGACTGCTGGGGAGGACGACCACATGCTCTTCGTCGAAACCGAGATTCCTGGTCCGCATGTAGTTCAACTGGCCGGATACGACACCCACGCAGATAATCAATATGATGGATGTGGCGAACTGAAACACGACAAGTACTGTCCTGAAGGATAATCCTTTTTTCCCCCTATCCAGATTGCCTTTTAGAACCCGAACGGCTTTGAAGGCAGAGAGGAATACGGCTGGATAGATACCGGAAATAAAACCCACGAAGATTGTGATGAGGAACAGAGAAAAGAACAGCGAGATATTTTCCATGATGTTCAATGACAGGTCTCTACCGACGAATTGGTTGAATTTTGGGAGGACCAGGAAAACGATAACCAAAGCGATCAACAGAGAGATGACGGCTGTGATGATGGATTCACTCAAGAACTGCCGGATGAGCTGCGCCCTTTGGGCCCCCACGACCTTGCGCAGACCCACCTCCTTGGCCCGGCCGGCCGAACGGGCAGTGGCCAAATTCATGAAATTGAAACAGGCTATCAAGAGGACAAAGAAAGCGATGATAGAAAAAACGTACACGTACATGATATCGCTGTTGGCTTCGATCTCGGAGTCGAGATGAGAGCGGAGATGGATATCCGTCAGGGGCTGGAGCTGGAGCTTGGTCTTCTCACTCATGCCCTGTGACATATGCCTATCGATGAAGGGGTCGAGCTGGCTCTTCAAGCGGTTTATGTCATAATTCTCAGACATGAGAAGATAGGTGGCATAGTTGTTGCTTACCCAGCTCTGCATCTCCTGCTCCCCGACCACGGCCTCATACGTCTTGAATGACCCCAAAAAATCTGCATGAAAGTGGGAGTTGTGAGGAAGCGATCTGATGACTCCCGTCACCTTCATATCCGCTTTTTGTGGCGGGACCTGGATAGTCAATGACTTTCCGATCGGGTCCTCGGCTCCGAAGAATTTTTCGGCCATCTCCTCGGTAATCACGATGGTGAATGGGTCTTGAAGAGCCGTCTCGGGATCCCCTGCAGTCATATCAAAGGTGAAAACCTTGAACACATCCTCCTCGGCGAAGAAGAAACTGGGTTCCTCGAAAAATATGGAGTTGTCGCCAACAAGAAGTCTCTCTATCCGAATCATACGGACCGTATGGAGAATCTCCGGAAAATCGTTCTCGAGCAAGGGACCGATCGAAGGAGCAACGTGTCCGAGGTGGAGGTTGACCACACCGTCCTCGTTGAGCCATTTTCTGGTGACCCTGTAAATGCGGTCGTGGTTTTCGTGGAATTTATCGTAGCTCAGCTCATCGAATACAAAGAACAGAATCAGGATACAACAAGCCATTCCGATTGCCAGTCCCGCCACATTAATTAGGCTGTAGCCCTTGTGTTTCTTGATATTCCGATAGGCAATTTTCAGATAGTTTTTAAACATGTGTCCAAATTCCTCCTGTGAAGGAATTAAGTTTTACTCAATAGACGCTTAGGTGGATCGATTGGTTGCCTTTCTCCTAAAAAATGTAGATATGACACACAATAATAAATTTAACGCCACTTTGTTCATTTGCTTTTCAACCCAGTCAGCCTCTTTCTGGCATCATCAACCTCAGGAAGGCTAGGATTAGTGTCTTTCCAAAGATAGGAATTTCTCGTAGTGCTTTTAGGTTGCCCCGCATCACAGCAACAGAATTAAAAATGAAAAACATTTTTTGTAACCTTTTTCTAAAAATTGCGTATATATTTGTAAAACACAAATAAATAGAAAGAGGAAAGAGATGAAGGAGATCAGCAAAGCAGAAGAGATAGTGCTCCTGGCCATCTGGCGTTTGGGAGATGAGGCCTACGGTGTGTCTATCCGGAGAAAAATCCTCAACGACACTGGAAAGGACTACACCTACGGTACGCTTTACGGCCTCTTGAGACAGATGGAGCACAAGGGCTACATCCAAAAGATCAAAGGGGAACCTCTTCCCAAAAAGGGCGGTCGGAGCAAATCTTATTTCAAGCTTACGCCTGGGGGGATCCGGGTCCTTAAAGACGCCATCGAACTTCACAAACGCATGTGGAAAGATGTCAACGATTTTTCCTTTGAGGAATCATGAGCTCTTTAAGAAATAAAAATCCAAATCCCCCTCGATTGCCCGAATGGGTCATCCAGAGACTGGCATGGGCTGAGGATCGATTCTCCATCCAAGAGAATTTCCGCGAAGAATACATGTATATTCTCGCAACAAGAGGGGAAAGGTCGGCCAATCTTTGGTATTGGGGACAACTGATCCGATCCATCTTTCCGTTTGTCAAGTTCTCGATTTATTGGAGGTCTGTCATGTTCAAAAATTATCTGAAACTCGTATTAAGAAGCATGAATAAACATAAAGGTTATTCTTTCATAAACATTGCAGGACTGGCAGTTGGATTGGCCTGTTTTATTTTGATATCTCTGTGGATCAATTTTGAGATCAGTTATGACCGGTTTCATGAAAACAGCGATGATTTGTACCAGATTATTGGTGAAAATCTCCTTCCAAACGGAAATCTCGATTTTTTTCCGCAAACTCCTGCGGCTCTTGCCCATGCCCTTGATTCGGAAAGACCTGAGATCAGAAATGTTTCCCGGTCACTGGAATGGATGGAATTTTTGCTCGGGACGGAAGATCGGCGTTTTCTGGAAAGAGTCAGATTTGTTGATCCTGCTTTTCTGGAGATGTTTTCCATTGAATTTATGAAGGGCAATCCCAAAGAAGCGTTATCTCAACCTCATTCCATTATCCTGACCGAGAATATTGCCAAAAAGCATTTTCTTGATCAAGATGCACTAGGGCAGGAAATACTTTTAGGATCGAATGGAATTTTCTTAGTTACCGGTGTCATAAAGGAAATGCCGGCAAATTCTTTTCTTCGTTCCCTCTGTCTACTCCCGATTGAAGCCTTGGGGGATATGGGTTGGGACATCGATAGATGGAGCGGCGGTAACTATTTTACTTATGTTCATCTTGAAGAAGAGGAAAACCTGGAGTTTTTTAAGGCCCAAATAAAAGGTATTTATAAAAAATATGCCCCAAACTGGGCCGTGACTAAGCTGACATTAAGGCCGATCACAAGAATTCATCTCTACGATTTGAATGGGGGTGGACCGATCGTATATATTTATATCTTTTCCGGACTGAGTGTTTTCATTCTTTTGCTTGCTATGGTCAATTTTACGAACCTCTCGACAGCCCTTTCTTTTCTTCGAGCGAAAGAGATTGGCGTCCGGAAAACGGCAGGGGCTTACCGACAGCAGCTAACAAAACAGATCCTTATGGAGTCCATTCTGGTGACTTTGTTTTCGGGATGCCTCGCTGTCGTGATCGCGTATTTTCTATTACCCATTTTAAATCAATTGACTGGAGCTCGGATAGATTTCAACTTCAATGGAGAAACGGCGCTGTTCTTAACCGGCATTGTGATCCTGACCGGCGTAATTTCCGGTATTTATCCCGCCTTTATTCTTTCTTCCATGAATCCTGTTCGAGCGATAAAAGGTGCAATAAAGCCCGGAAAAAACAGCCTTCTCTTTCGCAAAGTTTTGATCGCCTTTCAATTTTCCCTTTCCATTTTTATGATCATCGCCATGATCGGAGTGAATAAGCAGTTGAAACACCTGAAAACAAAGGAGTTAGGATATAATCAGGGCAATATCCTCTCAATGGGATTGGACCGGGAAATTTCCAGATGTTATCAAGCCATTCAAACTGAATTCATGCGAAATCCTGAAATACTCAGCATGACACGCTCCAGTTCGAACATGGGGACAGAATCTACAACAACAGGAGGAGATGCCGTCACGTGGGAGGGGAAGCCCGATAACATAGAAATGCCAAAAACGCACCTGATGAGGGTAGATCCTGAATTTGTCACAACTTTTCAAATAGATATGTTGGAGGGACGTTTTTTTTCAAATGAATTCCCTAGTGACGTGACGGAGTCTGCGGTGATCAATGAAACGGCAATGAAGACAATGGATTTGAAATCTCCGATCGGGAAACGATTGACTGTATGGAAGCAAAATTTCAGGATCATAGGAGTTATCAAGGATTTCCATTTCTACTCCCTTCATGATGAAATTCGACCTTTGATATTTATTCACAGATTTGCTGGCTATAGTCACATTTTTATCAGGATCGATCCTCAAAACATCCCGAAGACATTGGGTTTCATTCAGGATAAGATTAAAGAGATTGTGCCCGGTTATGTCCCTAACCTGACGTTTTTAGATGAGAACCTCCATAATATCTATATCACCGAGCAGAGAATGGTGACAGGAACAAGATATTTTACATTTCTCGCGATTTTTATATCCTGTGTTGGTCTGCTCGGATTAGCTTCTTTTTCTGTCAGGCAGAGAACAAAGGAAATCGCTGTTCGCAAAGTGTTAGGAGCATCGGAGGGGAATATAGTCCTGCAGCTTTTTAAGGAGACATTGATCTGTGTTATTGCGGCAAATATTGTTGTCTGTCCCATCGCTTATTTTGTGCTTCAGGGATGGTTACAAAACTATGCATACCACACGACTCTGGGGATCGGTATTTTTATTCTTGCTTCTGTTCTGACTGTGGCGCTCGCTTTCCTGAGTGTGGGGTGGAATGTCCTTAAAGCTTCTCTGGCAAATCCGGTGGACAGCCTCCGGTATGAATGACAACACACATTCAAAATAAGCCGGTCCAAATTTTTCGCAACCTTTTTGCAGTTTTTGGCGTATTACTATTTGGATTAACTTTATGGAATAAAAGAAATCAGGAGCTTGAATGACAATCACAAATTATCTGACCCGAAAAGAGGAATTGATTCTGCTGGCGGTTCACAAACTTGGCGAATCGGCCAGCTTGGTCAGAGTCCGCGAGATCCTGAATGTGTCGACCGGCCACGAATGGACAGTAGGAAATGTTTATGTTCCTCTCGACCGGATGACAAAGCTGGGGTATTTGGAAGCGCGGGTAGGTGAGCCCACTGCCCGCCGGGGAGGGAGAGCCGTGAAATATTATTCCCTAGCCCGCCAAGGGAAGGAGGCCCTGGCCGAGCTTAAAAGAATCCATGACACCATGTGGAACAGTATCTCTGACCCCGCTCTAGAGAAATAGGAAAGGAACTTGGAGGAGAAGTATCACCGTCCCCCTCGGTTGCCTCGCTGGATCCTTTACCGCTTTTTGCCCGAATCGGAAAACACCTATCTCAACGGAGACTTCGATGAGATCTATAACAGCATTTTAGAAAGGCAAGGAAGAGCAGCGGCCTGTCGCTGGTACTGGGTCCAGGTTATGTATTGGATCCCTCTTATTCTCTTTTACTCTGTGCGTTGGAGCTTGATTATGTTTAAAAACTATTTAAAAATCACCTTTCGTAATCTGACCCGGCAAAAGGGTTACGCGTTCATCAATATCGCCGGACTTTCGGTCGGCCTCGCCTGCGCTCTGCTCATCATCCTGGTCGTACAGTATGAATTCAAGTATGAAAGCCACCATGAAAATGCCGGCCGGATCTACCGCATCAATGTCGAGCATACACAATTGGAGCGGACCTTTCAATCCACATACTCACCGGTACCGCTCGCGCCGGCCTTGTGCGATGAAGTTCCCGAAGTCACCCATTTCGCTCGGATCGCTTGGCTTCGACAGACTCCAGTGGCTCATGGCGACCGAAAATTCTATGAGGATGAAGTCCGCTTTGTCGACCCCGGAATCCTGGAGATGTTCACTTTTCCTCTGGTTGCCGGAGACAAGACCACGGCGTTAGAAGACCCAAATTCGGTTGTGATCACCGAGGACATGGCCACAAAGTACTTCGGAAAGGAGAATCCTTTGGGCAAAACTCTGGTTCTCCTCAATTCGATGTCTCTGAATGTGACCGGTGTGATCAAGAATCATCCAGGATCGACAAATATCCGCCCCGACTTCATGGTGCCTCTCGAAAAAATAAGGATCCTGGCCGGTGATGATTTTTTTCAGAACTGGTTGAGCCAGCAGCTTGCTTCCTATGTCATGCTGGGAGAAGGTCATTCGGCAGCGGATGTGAAGGACAAGATCCAGGACGCTTTCAACCGCCATGTCCACGAAGATGACGGTCGAGTTCTCACCCTGGATCAGTTGAAGCGTATGCACCTTTTTTCTGATATCGAACCCACAGGCAATATCAGTTCTTTATACATTCTTATTGCGGTGGGAGGATTGATCCTTTTGGTCGCATGCATCAATTTTATGAACCTGGCCACAGCGCGTTCCGCCAAGAGGGCTAAGGAAGTCGGTTTGCGTAAGGTGGTGGGAGCGGCGCGGAGGCAGCTCATCCGCCAGTTTATCGGAGAGAGCTTGATATATACTGCGATATCGATGGTTTTTGCCGTTATTCTGGTGCATGCTTTTCTTCCGCTTCTCAACAGCCTGACCGAGCAGGTTGTGGAGTTTGGCGATATATTTCAAACACATATCCTGGCTGGCATGGTGGGGATCTTTCTCCTGGTGGGATTCGTGTCAGGGAGCTATCCTGCCCTCTTCCTTTCGGCCGTTCAACCCACAAAAATACTGCGGAGCACGTTTGAAACCGGCACACAGGGTGTTTTGTTCCGCAAAATCCTGGTCGTCGCTCAGTTTGCGATCTCCATCATCCTCATCATCGCCACTCTGATCTTCGGACGGCAGTTGAATTTCCTCTTGAACAAAACTCTGGGCTTCGAAAAGAACGGAATGGTGATTGTCCGCAACGACAGAAGCACGTACCGCCGAGACCTCCTACCGTTGAAAGCAGAACTTTTAAACGATCCCCGTATTTTGGGTGTGACAGGGTCTCTCATGCTTCCCAGCTCCATCGGTATGTACAACACCGTGACCTGGGAAGGGGCCACCGAAAACCAGGAGATATCTATCATGCATAACAGGGTGGATTATGACTTTCTGGATACCTTTGAGATCGAGCTGGTCGCCGGCCGCAAATTTTCTCCCGAGTTTCCTATGGATACAAGCGCCGGTTCCGATGAGAGCGGACCGGAGAATTCCCGATCTATTATTATCAACCAGGAAGCCGCACGTCAGTTTGGCTGGGAAGATCCAATCGGCAAAAAGGTCATTCAGGTCTACGGCACAGAGAGGTATTATTTTAATGTGGTCGGCGTGATCAATGACTTCCATTTCAGCTCCCTGCGGCAATCCATCCAACCCTTGAAGCTCTTTCTCAGTACGAACAATAACAGATATGTGTCCGTGAAGATCCACATGGAGGACGTGAACGAAACACTGGAATTCATAGAAGAGGCGTGGACGCGCATCTTTCCGGATGCGCCCTTCGATTATTTCTTCCTCGACCGGATTCTCGAACAGAGTTACCAGTCCGAGGCCAGTTTGAAGCGGCTGTTTGAGTATTTCAGCGGATTGGCTGTGTTTATCGGCTGTCTGGGATTGTTGGGGTTGGCTTCCTATGCTGCTGAGCGGCGCTCCAAGGAGATCGGCATCCGCAAGGTCATGGGCGCCTCCTCCCCGCAAATCGTGATGCTTCTATCCAAAGAGTTCACTCGGTGGGTGGTCGTGGCGAACGTGTTTGCTTGGCCGGTAGCCTATTTCGCCATGCGATCCTGGTTGGGCGGATACGCCTACCGCATTAGCCTGAATGCTCAGTTGGGATTTTTTATCCTCGCCGGTGCTGTGGCTCTGGCGATTGCTCTTCTCACGGTCGCCTTCCAGGCCGTCAAAGCAGCGCTGTCTGATCCGGTAAAGACCCTTAAGTATGAGTAACTGAAGCATTCCCGAATCGGGGATAGCCTGTATAATCAACAACCTTGTTGGTTGATTAAATAGGGGGCAGACAATCAATGATTTGATCAATCAGTAAGAAATCGATGAGAAAAGAATATATTTCACGCTATTCGCTATTTACCTCAGGAAGACTGGGAATGTCGTATAATAATTAACTCTGCGACTTTTTTTTCATTTGTTGGATTTAAAAGAAAAATGAGATCAAGGAAAACGCTATTCTGTAATTCTGGGAGGGGCCGTGATAATTGATTTTTTATTGTATATTAAATTTTTTTATTGTATGTTAATTTCACGAAAATTCTTAATAAGCTGAGAGAAGATGCCTATTGTCAGCGAACTCGTTAGGCGTGAGAATGACTCAAATTGTCAATTAAAGAAACGACCTTTCTCATAATACATATCAGAAAGTCATAGTATGGAGGTGAAGAAAGATGCCTCGTCGGATGAAAGATCTTCTTGCTCAGCGTGCGCTTGAGAACTTCGTCGGTAGGACTGAAGAGATGGCATCCCTTCTTCAGTGCCTCAAAGGCGAGTGTCCGCTTGTGGTGCATATCCATGGCATCGGGGGAGTGGGGAAGTCTGCACTGATGCATGCGTTCTCAGTTCAGGCACAGGAACAAGGAGCCACTGTGGTCATATTGGATAGCCCTCTGATCGAGCCCACTGAGCGTGGATTCCTCCACGAATTGCGAAACGCAATCGGAGTAGATACTCCAACCATGGAAGAGGTCGTTAATGGGCTGGAAAGTCTTGGTGCCCGAGTGTTTCTCGTGATCGAAACCTATGAAGTGTTCCGTCTCATGGATACATGGTTACGTCAGGTCTTTGTGCCGGCTTTACCAGAAAATGTCCGTGTCATTCTTGTTGGTCGTGAACCGCCGACTTCTGGTTGGTTAACTGCACCCGAGTGGCAGGGGCTGTTCGGCAGTATAGCTCTGGGGCCCCTCAACAACCAGGATGCACTGGAATTGCTGTTGCGCGCAGGTGTCAGTGAAAAGAATTCCCAGCGCATCAATCGGTTCGCCAAGGGTCATCCCTTAACGCTAAAGCTTGCGGCTTCTGCTGCACTGGAACGTCCGAACTTAGATCTTCAAGATATAGCAGAGCACAAGGTTATTCAGGAGCTTTCTCGACTCTTCCTTGTTGATGTTGCCGATTCTGCAACGCGGGAAGCCCTCGAGGCGGCTTCTGTTGCTAGGCGGATTACCCAATCGCTCCTCGGAGCGATGCTCCCTGACACTCCCACTCAAGAGATATACGATAAGCTGAATGCACTCGCTTTCGTGGACTGTATGCGCGATGGACTCAGAGTGCATGATGCGGTTCATGAAGCAATCGCCGCCTCATTGCGTGCTGCTGATCCGAGTCGCTATCTTGAATACCGACGGTCTGCGTGGAGGCAGCTGCGCAGCGAAGTGCAAAAGGCGGGGACTTCGGAACTTTGGCGTTATACGACTGACATGCTCTATCTCATCGAGAACCCTGTTGTGCGTGAAGCATTTTTTCCCAGTGGTTCCCAGCAGTTCGCAGTTGAGCCTGCACGCAGTGAGGATAATACCGCTATCCATGAGATCACGGAAAAACACGAGAGCCCTGATGCTGCCAGGTCTATCCGGCTCTGGTGGGATCGCCAGCCGCAAACCTTTCATGTGGTACGCGGGGAGGACGGATCGATCGTTGGTTATTATTGCTGCTTTGATCCAAACAGTGTTGACCCCGCCGATCTTCATGAAGACCCTATCTTGAAACTCTGGTGGCGTCATGTGAGAGAGAATCCGGTCTCAGAGAATCAAACGGTTCTTTTTTTGCGTCGATGGCTCAGCTACGAACATGGAGAGGCGCCCTCACCGGTGCAGGCCGCGTGCTGGCTTGATATCAAACGGACCTATATGGAGCTTCGTCCAAAACTCCGACGTGTTTATCTGACGGTTGTTGACCTGCCGACCTATGCTCCGGTTGCGGTAAAACTGGGTTTTAATCCTATCTCCGAGGTTGCGTTAAATTTGGATGGAATGACATATCATACGGCGATGCTGGATTTTGGCCCATCATCAGTGGACGGCTGGCTTGCGGGCCTCGTAGCTGATGAATTGGGTATTGAAGAAAAAATGCCTCAGATAGATCTTCATTACAAGATCTTGGAAAGGATTGGTGCTGGAGGTATGGGAGTGGTTTATCGGGCAGAAGATGTTGTCCTCAAAAGGTTAGTCGCGCTGAAGTTCCTTCCCTTGGAATCTCTGGGCAGCGAAGAGGGACGAGCCCGTTTCTTGCGGGAGGCCCGTACAGCAGCAGCGCTCAACCATCCTAACATCTGTACTGTCTATGAAGTGAGCCAGGTCAAAGCGGGATCTGTCGTGATTCCCGATAAGGAAGAACAATCGATTTCAGAGGGATCTCCCTTCATCGCAATGGAACTGGTTGAAGGCCGCTCTCTGCGAAACATCCTGGATCGCTCTCACATTCTGCCGCTGGAGCAACTCCTGGATATATCAATTCAATGTGCTGAAGGCCTTGCAGAGGCCCACGGCCGTGGATTCATCCATAGGGATCTAAAGCCCCAGAATGTGATGCTCACCGAACAAGGCCTGCTCAAAATCTTGGATTTTGGATTGGCCAAGGCCATGCAAGCTGCGCAACCGGGAGAGGGAGAAGTGGGTAAAACTGCGACTCTTCCCCAGGAGCTTACCAAGCAGGGTATGATTATTGGCACGTTGGCCTATATGTCTCCAGAGCAGGTTGAAGGCCGAGATGTTGACATGCGCTCGGATATCTTCTCATTAGGCACGATGCTCTATGAGATGGCTACTGGGAAGAATCCCCACCAAGCCGAGTCAGCTGCGTCGACAATGTATAATGTCGTTGAGGTAACTCCTGCGCCGATATCTGTGTTGAGATCGGAACTACCAGAGCAGTTTGTGGAGATCACCCTCCGGTGCTTGGCTAAGAAGCCAGCTTATAGGTACAATGATGCCAGTGACTTGTTAACAGACCTAAAAAGCCTAAAGAAATCCGCTTTCTCTGTCGTGTAATAACTTCACAATTTTCACCCACTGATATGCTTGAATAAGCCTATCACACTGAAAATTTTCTGCTCAATTCTGAACCGCATTCGGGACAGAGAAGCAAGTTTACCTCTTAGACTCTAGGGGGGTATTGATAAGGTTAATCTGTAATTTCCATACTGTCGAGGATGTTCTCCATCATGTGCATGTGCTGTTCGTAATTCTCCTCCGGACACCAGATCTGGATAATATGGAGAGCGTTTTCTCGCGGATAGGTTTTTGATTTTCCATCCGGAATCACGGCCAACAGCATTCGAATGGATTTTTTATTGATGAAACCGGGAACATTATAAAACCAGGCATCACGACCCTTGATCTGAATTTTTGCAGGCTTACCCTCAAGGACGAGATCTTTCATATTTGCCATTTTCCCGAGGTATTTAGGGCCGTCCTGTTCGGTCGTCGTGTACCAGAGCATGACATGCAGGTCTGTCTCGGGATTAAAAATTTCATAAATCGATTTATCCCTATGATAAGGATTTTCTTTCCAATTAACTGGAGCCTCAAATTGAATATTTAATCTCGGGTGTTTGTAAACCTTCAGTTCTTGTGCAATTATATGACTCATCATAAAAAGGGAGGTGATGATGCCGGCAAAAAACAAACCTTTAACCATACGTTTTTTCATTGTAACCTCCATCTGAGTCCATACAATTATTATTGGCGCAGATTCATTGAAACACAACTTAAACAATTCTGAAAAAATCGTAAGAATCCGAGCAATGATCAGAATGGAGAATTTTGTTCGTATCGTCCTAGATTTAATAAAAAAGAGTTTTATTTTCATTAGATAAAGTCCCATTTCTAAAAAATAGGATGATATTTTAATAATTCCGAGCGAATTATATCGCTAATATTTCACGGCATCCTGCTAAGTTGATCCAAAACGCTCCGTCTGGTGATCGGTTCTTATTATCATCTAATCTAAAAACAAGTTGTAAGCTTTCAGTTTTATCTTTTTCCTCTGACCGCCGATAAGGACCTCAATAGTAATGTTCTCATCCTCTTCTTTTGAAAATTCCAGATCACCGTATCGGAATTTTTTAACCTGGGTGTCCGAGAGATCCTCAATATCATGACCATTTATAGAAAAGATACGGTCGCCTATTTTTATCCCTGACTTTTCGGCCTCGGACCCTTCATAAATGGACTTCACTCTCATGGCCCCATCTTCATATCCATAGCTAAAGCCGAACGTCCTGATATTCTGCTTTAAATCCCGCCCTTCAATAGGAGTCAGATATATCTTGTTTTCCAGCCAATCCAGCGTGACAATAAAATTCTTTAGGAATTCAATACCAATAGAGCCCTTGTTCATTAAATTTTCGTTGGAAGGATTGTACACAGCTATGGGGATATCTTTAAACGTTTTTGATCCGATCTCCAGTGTCTTTAATTTAACAAAATAATGAGTCTCTATTCCCGTGCTTTCTTCTTTATTTACAGGAATAGCTAATTTGACATGCCAGGCAACACCTCTTCCAGATTCAACCTCAGATTTTAACGCAGGTGAAAGAAAACTTAAAAAGCCGTTTCCTCCTGTGTCAAATTGTACATCCACAGTCTCTTTTCCGTTGAGGACGACTTGAATAGTGGGAGAACCTTGGAGGGGCATGGGTTTGAAGGAAAGTTGGATGGCATCTTTCAGGTTGTCAAATTTATCGATTTGGTCTGTCATGATTAATTTGTTTTCCCGGAAATCGATCTGCCAGATGCAGGACTTCATCAGATTGGCTCCAATAAGGCCATCCTCCAAAACGTACAGAAGGGGATTATCCATGGTTTCCTTCATAACCATGGAACCAATATCTTCAAAGACCACGCTGCCGATGTTTATCTTATGGTATTTTGGAAAAAGCGGTCTCATTATCGTATTTTCAAATTTTTCTCCCAATTCTCTTGTACAGTCTAAAATATCAAGATTGAGTTTGTTCACAAGCCCTTCCCGAATCAGGCATATTGCATAAGTGTCCAGAATAAAGCTGAGTTCCTGTTCATAATCGTTAATTCTTGCTTTCAAACAAATTCGGTTGTCAACGAGAGTAAAATCAACAACTTCTTTGAAATTTTTATTCATTACCCGGCCGCCGCTCAGGCGGTTCATAAAATCAGGAAGTTGGGCGTTTGAGTTACCGGAATTCGAGATTATTAGAATGGCCATCAAAATAATAAAAAATTTAGCTTTACATTGTGATCTTGCTAACGTCACATAAGCCTCCGTTTGTTTCATTTTTTGTTAATAATATCCTGTTAAATCTTTTTAAAAATTAGCATTTCTGCATACACACTGTTCTATTAATAAATACTTAAGATTCCACCAAAAAGTTCACGACGGTCGAGGAAGCTCGTCACAGAATATAGAAGAATGTCGTTAAATGTTAATATTATGCTACATTCTGTTCTTTGAGATAGGAATGACATGATTCGAATTTTTTGTATAAAGAGGGATTCTGTCTAAAACTTGAAGATGGGCTCGATGTCGACGGGGATGTCGGTTAGGCTGTCCAGGAGCGCTTGGATCACATCATCCACCTCACCATACGAGGCGATGAAGGCTGCGGCATTGTCGTAGTTGCCGTCGCCCTCGAGGATCAGGATCTTCTGGGCCATCTCTGTGATCGAGTCCTTGAGCTTGTCCATGTCTACGCTGAATTTCTTGGTCTTGGGGTCGAACTTGAAGGCGCCTGTCTCCCTGTGGTAATTGAGCTGCATCAGCGTGCCCATTCCATGGGCTTCGTGAGCTCCAAAACGGATGGAACGGAACATCCCTGCTAAATAGGTCGTGTAAATCTCCCGTTCCTTCTCTTTCGGGATCAGGCCCTTCTCCATCAAGAAGGGGACGTTGTGCATGCCGACAATAGTCGCCTTGCACTCCTCGATAGCCGAATATTTATCTGCCAAAGCCTTGTTGACAGTAGTCTTAGTCCCATCCTCAAGAGTAACATAATTGACGCCAAACACATGGGAGATCTCATGAAGGAGTGTTTCTGTAAAATAGGCGTAGAAGGAGATGTGTGCTGCATCCTCATCAGCCAGCACCTTCTTAGAAATAGGAACCAGGACCTTGTTGAACTTGGCTTCCTGCATGTTCTTGAGGAAGACCTTTTTGGTGCCTTTTTCCTCGCGGATTCTCTCGTCGTTAGGAAGCACAAAGGCCAGCGTCTGCACACCTGCCTTGGTATCCCCGGCCGTGAACACCTCGATCACCACATTGAGAGGCGATGCCAGTCCTTCGATCTTCGCTTCTTTGTATTTCTGCTCCACGGGAAGCATGCGCTGCATCTCTCCCAGATAGTCGAGGTATCCCTTGAGCTTGGCCATCTCCTCGAAGTCATTGATGAAGACAAAGCTCTCGTAGGAAGCCTTGATGCCCATGAGTTTGTCCTCGTAGACTTCATAAGGTCCGATCACGATCTCCAATAGGTTCCCCTCCAGGTCGATCCAAAGAAGGTCGCCTTTGTAATAGTCATTGGACAGAAGGTCTTCGGCTTTCTGGTTGAGGTAGGCTTTGAAAGCCTCATCAGTGGTGATCTCTGCCGCCTCCCTCAAGTATTTTGCCACAACCTCGAGGTCCTCCCTGTATGCTTCATTATAAGGAACAGAAATCAAACTGTCGTCGCCCTTCTTAACAACCGTGTAGGTACTCTCCAGATCCTTCTTCATATCAGGGAAGCCGGTCACATACCCCTCGAAGTAATCCTTGGTCATATTTGGAGGATAAAAGCCTGCACCCAGAGGCTTTGGATCTGTTCCGATAAAAGGCTTATCCTCATCCAGGCGGTCAAAGGGCCCAAAATTGATCGTTAGGTAGCGCAGGAAATCCTTGGCAGCCGGATGGTCTGTCTTCTCGAAATCCTCCAACATCATCAATCCCACATGGGAGGCCTGCTTCCAGAAGATCTTGTCGATCACCTTGGCAGCCATGACCAGCTTCTCGAGCACCTGCTTCTGCTCATCATTCAGCAGGCTCTCATCATAAGTGATCTCTGTAGGCGCAAACTGGGCCAGACGGTCTTTGATGTCTGGGACGACCTTGTATCCTGCAATTTCTGTCACTTCGGCCACCTCTGCCTCCTCTTTTTTTGCCTTGCATCCAGAATTAAAGACAAGCGTAGATGCAAACAAGACAATGACCAAAAAACCCAACACACTGTTCCTTTTCATTCCGATCCCTCCTGACTTTGCTCTGAGTTATAAAAAATCAAAAAAAGGCTAAAAACTTTGCTGGGAGTTATAAAATTTGATCCCTCAGTTCATAGCCTGCCTCTAGTATACAGGCTTGAGCTGTAATCCGTAAAGGCTCGATCAGAGGCACAGGGATATCCTTGTCTTTCAAGACAAGGGGCACCTCGGTGCACCCGGCAATGATGGCATCAGCCCCTCTGGCGATTAGAACCTTGGCTATGCTGATGAGGATCTCTTTCGGGGATCCAGAGCTGAATCCTGCCTTGATGCCCTGTTTCCCGAAGATCGCCTCTATGACCTGCGCCTGTTCCTCTTCCTCAGGTGCGATGACTTCGATTCCTGCGCGAGCAAAAGCATCATGAAACAGTTGGGATTTGATAGTGCCTGTGCTTGCCACAAGACCAGCTTTTCTGATCTCTGGAATCTCCTTCTGTGCCCACTTCACCGTCTCGTCCAATAGATTGATGAAAGGGACATCCACCTGCTCCCTGACTTCAGGAACGAAGTGATGGGCTGTCACACAGGGCATGGCGATGAAGTCTGCCCCTGCATCCTGTAGGCGCCTGAATCCCTCAACGAGCAGAGGAGTGGGGCTCGGGCCTGTCTTCAGGATGGCATCTGTCCGAGGGGGAATCTCAGGATTGCTGTAGATGACGACCTTTATGTGCTCCTGGTCTTTTTCAGCCTTGGTGTGTTTAATGATCAACTCGTAGAAGTAGGCGGTGGCCTCAGGTCCCATCCCTCCCAGGATTCCGATGGTCTTTTTCATCTCTTGGGCGCCTCTTCCATGATCTTTTTGACCTTATTCAGGGGAAGGGCTTCGACTTTGCGACCATCTCTGCCTTCCATGGTGAAGGCTTTGAAAAGGGAGTTCAGGATGGCTTCCTCGCAGGCTTCGGCTGCGGCAAGGAAGAGAGCGGACATACGGTCATGACGGAGCACTTCGATCTTCTGCGTGCCGGATGCTGATCTGTGTGGAATTCTTAAACCCTTGGCTGTGGAGAAAGCGATGCAGTAATCGCCGCTTCCTGTGGAGTAGAAGCCTCCGGTCCTGGGGATGCCAAGTATGGCTCTCATGGCAAGTCTTTTCAGATTGTGGTTATCTAGAGGAGCATCCGTTGCCACAACCACCATGCAGGAGCCCTCGGATTGTTCTCCCACATCCCTCCTCATGTAATAATTGCCCAGCTTGATGCCCACAGGATATCCGTTGATCTGGAAGACTCCTCCATGGTTAGTCTGGACAAGGACTCCGACTGTGTAGCCACCTCTAGATTCAGGAAGCTTTCTGGAGGCTGTCCCGATGCCTCCTTTCCATCCATAGCAGGTTGTTCCTGTTCCGGCTCCGACACACCCTTCTTCCACTGGTCCTGATTTAGCATTCTTTATAGCTTCTAAGACATGCTCTTTTTTCACATGTCTTCCTCTGATATCGTTTAGACCTCCGTCGTTGGTCTCACCAACAACAGGATTCACAGATTCCACAGTTTCGTTGCCTGGAAGAGAGAGAATGTAATCTATGACGGCATCGGCTGCAGTGGGAACACTCAGGGTGTTGGTCAGGATGATCGGAGTTTCGATGTTTCCAAGTTCTTCCACTTGAGTTATGCCCATCAGTTTGCCATATCCATTGGCCACATAGATTGCACCAGGAACTTTTTCCTGGTAGATGTTACCTTCATGGGAGATGATGGCTGTGACACCTGTTCGGATGTCGTTACCTTCGATAAGCGTGACCTGCCCGACTTTGACCCCAGGAACATCTGTGATAGCGTTTAAAGGACCCGGATCGAGGATCCCGGTCGTGATGCCGAATTCACGGAGACGAGGGCGTTGTTCTGATGAGACGATACCCAAGCATAATACAGACAAAGCAAAAGAAAAAAAGATAATATGTTTCATTTTTTTCATTTCCCTAGAAGATTGTGAGAATATGATGTTAGTTAATACGTCTTAAAAATGCAAGTTGATGTCTAACGAGAAACTAGCTTGAGGACTATCTTGATTATGCGTAAATGATATGGATGGGTTGACTGTCTTTAGCTTTAAAATTAAAAATAGGGAGTGCTTAATTTTAAAATGAATCATTTCAATTTATTTCTAAAAAGAAAGTTGCCTTTTTCTTTAATCTTTTTTCTTCTTTTTACCACTCTCATGATTTCTAATCCCGTTCTTCAAATTAGAAGAGATATTCCCAAAAGGTATAAATCTTACTTTCATTCTGGTGAGATTTTCTTAAAGGAGGGAGATTTTCAGAACGCTATTAAAGAATTCAGAAGAGGTCTAAGCTTGGCAGAAGAGTATGATCATCAAGAGGGAAAGATCTCATGCTGTATGCGCTTGGGCTTACTGTATTGGAATACTGGTGAACTGGAAGAATCATCACGACTCTATAAAAGGGCACTCCTATTGGCTGAGAGATTTAATTTTAAATCATATGAAGAGGAATGCAACAAATCACTTAATATCTTTGAATTTTATTCAAAAGGAAAAGAATATAGATCGTCTAGCAACTATAAAAAATCTATAGAGAGTTTTCATAAAGCAATAGAGTTAGCAAGGCAGATGGGAAGCAATGCATTTGAGGTAAAATGCTTGCGTCAATTGAGTATTGCCTATTGGGAAACAGACAATTTTCGAGAATTTTATGAATTGAATAATGATGCCCTTGAGCTTGCGAAAAAGCTTAATCATAAAAGAGAAGAAGGCCAATGCTTAAACAATATTGGCATATATCATTGGAAACTAAATGAGTATTCAAGAGCTTTGTCTTCATATTTGGACTCTTTGGCCATTGCCCAAATAGCTAAAAATGAGAAGGAAGAATCAGCATGTTTCAACAATATAGGTCTTCTATATATATCTATCGGGGATTACAACAGAGCAATTGACTTTTTTATGAAAGCAATGATAATTGATAAACAGTTAGGTGACGATGGGACGGTTTCTAGTGATTTAAACAATATTGGCGTTGCATATGTAAGAAGAGCTATTTTTTTTAAACGAGAGCAAGACTTCGAAAAAGCTGAGGGATTTTTCAAAGATTCTTTATTCCTTACAAGGAAAACAAAAAAGAGTAAAATTGAGGTAAGAGTCTTAAACAATATAGGAATTGTATGTTTAGAATTAAAAAACTATTTTGAAAGCTTTGATTACTTTCTCAAAGCGCTTCATAAAGCAAGAAAAATCAAAGATCCTGAGGCAGTCGGTATGATTTATTGTAATATGGGCACATGTTTTCTGAGGATTCGTAACCTAAAAAAAGCAAAATTTTATTTTCATAAAGCGAAAGAATTGAGTCAAGAAATTAAATCGAAAGATATTCTTTTCGAAGCATACATTGGACTTGGTCAGTGTTATGAAAACCTTGGGGAGTTTGAAAGGGCTATAGAATTCTATCAAAAGTCCATTATTGAAATAGATAATGTAAGAAGCCGCATGGATTTGGACACTTTCAAAGCTGGATTTGTACGAGACAAATTATCAGTTTATGAATATCTCATTGAACTTCTATATAAGCTTAGGAAAAACAAATTACAATACAAATCAGAAGAGCAGATTTTTAATACCATTGAGAAAGCAAAAGGTAGAGCTTTTTTAGAAGTTTTAAGTGAATCTCAATACAGTATGAAAGGAAAATTGGGTAGAGAAGTACAGAAAGAAAACAAACGGGAGTCATCAAAACATTCATCAAATAGCCAGATTTTATGGAATGGCAACCAGCAAGAGCGAAAAAAACGAATGAGCTTTGAAAAGTATCATAAGATTGAAGTTGAGAACACATTTTTAATCTCTAAGATTCCAACAGAAGAACTTGAGCAGACAAATATGATCTTGCCTGAGCCGTGTCATTTGGAGCAGGTTCAAAAAGAGCTGCTGAACCAAAGGACAGCTTTAATCGAGTACTTTCTTGGGGAAAGGCAGTCGTTCGTGTTTATAATTGAAAAAAATGACTACGAAATATTTCCATTGCCTCCTAGAGATGAGATAAGAAAATCAGTTAAAGGCTACATAAAAGAGATTTCAGATCCTCCGAAAGGGAAATTCAGAGGGAATTTTGCTGCGGAGAGGTTGTACCGTCAGCTTCTTTTTCCTCTCGAAAAAAATCTCAATGATTCTGTTGAACATCTTATAATCGTTCCTGACGGATTGCTCTACTACTTACCTTTTGAGGCTCTAATTGTGGGGTCAATAAATAAATTTTCAACATCCAATTTTTTAATTGAGAAGTATAAGATTTCATATGCACCCTCTTCATCATCATTACTGTTCTTAAAAAAGAAAAAAGCAAGGGTGCAACCTTCGAAGTCTATACTTGCTATCGGCAATCCTAGTTATGAATTAGAAGAGATATCCAAGAATTCCAGTAAAAGTTCATCTAGAATCTATAGAGAAATATATGAAAATCAGGGATTTGACTTTTCTCCCCTTCCATACAGTAAGAGAGAAATAAAGGAAATTTCCAAGTTTTTTCAAAAAGAACATAAAGATATTTTTTTGGGCAGCGAAGCAAGAGAAGATTTAATAAAAAAAATTCCTCTTGAGGACTATCAAATTATTCATTTCGCTTGCCATGGGCTCCATGATGAAATATTTCCATTCCGCTCAGGGTTGGTGCTAAGTTTGGATGGTGATATGAACGAAGATGGCTTTCTTCTGGTTCATGAGATCTTTAATCTTAAATTAATAGCTGATCTAATTGTGCTTTCTGCCTGTCAGACAGGGAAAGGAAAATTGGAGAATATAGAGGGAGTGTTAGGACTTCCACGCATATTCTTTTATTGTGGAGCCAGATCAGTCATTTCATCTCTTTGGGAAGTAAATGATAAGTCAACGGCTAAGTTTATGTCATATTTTTATAAATATCTTTCTGTGGGTAATAGCAAATCTCAGGCTCTACGTATGGCCAAAATTAAGATGCTGAAATCCGAATATTCTCATCCCTTCTATTGGGCATCTTTTGTATTATATGGTGATTTTTCCCCGGTTCCAATTTTTAATTGATAAAGCAGACTTGGAAATAGTTATTCTTTGAACTGAAATTCTGTTAGTGCTGATTCGTTTTTAGATCCATTCTGTAAAAAAGCTGTGACCATCAAGTAATAGGTTCCGTTATCTTCCAATTTTAAGGACGCTTCGCTTGGAAGAATAATGCTATTTTTAGTTATCTTTCCGCTTGTCCAAATGGGGTATAGAGACTCATCATATATTTCAAATACATAATAATCTGCTTCCTTAACATGCTCCCATTCAAAATTCAGGGCTGATTTTGTAAGGATCTTTTTTGTTGATTTAGAGAACCTAACCTGATTTTGTGTTGAGCCGCGGTATTTAGTATTTTCAAATTTTGTAGAAACTATAAAAATTACTGCCAGAGAGAATACCAATAAAGTGCTAGCAATTAATGATGCATATCCCCATTTAAACTGGAAAGGTATAAATTTAAACTTCGGACTTTTCAATACAGAATTTTTTTTGCGCTTTAATATTAATTCTTCTGCAATTTGATTTATTTTCTTTTCGTATCTGAGGGCCTCAGTAATAAATTCGAATTCTTTGGAACAATAATAGCATTTTGTTATATGATCTACGATTTTTGTTTTTTTTTCTTCTGATTTTTTTGAACGAAATAACAAGAGCATTCCTCTGGGAGAGGGACAGAATTTTCGTGTGAGAGGAATTTTATCTTCAATATCAGCCTGATACAGTTCTCGCAGATTCCTGTTATTTAATTTCATATTCGATACCTTCTGCCTGAAGAGATTTTTTCAAATCAGACAAGCCTCGGTAAAGCAAATTTCTTGTCTTATCTCTGCTCCAATTATAAAAAGTCGCAATTTCTTCTATAGTAAGATTAAGCAGATATAGTTTAACCACTTTTCGACGCGACTCCATGAGAGATTCAACCGCAGTGTTAACAATTTTTTTAAGATTTTTATCATCTGTGATTCTTGTTTCATAGTGACTTTTCCATTCTGATATTGTTTTTTGTTTCTCGAGTAGAATAAACCCCCTTTCGCGTCTTGCTCTTCTAAGATGGTCGATAACTGAAGAATCCACAATCTTCTTTATATAGGACGAGTAATTGGTAATTTTTTTCTCATCATTTAAAAGTTTCCAGATTTTTATTCTGACTTCTTGGAGGACGTCATCTGGATCAATGCCATCTTTAGGCAGATTGAATTTTTGGATATTGACCTTTATGAATCGGCCAAATTTGCTGAGAGCTGCATCAAATTCTTTAAGCTTATCTGCTTTGGTACTCATATTGGTTGATCCGCATGAAACTTATTTTTGAAGGGCTGCGTTCATTGTTATATAGAGTGTTTATCAATGTGAATTTTCTCAGTTTTATAAAAATAATGTGTATTTTATCAGTTAAAATTTTATCTTATCAAGAAATTTTGAAAATATTTCCTTTTCTTGACATCTTCAAAAACATTTAATAACATTCCTATCGAAAACCGTACCTGAATTAAAAGTCCCTCATGTGGGAAGAGACATTAGTCAAGACTGACTTAGAAAGTCAGCCCAAAAGCTTAGATATCAACCTTCCCTCTTTCAAAGAAAGAGCGGATAGTTTTCTGATCATTCTGATTGTTACATCTAGCGCTTCGATAATCATTGTCGCTGTTAAGTTTCGAATTTTTCACCAATGGATTGAGTTTCTCCAAAGCAATTCTTACCTTCGCGCTGCGTTTTACCCATTGGTCTTGTCAACAGTGTTCATCATAGCCGGTATTATTTTTCGAACCCTTATCTGGTTCCGTTACAGGCCTGTGCGAGTCAGAACAGGGGAGAGTATTGATTGGCCATTTGTTTCGGTTATCATGCCAGCACTGAATGAGGAGGAACTGATTGAAGAGTCTATCGACTCGATATTTTCATGTAATTATCCTCTTGAAAAATTTGAAGTCATCTGTATCAACGATGGTTCGACCGATACGACTCTATTTCATATGTTAAAT